>Ga0255770_10004231_pt1 | contig 12114 bp, 7 predicted proteins | sample 071ome_22_FD_179968 | JGI IMG/M metagenome (GOLD analysis project Ga0255770, IMG submission 179968) | Coastal salt marsh microbial communities from the Groves Creek Marsh, Skidaway Island, Georgia - 071404AT metaG (version 2) | ecosystem: Environmental > Aquatic > Marine > Intertidal zone > Salt... | reverse complement strand
GCATCCGTTTCCGCTGTGACTGCGACTACCTCGTCTACTCGTTCCTCCCATTCCTCCTCCTCCTCCTCGTGGGTTGGGATATCACAAAAGGTGAAGAACCAGTTGCGAGAGGTGGAACGCAAGTTTGGTGGTGGCAGTGGTGGTGGTGGTGGTGGATTTGGCGGCGGTGGATTTGGCGGCAGCGGCGGTGGGTTTGGCAGTAGTGGACAAAAGGTAACGGACAAAAGCGACAGGGCGACAGTGGAGCAAGCGCTCGATCCGCGAACTCGAATGATTTTGTTCAAAATGTTGTCGAGAGAAATATTTTCTGAGATTAACGGGTGCGTTTCCACCGGGAAGGAAGCGAATGTGTATCATGCAGTGCGTGTCATAGAAGTAGAGGAAGAAGAAGAAGAAGAAGAAAAGAAAAAAGGTGATAGTAATAGCGAAAATAGAGCTGGAAATGACGCAGCGACCACAAGCACGACTACGACGAGAAGTGAAATTGGAGGGAATGACATGAAGAAGGAGAAGGACAAGAAAATAATTCAAATGCGACAACATTTGGCGGTGAAGGTCTACAAAACGTCGATACTCGTTTTTAAAGATAGAGATAGATACGTGTCTGGAGATTGGAGATGGAGAAACGGATACGCGCGAAAAAATCCAAGAAAGATGGTCAAAACGTGGGCGGAAAAAGAAATGCGCAATTATAACCGGTTAAGAGAGAAAGGTTTGCGGGTTCCAAAAGTAATATGTCTGAAATCGCACGTTTTAGTCATGGAAATGATTGGTGATTCAGAAGGAAGAGCTGCACCTAGATTAAAAGACGCAGCGTCTTCGTTGAGCAGTAAGAAGATGCGTTCGTTATTCGAGCAGCTTTTGAAAGACATTCGAACGATGTATCAGGATTGTAAGCTCGTTCACGCGGATTTTTCGGAGTATAACTTGTTGTATCACAACGGAAATGCGTGGATTATCGATGTTTCGCAATCTGTTGACCTCGATCATCCTAGATGTCTTGAATTTTTACGAGAAGACTTGCTGCATTTAAAACAGTTCTTCTCGAATCGTGCATACGATGTGGTTGTTCCATCCGTTAAGGAAATGTTCGATTTCGTGACGGATCCCGCAATAAACGCTTCCAACATTGACCAATGCTTAGAGCTGTTGTCGGAAAAAGCGGCGAAGGATTTCAAGTTAGAAATTGATATGAAATCGAGGCTCAGTCAAGGCATCGACGCTGCACAGATACAAAAAGACGACGAGTTGAGAGCAGAAAAAGAAATACAGGCTGCGGTATTTCATCAAGCGCACATCCCAAAAGCGCTGGAAGAGGTAGATTATGCGGATAAAGATCAAAGACGACTACGCGAAGCGAGCGAAGCCAAGGACGAAAAACGCTCCGAAGGTATTTATTATCAGACTATCACGGGAATGAATTACGATTTGAGTGGTCCGCGAGAGATACCGAGTTTAATGCTAGCAAAGAAAGAAGAAGAGGCGGCAATAAAGAAAGAGGCAAAGAAAAAGGGAGAATATGAAAATGACGAAACAGATTTAGAAAAAAGTGGTAACAAGATGGCGCCGAGAACAATCAAAGAAGCGCAACATGAAAAAGCGATGGCGAGAGAAAAGGAACGCGATCGTGGGAGCGAATCAACTTCGAGTAGCGAAGACGATGACAATGACAAGGGCGATGATGATGACAGTGAAAGCGATTCGTCATCTGAGGTGAAGAAGGTTTGGGTAGATAGAAAAAAGACGCCAGAGGATCTCGAACGCGAGAAGCGAGAAAGGAAACAGCACAAGAAAGACGTGAAAGCTGCGAAATCGCAGAAGAGAGCTGAAAAAATAAAGAAAAAAGACAAGAAAAAGGCCATTAAGAAAGGAAGCGGTAAAAAATAAAAGAGCGCATTCATTTAATTCACAGTAATTCTTGTTTTTACATTTCATCGAAGTGCTTCTTCGATTGTTCTATCCCCGACGCCATCACTAATTTGTCTATACGCCATGAGTAAATTATTCCTCTCTTTTTCAGTAATTCGAGTTTTAAAACCTTCGTTGATCATTTCAATCTCAGCCGAGTTTTCGGTGAAAGGAAAAACGTTCAAGACGCTCACAATGGAGAATAAAGATAACAACAGATCCGCAGACGGGGAGGTCAATTCCTCGCGTTCTTTCCGAAGTGCGGAACAACTCGCGAGAAGCAAATTTCTAATCTTCACCGCGCACGACGATCGAACGATGTTGATCGCTGCCTTTGTAGGAATGTTCAAGAAATAACTCAATCCAACCACAAAGATGTTGACGTCCATCCCAAAACTCGAACTCGCTCCAGATCGGTTACCAACGCAATCTTCTACGGCAATCTCTGACGCCTGGCGATACAGCTGCACGCGCGCATTCTCTGGTCCCACAGATTTTGCAATCGAGAGTCGATATTTGTTTTTCTCTTCGTACGGATAGCACTTTAAAGCGGTGGCGCACGCCGTGTGAAAATCTAAAATCATATCAGACGTCCACTGCACACCGTTGATTCGAGCGGCCGATAGATAACTCGCGCTCCTTTTTGCATCTTGGAGCAAATCTGCCTTTCTTTGTTTATCGATGCCACCGATTGATGTTCGGAGAAAAGGAGACTCTACCCACCACGTGGGAAGGTTTTGTTTTTCTTTCTCTTCATCTTCGTCTTCGATAGTTCTAGAGATTCTTGATTTCGTCGATGTCGATGACGTCGGAGAAGAGGATGAAGAACCGTAATAAACTTCGTCTAAGGCGCTTCGGTCGCTCAACTTACTCCCTCTCCTGCTCGCATCGCCATCTGGAACCCAAACCTTGCGACCGCCGAGACTTCTATCAATCACCCACTTTCCTCCCTCGTTGCTATTCCTCTTGTTGAGATTAGAACCTCGCAAGCCAGGTATATTCAACTGAAATCCTCCTCTCGGTATTACCCGTTCACCGTTCATCACTTTAACGACGACGTACGCTAAACCTATGAGCATGCTCCATCCGGCAATCGCCCCTGCTGCGCCCGTCAAACCGAAAATATTCGGCTGTTGTTGACGATACGCATAATACGAAGTCGACGACGACGGAGTCGACGGAGTAAACCGCACGGGTCCTCCGTCTCCTCTTCCTCTTCCGCCTCCTAACGAAGATCTAGACGGTAACAGCACGTCCGTCGCTTTCTGCACGTTTCTTTTTGCAAACCTTTTTGCTTTCTTAAGCGCTTTTTTTACTCTTCTTTTCGTATCTTTAACCGCAACTGCCGCCGCGGTCGGTTTTTTTTCACCAAATTCGCTCCCCTCCTCCAACGCAGCAGAAGGTGATGAAAAAGAAGAAGACGCTCTGTGACGTCGCAACGCGTCTTCCAACTCGCGCTCGTAATTTCTTTTCTTTCCGCCTCCGTTCGCTCGTCGCGCGGGTTTTCTCCCGCTCTTCGAACCGGTGGTTGTTTTTGTCCTTCGCTCCTCCTCTCGCTTTCTTCGCTCTTTTTCCCTGAGCGCATTTCTTTTTCCTCCTCCGGAACCGGAACCGGAACCGGAAGAAGAAGAAGAAGAAGAAACGAAGAAAGAAATCTTCCTCTCGTCCTCCGAAACCCCTCTCTTTCTCCTCAGCGCGCTTTTCGTTCGTCTCGCCCGAGACGGTGGTGGTGACGAGAGCGTCGCCGCGCTCGGCAAAAACGAAAGAAACGCACCGTTGCTGTTGCCCGCCGCCGCTTTCATCTCGTGGGTTTCTTCTCTTCTTTTCTTATTTCTTTTACGTAAAATATTTGTTGAGCATGTAAGATTTTTGTGACTTTGTTTTGGTAAGGTGCGACTTGTGGCGCGCACCACAGCAGACGTAGAGCAGCACATACCATTTATGTTGTATGCCATATGTGTACGTAGGGGTTCGGTGGGTTCAATACTCGTAATAATTTTTAAAATATCCATCTCTCTCGTCGTGTGGGTTCACCACCCACACTCGTTTACGAGTACGTAAATATAATAATAATATTTCACTGTCAGACGCACTCTGTTTGCACCACAACAACACACAACTCTCCCCACTCCGGAGAAAAAGACGGAGAGAAAAGAAAATGAGTGCCAACGGGGGTGCGCCTGCTGTTGCGACGCGCTCGACGTCGTCGTTTGCGCTGCCGCGCTCTCCTTCTTTTTCTCCTTCTTCTTTTCGTTCGAGAGAATTTCGACGACGACGAAGACCAGGACAAGTTCAAAGGACGATCGCGCCGCGAAGAGGAGTGAGAGAAGAAGAAGGAGGAGGAGGAGGAGGAGAATATATAAATTCCAAAGCGTTCGAGGCGTTGCGAGAGGTGCAGAAGATACAACAACAACAACAACAACAAGGAAAAGAAGAAGGAGATGCGTGGGAGAAAGCGAAGACGAAGAAAACGAGGAAACCGAAGAATCCGTTCGAGGCGCCTCTAAAACCCGCTTCGACCACCTCTTCGTCGTCGTCGTCGTCGTCGTCGTCAAATACGTTTTCGTTCGTGAAAAAGTCAGTGGACGTGTCCAGTTTGCCGAGTCTGCGAGACGCGGACGTCGTGCTGAGACGATTCGACGACGAACAAAGGAAACGATTATCTTCTTCTTCTTCTTCTTCTTCTTCGTCATCATCATCATCATCTATGGCGGTGAGAACGTCTTCAACGTGCGCGGAACGCTCGCTTTGCAACGCTGTTCGTACGCTTTCGTACAACGCGGAGTCGATTATGTTTGGTATCTGCGCGGAAACCGGTCGAGAAGGCATCGACGCGTTGAAAGTTTGGACGGAGGAGTTGAATCTTCCCAGAGGAAAGTTACACGGTTTAGACACGGACGGCGTTCCGAAACCGATTCCCGAAGAGGCTGTTTTTATCAAGTATAATTCCTTGTCCGGCGACGCGTTTTGTAGCGAGTACCACGGCGAGTTTAGAGGTGTACTTTTTACCCCAGTTTTGAACGATGGAGTGTTCAGACAGTTTGGATATTTAGATTTGTCGTTATTCGGTGAAAATGAGTGATAACTGGTTGATGATTTTAGATGTTAGATGTTAGTTTCGTTTTGTAGTATTGCACATTTCTTGTCTGGATAGCTTTTACTCTTTAGTCACCGCCGCCGCTTTCTTTGTGAGATTCACTATTTGATCCTTGATCGCTTTTCGATCGTTTGCTGGTTCCGGCCACTCGATTCGTACTTTGCCCAGATTTTGACTTCCCAATCGCAAACTGACAGTCATCCCAATAGAGTCGATTTCACACATTTCCGCTTTCATATTTTCGTTATTATTCTTGTCGTCGCCGCTACTACCACTAGTGCTACTACTACTACTACCAACGCTGCCGCCGCTGCTACGAAGTAAATGCATATTTTCCTCTCCAAAAACCTCCATCTTTACGATATCTAGAGTACTCTCCGCGTGGTCTTCGTTCATATGTTTGCACACCGGCCCCGAAAATTTTCTCACCGGATCGACTTTTGCGTTTTGGTACTCCGTCGCGCTCACAGTAGCCGCCCGGCCAAACCCACCGACGTATTTCACTTCTTTCAACTCGGTCATTTTAAACCAACTGAAATCGCCAAAATCTACCCAAAACGCATCCGGATGCTGCTTCATATATATTTCTCTCGCTTTCGCTTTCTCTTTTTCGTCTTCGATCTTCTCAACCGAACCGACGAGCGTCGCACGAGCGGCGTCCGGTCTCATGCCTCCACTCTCCGCGCAGAAAAGCGACGCTCTTTTGTTCTTCAAAAGGTCCCTGGTATGCGAGGAGAGTTGCGACAGCGCGAATATCGGTAAACCCGCGGCGGCCTCTGCGGACCGAGTTGAGTCAACTCCCTCGCTTGCTCCTTTCACATCGCCTTCTCCCACCGCGAACGCGGCGAAAGAACCAACCGGATACGACGACGAACCGTCTTCTTCGCGTTCTTTTCCTTCTTCACCGTCTTTCTTTGCAGAAGAAGAGGAGGACGCCATCGTGCACAAGACGCCACCGGTAAAACTAGCGTTGCTCACCAGCGTTCTGCATTCCGCGGCGACCGATAACCGTCGACTCTTGTGCGCTTGCAACACAGAAAGAATCTTTTCGAACGTTTTGCCTCGATCGTCATCCTCTTCGGTTGCTTTGCTTTCGTTTTTGGTGACTGCGTGCGTTGTTGCCGTCGACGTCGTTTTCTTCATCGTCCTCCTCGTCAGAGTCAGAGAAGAAGGAGAGGTGTTGGGAGCAAAAAAAGAATACGCGCCGTTCCTTTTGCTCCGAATGTTGCTGCTTCCGCTATTGCTTCTGTTGAGCAACAGCCACGACGAAGAACACGAGGAGGAGGAGGAGGAGGACGTGGACGAAAAGAGCAATCGCGAGGAGTTCATTAAAAAAAACGCGCGGTGTGACTTGTGGTTTGTGGGTAAGTTGTTTGGTGTGTTTGTCCCGTTTTCTTTTTCGTGCCACGCGAAAAGCACACGAACACACCTGGACTCTGACACAAAACAACGCGCGCGCGTTTGTTCTCTCACTCACTCTCAAAGCTAAAGACAAGCAGACGAGCAGACAAGCATAAATCAAAAAATCTTATTTCAAAAAAAACGCATCCATCCATCCAGTCCAGACAGACAGAGCACACGCATCTCTGTACGAAATCGTCAATCGAGAGACGTTGGTGAGAGGAGTAGTAAGTAATTCACCCGCGAAGATACCAAATAAGAAAAACACCATGTCAACACCTCATTCACCTCATTCACCTCCGTCCTCCTCTTCGTTCTCGTTCTCTTCTTTCCCTCGAGTGCATCCGGTGGATTGGAATCTTCTCGAACGAGTGCCTTCGCCGGAAGATATCGTTCGTTTCAACGACCTGGACGGTTTAGAATTGATTGTGGAAGACATAATTCGCGGAAATTTTTCCCCCCAGGATGAGGATTTCGTCGACGACAACGACGACGATCATGGCGGCAACAATAAAGAAAATAAAAAGAAAGCGAAGTTAAAGGAGAAAGCGTTTCAAGTGGCACAGCTTTTGGTGGAATATTTACTCTTCGTGCAAGACGTTTTGATCGAACGGAAAACTGCTTCGCAAAATGAAAACGACAAGTTAAAGACAGAATTGGAAGTGTGGGTGAGAAGAGCAAAAGAGGAACGGGAGAAGAGAAAAGCGCTGCAGAGTACAACAAAGAAGGAGGAGGAAGATCACGAGAGAAAGACTGAGCGCGCAGAGGCGGTTGAGGTGGTTGAAGAGTTGAAGGTAAAACTCAAAGAAACGACGACTGCGCTCGAACGCGCGCGCGCAGAGTTGGATGAGTGTAAAAAAAGACTGCAAAAAGCCACCACGAGCAGAAACGAAGACGAACACGGAAACATGAAAAGTGGAAAAGAGAACAGTAGTTTAGCGACGGATGGTAGAAAAAATAATGGTAGCGACAACAACGGCATAGATAGGACGCAGTATTCTGGTAAGCTAACGCAAGAGGTGAAGAACTTATTAGTGCGCGTAGGCGCGAAGAGTGGAGGAAAGTTGAGCGACAGAAACACGGCGAGAAGCTTTGGAAAACTTAAAGAAATTATCGAAGCGGAGAGTAATTCGAGCGATAGGAGCGCCGCGGAACGAAGAAAGTATCAGGAGACAAGCAGGAATTTGCACTTGACGCTCGTTAATGGTGAGTCTTTCCAAGCTATATAAAGAGCTTTTGCAAGGTAGAATATGTTTTGCACTTTGTAAATCTAAATAACTGTACTATCTCTTTTAAAATCTATGATGAGGGGGTTATTACACAACACATGCCTGTTTCGAGTCGCCGCACGGAACACAGCTGTGCTATATGAAATCTAGACGCATCTTTTTTGTGTGCACACTTCTCTCATCTTGTAAAATCTTCGTTAGAAAGAGGTTCGAATACGCGTGTTTTTGATGCGAGAACGAAGCTGAAAACCAGAAACACATCGAAGCATAAGAGGGAGCAAATCTCAAAGATGAATTTTGGCGCAAAAATAGCCCAAGTCATGAGATGTCGTCGCTCGTACGCGACAAAGGTGGTTGAAACGAAAACGCCTAATCCACGAAGGAACGCGAGGGCGAGAACGCCAATGCACCTGACGTTCAAATCCGCGCGTTTTTTCTTTTGTTCTTCTTGTTGCTGTTCTTGTCGCTTCCTCTCTTTCTGTTCACCGCGCATCAACGAGTACGATGACGATGAAAAGTACGAAAGAAAGATTGGAAACATCAAAACTGAAATGATTTCTCCACAGAAAGTATCCAAGCCTAACAAAATCCCGCACAGGTACCAGTTGAACGAATCCATTCCAGTCATACCAGAGGTGAACCTCAATCCATTAAATTTCACCCAATGGCCTCCTCCATAGAATATTACCTGCGAGAAGAACAAAGTTGCTACACACGCGGTAAAAATACTTCCCAAGCGGAATGTTGTATTTTCTCTTTCTTCTTCTTCGTCGCTTTGGCTTTTGAACGGCGGCGAATGACGCACATCAGATCGCGAGGTGATCGGAAAAGACGCCAGCATATTACCAATAGATGAAGCAGAAAAGTTCATCATGTGTGCACTGAAGAGTACGAACACTCCACCAATGTAAGTTGAGTCTGTTAAGACTGCAAATACTGGCAGCAGCGTCCACAGGAAATCTCTCGAATTCATTCTTCGCCTCGGACTCAAATTTTCAAACTGACGCGTAACAGGAAACCAAATCCAGCTGCACGCGAAGACTATTCGGGGATACCAAAGATTGTCTCTGTTTGCAGCGCTCAACGCCCAAAAAATCCAGGAAACAGACATCTCAAAATTTTGAAGATGGTGGGACATCGCGAAGCAAAAAGTTGCAAAGATCAAGAAGCTCTCTCGAGAAGACGGAATTTTTTCATTTGAATTTATCTTCACCCACGTATACCCGATGCGAGCTAAGAACGCGTTGCAGATCATGGCTAAGATTGCGTTATAAATTATTCCATCTCTCAAGATTTTATTCGAGCTTGCGTGACTATACCTTGGGTGCTTTCTCTTGAGAGCTCTCAATCTGTCAACGCACGTTGACGCGAGTAAAGTCGCCAGGAGATATTGATACACTTCTCTTTCACTCTCTATGAATGAATTGGAACATCGCGCGGCGAGCGACAAGAAATATACTACCACGCTCGTAACAAATGAATACGGAAGCGATGTGAATGAATGCGAATTAGACGCACCGCTAACGCTCGTAGACGCGACTTTTTTTCTTTGCATCACAGTCTGAAATTTTGCATCGGGAATATCGTTTACACAAGTAAAGTACGCGATGCCGCACGCGTATAACAAAAGAACACCAAAGAAACAGATGATTCCAAATATCATAGAAAATACTCCGAAAGTAACCCACGAATTTCGCGTCATCGTTTGCGTTTCTCTCAAAAACGCAAGTCCTAGCTCCTTCTTATCATTCTCAAGTGAGCCGGTGCTCTTCAGTGCTGAAGCGTTTTGGTACCTAATGTGCATTTCTTCGAGTCGAGTAAACGCTGACGTTTCAAAACGTTTCACGCGATGATATGCATTGATGTACCTCCACACCTGACGTATATTTTGGTCTAGAGCGTGCGCAAAAGACTCGCTCCCTCTTGCGTTACCAATGTTAGTGTACATATTAGCACCTGTGTCATCCTTTTCGTCGAAACGAAATAAGTTCCAAAGTTTCTCGTTTACCACACCTAGCGAGGAAAATGGTATGGGAATACCCATGAGCACAGCAAGTGTAGGAACTAAATCTATTTGCAACATTTCGTTCTCACTCGTTCTGGTGCCAGAACTGTCGGCATCGTCGTTGTCATCGTTGTCGTCTATCTCAAAAGCTGCTCCAATATTTCCGTGAGGACGATGGGCGAAGAGAAACGAATTAACTTCAACTTCAGAGGAACCGCCGTGGTCACCTTCGTCGGTCATCCCGTGATCCCCGAAAACTAAAAACAGCGAATTTTTGTACACCTCTTTTTCTGTCTTCAAAGCATTCATTATATTCCTGATATCTTCGTCGTTTTGCTCCAATTTATTTTTCATTTCTTTTGTTTTCGCACCGTACGTGTGGCCGACATGATCGGCTCCTAGCATATGCCCAATCCACACGTCCCAATCCGCGGCTTCGCTATCATTACTGGTATTATTGCTACTATTATCATCACTATTACTATTATTCCTATTCTTTAAAGCTAACGCGTGCGCTTTCTTCCACGAGTTGCGAACGCCCGCATCAACCGTTTCAGTATCTTTAACATTCAGCGAAGGAAACGCTTCAAAATCACTAAAATAATACGAAGAAGGGCTACTGTCGACGTCGCAGTCGTTTGGTGGTGGAAATAACTCCGCCCACGTATCATCTCCCGCGAACATGATCTTCTTATTCCCGTTTCGCCAGAGTTGATGTATCAAATTATCCTCCTCGAGAGTTTTTGAACTGAACGAATTCGAAATGTCAACAAACGTTGGAAGAGAACCAGTCAAGAGTCCTTTCAGACGCTGCGATGTCGTCGTCGGAGCGTCGGCGATGAATTTAAACAGCAATGAATCGGACGTGTCGTTATCGACACTGTCACTGTTTTCTCCTGTATTCCTTTTTCTCGCCGTTGCTTTCGCTTTTGCTGCGGTGTCGTGATAGTAGTCACGCAGAGACGTCAAGCCGATGCCGACGCTCTCGTTGGAACGTTCCCTCTTCTGCGACGACGTTGAAAAGGAATAATTAGCTACCCAATCGTAACGCGCCGCATCGACTATGAGTACGATGAGTTTATCGATTCGAGAAGTAGTACGGGTACCAGTGGAAGAAGGAACATCATCCGCCAAGCTTCTTCCATCAGAGTAGCTCGAGAACGGCGGCGACGACGACGACGACGACACAGCTCGAGACGATGATTTTTGCTCGAGTTCAACGCGTACGAACAAAAAACCTCTGGCGAACAATCCTACGCAGCACAACTTCAAACATCCGAGACCAACCAACACGAGAAGGACGAGGGTGAAATCTGTCCTCTTCTCGCCTCGTCCTCTGCTGCCCGAGTGACCGCCGGACCGAGAGGAACCAGGACGACGTTTCATTCGGGTCGTTAAGTAAAAAAGTAAAAATCACAATAAAATATGGCACATGCATGATAAAGCATGCCGAGATGCAACTTTTTTTCTTTTTCCATTTTTCGGCGAAGGTTTTGTAAATTTTTCGGCGAAAAAACTCTACTCTCTCTACTCTCTCTCTCTCTCTCTCTCTGTTTGCACAACTGCCATACCCACGGCAATACATCACGTGAAATGCAAAACATCACGCGGAAAGTCCATCGGTATTTGATCTCTTTTGAATATAAAGGGAACGTTTTCTCAGGGTTTCAAAAGCAGTGCGCTAATAATCAACCACAATCCCTAACCGTCCAAGGCACGATTGAGCAGGCACTTTTTCTGTTCACGAATGGAAGAGTAGAAAGGATATACGGCTCATCTCGTACAGACGCTGGAGTGCACGCAGTTCACAACACAGCGCACTTGGAAATTCCCGCGGAATTACCAGCTCGTACTAGCATTCGAATAAATAAAAGTAATAGTGATAGTAATAGCAGTAGTGATAGAAGCAAGATTCAAGATGACGCCGCAGAGGATGCCGTTGAGGAGGAGGACGACCAAGAAGACAAAAAATACAGAACAAAGACCTCCACCAAAGAGAGTAGAGAAACTATGATCGATCCTGAACGTCTTTGGAAAGGTGTTAACTATCACCTTCAAAAGCTTGGATTTATCGATGCCGTGCGATTGACAGGTTGCGATTACGTAGAACGACCGTACTTCCACGCGCGCTATGACGCGGTCGAGCGCACCTACAAGTACAAAATATGGGCGTCCTCGGAAGTTCCGTCCTTGTTCGAGCAAAATACATGTTGGCACGTTCTATTACGTCGTCGTCGTCGTGGGGATGATGAAGAAAAATCAGAAACGTGTGGGAAGGGGAAGAGGGCGCGCGGGAGAGCGACGGCGCTTGACATCGCAGCGATGGAAAGAGCTGGACAATATTTCGTCGGTGTTCACGATTTTTCAACCTTCAGAGGTAAAAAGTGCAGCGCAAACTCGCCGATTCGCTCGATTACGAGTGTGCACGTAGAGGAGGAGAAAATGTCGAGCAATGAAAAAGGTAAAATGATAGT
>Ga0255770_10004228_pt1 | contig 12120 bp, 9 predicted proteins | sample 071ome_22_FD_179968 | JGI IMG/M metagenome (GOLD analysis project Ga0255770, IMG submission 179968) | Coastal salt marsh microbial communities from the Groves Creek Marsh, Skidaway Island, Georgia - 071404AT metaG (version 2) | ecosystem: Environmental > Aquatic > Marine > Intertidal zone > Salt... | reverse complement strand
CCGTGCAATCGCGCGCGATGGTTCCGCGACGACGTCGCGACCAAGGGAAGAGGCACGCTCGGAGAATATCCTCGTCTGCCACGCGCGAAACGGCCAACGCGAGCGGGTTAGCCGTGGGTGGCTTTGCAGCCGTTAAACCTTTACTTTCTAGATTATTGCCAATGAGCGCGATGTTTTATTGCATGGCGTTCGCGAATTCAATCTTGGATGCGTTGAAAGATACGCTGGTTGTGACTGCGTTTGGCGGCGCCGAGCAGATTCCGTATCTCACCGTGTACGCGGTGTTGCCGATGTCGTTGTTGTTCGTGTCTTTGTTTACGAAATTGAGCGAAAAATGGGGAAGAGAGAAACTCTTTTATGCCGCGATTGGGACGTTCATAAGCTTTTTTGTTCTGTTTACGATTGTTTTGTACCCAATGCGGTCGGTTTTGCACCCGGTGGACTTGTCCGTGCAGTTGTTAAAATGGCTGCCGAGCGGTTTGAGAGGTGGGATCGCGGTGTTTACGAATTGGACGTATTCGTTGTTTTATGTGTTTAGTGAACTCTGGGGTGACGTCGTTTTGTCGTTGCTGTTTTGGGGGCTGGCGAACGAGACGACGTCGTTGCACGACGCGGCAATTATATACCCGTTGCTCGGCATCGGGGCAAACGTCGCTCAGGCGAGTTCTGGTATTATGATGAAATGGGTCACCGGGAGTGGAAATTTTATCACGTGGGATGCCAAGCTCCGCTTTTTAATGACCATAGTCTTGACGTGCGGTGGGTTTGCGACTTTAATTCACGCATACATTTGCGACAAGCAAAGGCGACGGCTGTTAAAAGTCGAGAAGAAAAAGAAAGAAGAACCAGAAAAGAACGAAGAAGGAAAGAAAGTTTACGACGTCTATTTGGACGACGCGGACATCGACGAAGCGAACGAAGAGGACGAGTCGAACATGGAGGTTGCGGAAATTGTAATTCTTCCCATAGAAGATTTGCAAAAGAGTAAAGACGAAGATTCCATGGACGAGTCAGAATTTGTTCAGAGAGAACTTTCGCAACGGGTTGGAATGACGGAAAACCCGCCGCCGACGAAAGCGCAAATGGCAAAAAGAAACCGAACGAAAAAGAAAAGAGGGCTGTTTGATGCCTTGAAATTCGTCGCGAACTCCCCAGAGTTATCTTGCTTAGCCGTGATGGCGATTTCGCAAGGCATCTCTACGATTTTGTTCCAAGTCGCCTGGAAGACTCAATTGAGGATTTTACACCCCAACCCGACCGCGTACGCGCAGTTCATGGGCAACGTGCAAATGTACTCTGGATTTGTCACCGGAATATTTATGATCTCAGCGCCGTTTCTGTTCAGGAACATCGGATGGAAAGGAACTTTGTCGATTACACCCAAGTGCGTAATTATTCTCGGTTGGTTCTTCTTCGGTACCTCGATTTACGCGTCTCGACTTGGTATGTTGAATCAAACAAGTTTCTGGCTTCCGATTTTAGTCGTTGGCGGTGCTGCAATTTACATCGTCGAGCGTGCGGCGAAGTTTTCGCTGTTCAAACCCGCGGAAGAGATGGTGTATATCGCTTTAGACGACGAGGCAAAATCTAAAGGGAAAGCCGCCGTGGACGTTTTGGGTTCGCAGTTTGGCAAAACCGGCGGTAGTTTCATGCAACAAGGTTTACTATTTTGGTTCGGGAGCATTATTGCGGCACTACCAGTCATGGTTTTCTTACACTCGACCATTGCTTTGGTGTGGTTAGCGGCAGTATTTACACTCGCGGCGAGAAGAGAGCAACAGCTGGACGCGGAAGTCAAAGCCAGCGACTAGAGATTTTTAGAACGAGAAAGAGAGAGAGAGAGAAAATACAATTAGTTGAGAGAGCAAGTATATACTAGTAGGAGTAGTTGTAATTCTGAACAGAACGCATTTGAATATGAATGCATGCATAAGTCTAAATGCTTTTGATAAATGCGCTTACATTTTTACACTAAGGAGCCCGCAGCGCTAAAAAAATAGTCTCCCACGCTCGAGAAAGGGTGATACCGCGTCGTATCTAATACATACATCAACATCCACAGCGCGGATGGGCGAACTAAAAACCATTTGCGAAAGTCGACGTCATCAACAACATTCCGAGCTTTTAAACTCGCCCCGAACGTGGACCAATTTAACAACCAAATCAATCCAAACAACGAGTGTTCCCACATCGGCAACAGCCCTTCTCTCACGTTTGCTAAATCCCCGTTCTGAATGGCCAACGCCGTCGGTACTAACTGCAAACCGAACAAAAGAACGCCAAGCCAAACTAATAGAACTGATCTTTTATCATCTTCCGTAAATAAGAGGACGTAGATATACGTCAACGTGTGCCATACGAACGGTACAGCGCATCCGTACAAAGCAACCTCGTCCAACGGCGACAACGCGTCGCCTGAATTCAATCGACACAACTGCCACGTCATAACCAGCTGGAACGCAATCGAACGATACGATAGTTCTTGTTTTCTCCATCCTTTATTTTTTGTGAGTGGTATCCCACTCAACGCGCACACCGTGGCTAACAAAACCGATATCGAAGCCGCTGCGCTCCAATCCCCTACTGTCAATGTCGTTGCTTCACCCGACGTTTTAATACTTCCTAATATGGCGTCGTAATCATTCCTGCACCACTCGTACATGACGTCAAAACCTAAAACAGAATATAAACCTCCGCTCATTGAGTGCGCGTGATATCTATCCGCTCGCGTCCACATCCTCTTCGCTTTCGATTGGATGGAATCCTTCAACGAGAGCTCTTGGTTTTTATCCGTATCTTTTCTCGACGTGGATGTGGACGCTTCTTGGTTCGAGGACGCGCGGGGAAGTGCGGCGGCTGCAGCTATTCGACAACGCGAACGTTTCCTCGCGAAACTACTCTTGTCTTCCTCGTATCGACAGTGAGAATTTCGATTCGCATTCAACGTCAGAAGAGGGATGAAAGCGAGCTGTTGCGCGCTGGCTCGCATTTGTGTTTGTTTCTAAAGCTTCTGTGCGTGAGGAGGAAAAAGTGAAGACATTTCGCGAGAGCGCAAAGTGTTCATTCCTTTAAAGATTTGTTTTGTGATGGTAAATTGTGTACAATGTTTATCTCTCCCTGTCTCTTCTCACTTTGTGTTCTACGTATTATCAACTCCTCCTCTCTTCATTCTCTCCATTCTCTCCATTCTCTCGCGCTCGCGTCTCCGTCATAATCTCGATTTTAGCTGTTTCAACTCCATGGTCAACTTCTTAATGTATTGGTCCTTGATATCCGGCGCTCTTCGCGTGACAAAGTTGAACTGTCCAGACGCCAAATTCAACATGATTTCCTCGCTTCCACCTGGAATTGCGTACGCTTTGACTTCTCTGTATATGCGTTCTACGCGAACGCCTTTGCCGCCTCTCGTGTACCCGGCCCCGCCAAAGACTTGCATCGCGTTTGAGGCGCAAAACTCCGCCGTTCGCGACGACGCGAGTTTGAGCATGGCAATGTGCCCGCCCAATTTTACGTTTTGTTCCGATTTTTTCATTGTGTTCATCTGGAACGTGATGTTTTCTAACCACGCTTGCAGAGCTTCAACTTTTGTGGCCATCTCGCCGATTTTGTGCTGAATCGCCTGGTGTTCGATTAAAAACTTACCAAACGTTCGTCGCGATCGAGCAAACGACAGAGAATCCTCCACGCAAATTCTAGCCATTCGACACGCTTGGGCGGCTAACAACCATCTCTCGTGGTTAAAATTATACATGATTTGTTTAAAACCACCTCCGATTTGACCAATGATGTTCGATTTCGGCACTTTCACGTTATCGAATTCAATATACGTCGTCCCCGACGGCCAAACGCCCGTACAATCCATCTTCGTCGTCGTCACGCCGGGCATGGTCCTCTCCACCAAAATCATCGACAAACCCTTATGCGCGGAATTCTTATCCCCCGTCCTCACCGCTACGGTAAAGTAATCCGCGTATATCCCGTTCGTAATCCACTTCTTATTCCCGTCGACGATAAAGTACCCGTCGCCCGAGTCTTTCGCCGTGCACGCCAAATTCGACACGTCCGACCCAGCTCCCGGCTCCGTGATGCACAAACAAATAATCTTCGTCCCGTTTAAACACTCCCGAATGACTCGATCGCACTTCGCTTGGTCCATCGGCATCCCGAAATTAATCAAAGGCGGTAGACCGATCCCTAACCCACCCATGAGCGCCCACGCGATGCCGCCCCCGCACCTCGTCCCTTCGTCCACGTTAATCAACTCGTGAAAGTAATCGTAATTCGCCGGTGCCGGCGCGTCCGTGTATTTCGACGGCCACGGCGCGCCAACCACTCCGGCTAATATCCCGTACTCCGCGGATTTTCGGTACATCAGCTGAATGTACTCCTTACACTTCGCGTGGTTGTTCAACACCGCTTGCTTGTCCCAATCGTCCACGATGGGTTCAACCTCCTTCTCAAAAAATTGACGGATTTTCGCGCGCCATTGCAAGTGCGATTGATTGTAATACGGCGAGTGCAAGTTTTGGTCTGCATCGACGCAAATATAATCGCGCCGCGGGGGAGGTAAAGAGAGAACAAAAAAGCCATCCGGTCAGCGCTCGCAACGGGGTTGGGAAACAAAAGAACGCGCGCGTTAAATCCGAGTCAGAAAAAAAAGCGGCACTTTTCACACTCGTAACGGCAATTCGATTCGCATTCAGAGAGAGAGAGAGGAAAAGCGAAAGCACGCACACCAAGACGGTTCCGCGAGCGGTACCTCCGACCCGAACGGTTCGTATCGCACCAGCGGCGACGGTTGACTCATCGCTAATGCGAAAAGAGCAAGAGCACTACGAGCGCTCACAAATAATAACGACCTTTTAATGAGATGCCTTTGTTTTGGTCAGGGTTTAAAACCCTAAACGTCAAAAACACACAAAAAAAAAGAAGCCCTGCGTTCGCGGCATACTCTTCAGAGAGATTTCCAAAACACACGCTCGCGTTAATAATACTAAAATGTCGTCATCATCGAACCACTACATCCAAGCGGAAACGTCCACGCGCATCGACGCGTGCTTCGGCGGCGTCGTCGTTCAGAGCCCCGGGAACAAGTTTCAGTATTTTCAGGACAGGAATAAACGGTGGCCGTTTACGTGTTCGGAGAAAGGATGTGCGTTTTGTGTGTTTTTTTCTTCTCGTCGTCGTCTCTCTTTCAAAGTCGCCAATTTTTTCTCTCTCTTTTTATTTTTTCGTAAACGCTAACCGCGCGCGGTGTGTGAAAGTGTTCGCCGTTTTTGCGCGCGCGGTTGGTGCGTCGTCGACGTCTTCGCGCGAGGACGATTTGGTCGGTGGTGTTTCGCGTTTTCTCTTCGTCATGGTTTCGAAGCGCGCGCGAGAATTTTTTGTTTTTGTTTTTTTTTTCGATCGTTTGTGTGCTAACAACAACAACAACGACAGCAGCAGCAGCAGCAACGGTCTTACTTTTCTTCTCCTCGCGACTGACTTGACTGACTGATTTTTTTCCCTCCGTCGATGATGATGATGAAACGACAGACGCGTTGCTGACGAAACTGATGACATCGGTTACGCCGGTGCTGAAATCTATTCGACAAGAAATCACGGATTCTGGGAAGAACATCGACGAGACGCTGGAGAAAGGGCGCGAGATTTACGCGAGGAAACCCGCCATCAAGAACGAAGACGTCACGTGGTCGCAAGAGGAATACGCCGATTTGGGGTTGATTTTTGAGTACTGTCGGTATAAATCTATTCAGAGGTTAACCGAGGCGTGGTCGACGTTTGAGAAGGCGAAGAAGAAGCGCTTGTTTGAGTTTGTGGATCGAAAGATACAGCGGATCGACGAGAAAAGAGAGAAACCGAGGGAGACGAACGAGTACGACGCGGACGCCGTGGTGGAGGCGGCCAAGGAAGATGGAGAGGAAGAGGAGAATGTTTTCTTACGCGTGGCCTCGTTAGGCGGTGGTCCTGGATTTGAACTCTTGGCGTTTAAGTGGTTCGTCGAGTACGCTTTTCGAACGAGCTACGACGCGAAGAAACACGGCGCCGTAGAGTTGATCAGCTTGGACATCGCCGAGAGCTGGGAAAAGATCTGCAACCAGTTACAACCGATGAAGTTTTCCGCGTTCGATTTGGTCAAAGACGGCGGCGCGTTATTGGAAGAAAAGTGTGGCGGTCCCGTGGATGTCTTGTTGCTCTCTTACGTCGCTAAAATGTACTGCTGCAACGACGAGTGTTACGAGTGGGTCTCCAAGAAAATTAACGACCGACAAGTTTCGGTCGCTTTCGTCATCTCCAGAGATGAGAAAATGGAAGAGTTTGTCCGCGGTTTCGAAAAGAAAGGCGTTCTGGTGACACCATTGATGGACCAAACGTTGGGTAAAGACCACCGTTTGTTGGCTTTGACGCGACGATTGGACGAAGACGTCGCCGAAGCCATCGAAAAGCTCGAATTAGAAGACAATAGAAGAAAAAGTTTAGACAGAAAAGTAGTCGCCGAGGAAGACGACGGGTGGACCGAAGTGCACAAAGAGAAGGAAATTCCGCCAACTTTCCCGAACGTTCCGTACGTGGAACACCGCAAAGCGAAAGTGGACAAGTACCAAAACAAAAAAGCCTCCAACTACCATCACCACGACAGGAACAACGGCAACAACCCGAAGAGCGAATCGTATTCGAATTTTTCGAGAAACGCACACGGGAAGGAAGTACACTCGAGAGGTGGCCGCGGTGAAGGCGGCGGTGCGAGAGGCAGCCGCTGGTGATCTTTTTTACATTGTTTTTGTAACAACAGGTATTAAAAAACTCTATATTACGTTATTATACAATCCCTCTTACAATATACGTACGCGCGGGCGGCAATATTCATTCAGTCTCTTCGCGCCATCCAGTCCTCCTCGTCTCCGAAATAATATCCATCCTCCGCGATCTCCTGCTCCGTCAACGGTAAAATGAACTCTGGATCTTTCGAGTTGTACACCTTTTTCAAATCTTTCGGCACGTCTTGCAACGTCTTCGCGAAAGTATCTTGCATGAACTTATCGAACAACATCTGTTCGCCCTTGGTCGGGTTCTCCGGCAACACCGGCACGTCTTCAATCTGTCCAATGTAATACTTCTCCTTGACAATTTCCGGTTGATCTTTCCTCGCCACCGCAATCCACACCCCACCTTTACTATCAACCACCATCCCATCTTTCCCGTTGTACGTGATTATTCCGTCGTCCTTGGAAACCTTGAACAAATTCCCTTCCTTGGTCTTGTACGCGACGATATCGCCCGGGTTATCGCGGTTGTACAGTTGCATCGCTAAGTTCGATCGGCCTTTATCGATGTACTGAGGATTCATCACAGAAACCAAAGCGGCGATGGCAAACGCTCCGTACGGGTTCAGCACGTACTTCTTCAACACGTTCTGCCATCTCGGCGGAACTCCTCTCGGACCGTTGAAGTCGTCGTCGTCCTCGTCGTACCCTCCTCTTCTTCTCCCTCGTTGTTGGTCAAAGTACTCGTCCTCGTCCGCCCAAGCGGTATTATTCCTCGCGGGTGCCAACAGTGGCCTCGCCTCTCGGCGCGCGTCTCTCTGGTTTCTCTGTCGTCTCTGTATGTTATCGAGCGCGTTTTCGTCCGTCTCGCGCTCGTACGCCGCTCGTGGTGGTGCCGTTCGTTGTCGTTGTCGTCGTCCACGTCGCTCCAACTGCCACTTTTGGCGGCGAATCGTCGACGACATCGTCGTCGTCGTCGTCGTCGTCGTCTTCGTCGCGCGAGGAGGAGGAAGAGGAAGAGCAGATGATATCATCCTCGAAGACGAGGCGGTGAAACGTCTCGCGCGAGGAACGGTGGAGAACGACGTTGAACTTGCGCGCATGGATGTGTGCGTTATAAAGTATAGAGTTTGGGGAAAAGTTTCGTGGGGCAAAAGAAACGTGTTGAAGTGAAGGTGTTGTTAAATAATATACGCGCGCCGAGCGCGAACGCACGCGTCCTGTAATATTTCATCACAAACGCTAACAGGCTCGATATTATTTCCCGACGTTTTCAATCTGCTGATTCAACTCGTTGATTTCCCTCGTCTTCTCTTCGATTTTAGCTCGGTATTCCTCGATGCTTCTCTGCGCGTTCAAAAACGCCTGCTGGACTAAACCAGAGTTGGATTGCTCCATGTGCGGGAAGCACTCGACGCCAAAGTTTTGCATGATTTGTTTGATTTGTTGCTCGAAGTACAACACTTCGGCTTGGAGTTTTGTTCTCTGTTTTCGCGCGCGCGCGTTTTTTTTCGCGAGCAGATGTGGGTGGTGAAGGAGAGAGAGAGAGAAGAGAGAGCGAGAGGCGCGTCAGCGTTTACGAAGAAGATTGGTGTCGGAGATTTGTTCCCGGGGAAAGAGAGACGACGAAGAAGACAAAGAAGAACGCACGATGGAGACGAGTTTCGTCGTCTCGGCGGCGTTTTGGGCGCCAGTCGCGACGGAATCCCAGAACGACATGGCGTTCTTCGTTGCGATTAACGTTGAGACGGAAATGGTGGCTTTTGCGCGGGTGTGGTCTGACTTTGCGCGTCGGAACAATGAGGAGGGGAGGCCGAGGGGACGCGGGGGGGCCACTTGAGGTTGCCTTTTTCCACAAGAAAAAAAGAAGATAAAAAAGGAAAGCGCGCGCGACGTGGTTAGATGTACACGCACATATCACTGAATGCAACAGTTTTCGCTCGTTTTAGAGCCGCTACCGCTACTCGCACTTCTCTTGGACGAAGACGAGGACGAGACTTTCATCTTTCTCACGGGTCGTAAATACGCGCTGCGTCGCTCTTCTCCGCGGCGGGACGCGTTTTCGTCGGTGGCGTACATCGGGTCTTCGGCTAAGCGACCGCGAGCGGCGGCGGCGGCGGCGGCGGCGCGTTCTTCCTCTTCTTGTAGACGCATGGCGTAAGCTAAATCGGCGTCCGCACTGTTTTCGTACGTTTGCGCCGGAGGAACGAACTGCGCGTGGACGTGGTGCGCGTCTGGAGCCGCCGGAGCCTCGAACCGAGCGCCTGGGTTTAATTCCGAGTGAAGCTTTCGTGCAATTTCGAAATCGTCGTCCGAGGAAATCGTCGTGGCTGTTGGAGTCCCGCCGAGGGCTTTCGCCGGCGAGGCTGGGAAGGAGGTGCCGTGCCTCGGCGAAAACGCCGAGAGGCCGCTCCCGCTCGTCGCCGTGCCTGGTTGCGAAGAAGAGATAGAAGTGCGTCCTCCTTTCGTTTTCACCGCAGCTGGTGGATTTTTTTCTAAATCGAAATAGTCCTCGTCGGTACCATCGAACGGTTTGAAATCGGCGTTTAAGAAAACTTGTTCGCGTTCCCTCGCGCGTTGCTCTCTCATCAACCGCGCCAACTGTTCGTCGTCGGTTTCTTCGGCGTAATCTATATCGCCGTCGTCGATCGCGCCGTCGTCGTAGACGATTTCCCAAACGATAGACGGTTCGTCGATGAACCCTTCGTCGGTAACCAGAGAGAGCAAATACTGATTGTCTCTTTTAAAGATGACCGAGAAGTGGTTGTTTCGAAAAAACACGCCCAACTCGTTGTTCCGCATGTTGCTAAACACAGATTTCAACCCTTCCTCGGTGCACTGCGTGGAGGTGGCCTCTAAAAATTCTTCGATGGCGGTGCGCTCCATGACAACTTTGTCGAAATTGCTCGATATTTGTTTCTGCAAACGCACTCTTTCGTCCTCTGCTTCTTCTTCTGTTTCGCTAATCCCCGCTAAACTCTTTTCGCTATTGCTATTCCTATTATCGCCGCTCTTGCCCTTATTCTCGCTAAAACTATTCTGATTACTGCTACCGCTTTGCTGCGCGCCGGTTGATCTCGGCGTCGTCACGTTGCTTCCACCCTCCATCTTTTCCGCCAACTCGTCCAACTGTTTGTTCAACTCCTCGGTCGTCGGCGAATCCTCGGTGCGAAGCACGTTTTCTTTCGCGTCTAAATTCAACTCCTCCTCGATTTTCTTCTTCTCTTCCTCGATCATCTCTTGTTCGCGTTCCAACTCTCTCAGCGCAATCAACCGTTCCACGAGTTGATTATAACTCAACCTACTGATCACGTGCCCGGTCGCGACGTCAAACCTCGCGTCCACTACCCACCCGTGGTACAAACTCACGTCCAAAGCGTCAAACACGCACAAGTTCGCCGTGTACTCAAACGCTTCGGAATCGATAAACTGCACGTTCACGTCTAACCCGTTCACTAAACTTGGCAACACCGACAACGCCGTCTCGATGTTCTTCTCGTTGTTCTCGTACATCCGTTCTCGCGCGTTCTCGCCCATCCGAAACCCTTTGTACGCCTCGCCCGTCTTTTCGGAAACGTTCGAGTCTAAGATTCTCGTTGCCAAAGTCGCGATGACTTCGTGCGAGGAATAGAGTTGCGGAGACGACGACGCGGACGCAGACGGCTCTCCCCCCGCGTTCCTCCCGATTTGAATCGAGTTTCTGAGCAGCAAAACGTTCGCCAAAGCGAGCAAAGGGCACGGGCCGTTCTCGTTTTGCGTGCACACGTCCACGTTTCTTCCGAGAAATTGAATTCGTTTCGTTCGGTAAAAGTACTCTCGGTCGTCCGCGCGCGACATAGCTTTCCTTGTTTCTCTCTGTTTCTCTCTCTCTCTCTCTCTCTCTCTCTCGCTTCAACGCACGCGCACTGCGTGCCTTTTCTCCCCTCTCTGCGTTCTTCTTCTTCTTCTTCTTCTTCGTTACTCGGACCTTTCTCTGGGGGTCTGTTTGTATGTACTAACGAAAAAAATACGAGAGACGCTTATTAGTAGTAAACGCTCTTCCTCTTCTCTCGCTTTTCGATCTCTCTCGTTTTGTCCCTCCTCCTCGTTTTACATTTAAAAGCGAGATCTCTCTCTTTCTTCTGTTTGCGGGGGGGATCTCTCGTCTAAAATAAAGGCACATCTCATCAAAAAACAGGCATCAAAAACTTTTTTTTTTCCCCAAAACTTTTTCCCCACACAAACTTGTTTGGAATCACGTACATGAGCGCGACGTTCTCTGCCGTTGGCGTCGCGCGTGCTTCAACCGTTTCTGCTGTTTCGTCGTCGTCGTCGCGGTGTTGTTGTTGTTCTTCTTTACGCGCGCGCGCGTCTTCGAGTTCAAACGGTAGCAGCAGCGGCAGCAGCAGCGCTTCTTCGTCTTCGCGATACGGAAGAAAAGAATTCGCCTCGACGTCGTCGCGGGGGAAAACGAGGAGCGTATCTTTTCGAAGAAGAAGCGAAGGAGGACGACGACGACTCTCGGTCGTGGCGGAACCGTCGCGGCAGACCAGAGACGAAGACGAAGAAAATACGACGGAAGAAGAAGAAGAAGAAGAACAAGAAGAGAGGCAACGACGCGACGCGGCGATGATCGCCATCGTGACCACCTCTGCTTGCCCGCATTGCAAACGAGCGAAATCCGCTTTAGATAAACTTTCGCTGGAGTATTTCGACGTGAACGTGGACGGGTTTGAACGCGAGGAAATCGGGGAACGGATTCTAGAGCTGTCGAAATCGGTGTCGAAGATGCGAACGGTGCCGCAGGTGTACGTGAACGGGGAAATACTCGGCGGGGCGGACGAGTTGATCGCGGCTATCGAAGATGGGAGTTTGCTGGAGAAGATTGCGGATGGTGGTGGGGAAAAAGAGAGGAAGGAAAGCGCGCTGCCGGAGATCATCATGCGCGAGTTGTTGAAGGAGAAGATGTGTAAAGAGAACGCACTGGGAGTGGAGGAGTGTGAGATTGATACCACCGCATCGAATAGCGGCGTCGGCGGCGGCGTTGTTGTGGAGGAAGAAAGAGAAGAAAAAGTAGAAGGAAAAACGACAGGGGACATACGGTTCGCCGACGAGATTCCGTACGAAGGATTGGTGCACATCGTCAACATGGCGAGGAAAAATCCAGAGACGGAAGGTGGGTTGAAACTAGTAGAGACGAAGAGAAAGACGATAATTCCGTTTTGTCCGCAAAGGTATCCGAAAACGTTTAGCGCGGAGCGGTTTATTCAGTGGTTGTTGGCTAAAGATATTTGCGCCGATCGACAAGCGGCTTTAGAAGTTGGCGAGATGATGGTGCAAGAAGAGTTGATGCACTCGATCGACAGAACAGACGCGT
>Ga0255770_10004215_pt1 | contig 12151 bp, 8 predicted proteins | sample 071ome_22_FD_179968 | JGI IMG/M metagenome (GOLD analysis project Ga0255770, IMG submission 179968) | Coastal salt marsh microbial communities from the Groves Creek Marsh, Skidaway Island, Georgia - 071404AT metaG (version 2) | ecosystem: Environmental > Aquatic > Marine > Intertidal zone > Salt... | reverse complement strand
ATCTTGGCTTCGCTTAGACAGTGAAAAGAAGGCTAACAACTGAGTTTGTAGGCTGAATTTTCTCCCGGTGATTATGCATGAGATAATTGGCAAGATTAGTGCCGGGATATGATACTAGTTGCTAGAGGGGTCAAATTTGTTTGAGATCAACCTGAAATTAGGTGTGTATGAAAACTCAACATCCTTTGTAGTTTTTAGCAACACATTCTCGAGCAAGTTTTTGCGCCTCTACAATTTGTGCTGGCGTCATATTTTTCTCAATAAAATCTCTGTTATTGACGCCTTCCGGTTGCCCATTTGATGCAGCAACATTGAACCACATATACGCCTTTACATCATCCTTACTGACACCACGGCCTGTCGCAAACATCGCTCCAAGATTCGACTGGGCAATCGGTAGCCCCTGTTCTGCGGCTAAGCGATACCACTTCATGGCTTCATTAAAATCTTGTTCTACACCATGACCATTTTGGTACATGAGGCCGAGACCATATTGACCGTCAGGATGTTTTTTTTCTGCCGCTAAGCGATACCATTTCACGGCCTCATTGAAGTCTTGCGACACGCCCTGACCATTGCGGTACATCATGCCAAGACTGACTTGGGCTACTTGATCTCCTTGTTTTGCCGACAACTGGAACCATTTCGCTGCTTCGTTATAATCTTTTACAACACCTATACCCCTCTGGTATAAAAATCCGAGGTTGGTTTGCGCCCTCGGATCACCTTGTTTACCAGCCAATTCGTACCACCTTGCTGCTTCTTTGAGGTTACGGGGGACACCTGATCCCGTTTGATACAAAAGCCCTATATTGAATTGGGCAACTGTTAATCCTTGTTCAGCCAAAGGAAGCCATTCCCGTATTGCTGCTGCGAAATCACCACTTTTCGCAGCTTCCGCGCCCCGCTCAAAATTTTGAGCTCTCAAATCAGTGGTTGCGCCCAGCGCTAGAAAGAGACCAATAACTAAACTACAAAGTATGTATTGCATGTGTTAAAGCCCTCACCTTCAGAAGGAAAGATCACTTGCTTTCAGTGTCCAGCATAGTGACCAAATCAGTCCATATCAAAGACACGCGCCCGGTGCTGATACGTTATTTCAACTGGAACATTGTAGCGCAACTAGTAGCAAAAATTAAAAACTTTGGCTTACTTAGATCTGCTATTAAATATTTTTTAATTATTATCCTAATGAATTAAATCCCTATTCTCCTGAGATCCTTACTCTAGAGCGCCAAAGTGCAGGAAGTGAAGCGCGTCGCACTTTTCTCAAAGATGGTGCTAACATTAAGTCTTCTTGTGATCTGCTAGACATTTTTACTTCCAGTAAATTGCTAAGAGAAAATCTAATTCCTATCGACAATTCTATGTCGCTAGAAAATAAGTTAGTAGAGGCCTTAATATAGCCCTGGCCTGTTCTGAATGGTCTCTCAATTTGACTGGATAATAAGAATTCACTATCGCTGTATGAAACGGCACCTACGGCGTCATTTTTGCCCAGAATATCAAAGAAACGCATTCCAATACCTGCATATATGCCATTGGTACCTAGACCGAGGGACCGCAACATCTCGGATTTTTCATCCATAACTAAATTTGTCCGAGACCAAACAATTTCAGAATAATCAGGCGTTGAAAAGACCTTATGACGGTCGAGGGTCAGATGGCCATTTTCTTTAAGATGCTGCAACAATAGACTTGGGGTTATGCTGGCTTCATCAATTATGGCACCAAACTCGTAAGAAAAATTTGAGTTAAAAGAATTTCCATAGTTCAAAGTGATTTCGGCTGGAGTGTAGCTTACACTGCCTTTTTGCGGCTGGGGCTGAAGAACTTTAACTCCTCTGTCCTCCAATAAGGAGGTGTAAAATAGAGCAGAGGTATCTCCATACTTGATCGCGTCTTGAACTCCATCCGGAGAAAGGATCTTGAGAAAGCGCGTAATTCCGTCGACGCGTGGCTCCCAAGTTAAGTTAGGTTTTGTTGTTTCTCGCCCTGAATCATTTGTCGGATCGACTAAAGTCAACCTATCCAAGCCCCCTGCGATGGCGCAGCTTGCCCAAATTGTACTGAACACAAAAATAATCGCACTTTTAGCGAACATTGTTTATGGCTAATACCGATAAAGCAATGTTTCCGAGAATGCGCGAAGCTACTTCAGTGAAACTTAGAGCACTCAAGCGATCTGTTTTTGGGGGAACAACGATAACGGAGCCTGGAGGAATAATGCTTTCCCCTTGCGCCGGTTCACTCTCACCATTTGGTAGGACTATATACGATCGGCTGCGATCTGCTATTCGGGTTAACCCACCTGCAGTCGCGATGTAAGAGTTAAAGTCCTTGCTCTCTGAATAACTAACTACTGTATCCTTTTGAACACTTCCAATGACAGATACATGGCCAGGGCGTTTGGGTATTACCAGGACGTCACCAGACTGCAGGTAAACAGGACCAGACTTGTCGCGTTGTAGCACGTTTACTGACAAGCGGCCTGTGACTTCTTGTCGGCGTAATTGTTGTGCATATGATAACACAGCCTTTATTTGTTCACCAACGCCGCTCTTGTCCTCAGCTTGAGAGACGCTTAACACTGCCTCTTCAACTTGGTTTGCTAAAAGATTATTGCTCTCTCTTTGAGATTGCTTAAGAGACTCTCGCGTGAATATTGCGCCTAGAGGATATGCAACAGAGGTGAATCCTCCTGCGCGCTCGATAATACCATGGAGGGTTTCATCTCTTCTTATCAGATATTTGCCAGGCCTCGTAATTTCTCCTTCTAAAGTCACAACCCCTGTAGCAGCATCATTTATGTAATTTGGAATATTTACAGAATATTGGCCGGCAAGCTGTATTGAGCCTGGATGCACATTATTCAAATCCACCACATCAATTTTATCAATAAGAATTCGCCCATTTTCAATTTTATTCCTGACGATTTCAATTCTCTTCGTGTCTGCACTTTTGATTAGCCCACCTGCCGCGGAGACAAACCTATCAAGTGTGATATTGTTCGCAATTGGATAGAAGCCTGGATATTCGACTGCTCCAGAAATAAAGCGCGACGATGATAAGATTCTTTGAATGTTGATAGGGCTGTTATTACTAGTCTCACTTGCTTGAGATGTTTTTTTGGCCTCTCTGATTTTGGCTGAGAGACTTTGGTTTTTATCTGAATAACCAGTTTTTTCATCAATGCGATCTGAAAGCGCTTCCATCGCCTCAGCCCCAGCAAGTTGACTGTCAGAACTAGACTGATCATCACTATGTAAAACAGACCTTAAATAAGCATGAGAAAATATCTGAATTTTGTCGCCAAGTTTAATCTTTCTAACAAATGTTTCAGACTCAAGCTCTGCGGTATCTAAGTTCTGGGTTTTCCAAAAACCTCGTTGCTGATCAAAAGTCGAGTGAAGCGCAAAAAGAGGATAAATTTCAGAATCATGAGTGGCTTGGAATAGTTTACTATTGGTAGTTACCAGATCAGATGGGACTCCAACGTGCTCGAGAGAACCATCGATATATAAACTCAGAGCTGAAGTTTGAATGTCTTTTTTTAGACCCTGGTCAGATCTAAAAATTAACTCCTTCAGACCAAAAGCACTAAACAGCCTAACGCTAGTTGTTTTGTTGTTTAAGCCTAATGACTGGTTCGAAGTTAACGAAGTGACTCTAAAACTGCTCGACGAGGATCGATCATTGGATAATATCAATACAAGATCTGATAGAGTGCTTGAAACTTCGTATCCAATAAAATCCATTATGATGGAGGGTGTTAGGTCAGAAATTGCTGGCAGAAAAGCGATGATGCGATCATCTAACATAAGCTGGAATACGCCGGCTCTTGAAAATAATCGATTGATCGCTGCCCACTTGTCGGATGCTTTCATAACCTGATCGGTTACGAATGACGGCCTCGTATTTGATCCGTTTTCGAATGACGGTCTCGTATTTGATCCGTTTTCGAATGACGGCCTCGTATTTGATCCGTTTTCGAATGATGGTCTCGTATTTGATCCGTTTTCGAATGACGGTCTCGTATTTGATCCGTTTTCGAATGACGGTCTCGTATTTGATCCGTTTTCGAATGATGGTCTCGTATCTGGCATGCCCTGCTGCACCCGTTGAGAGACTTTTGACAAAAACGAATTGGAAAATAGATGTAATTTGTCTCTCGAGTTTACAGAAAAGGTTTGATTACTTGACAACATTGAATTGAGACGGAAAGCATTTGCCGTGCCCAGACCACTTTCGATAATAAAAAGATCTAAATTGGTATCCGGCTGGATGCGATAGAATGGACGTAGCATTTGCCTGAACGATATATTTTTTTCTGCAGGGACGAGGCCGATTCTAATTCCATCAAAGAAAAGTTCGGCATGGTCAGAGCGTTCAACCATTCCTTTTAAAAAGCTGTCGAGCGTGCTTGACTGATCGCTGACCAAACCGTTGTACGTGCTTGACTGATCGCTGACCAAACCGTTGTATGTGTCTTGGTTTAAAATTAAAACTGTGGAGCCAGGCGAAACAAAAAAAGATGGGTCGTTAATTTTACTCCGCAGATTAATCGCGCGTACTTCGCCAGTAGAGGGAATGATTACAAGGCAATAATCTAGGAATGCGTCCTGCTTCAACACGGAACCTTGCTTCAACGCAGTTCCAAGTAGAGTGGGTTTAGAAACCGACAGTTTATATTCGCTTAAAACAGCACCAATAATGTTAATGGCTTTGTCATATTTTGTTTCAATGAATCGTAAATTTAAAACTTCTCCAGCTTTTAACACGCCAGATGGGTCTACCTTACGGGAGGTACTTATTCCGTTCTCACCAAAATACAGAACTTCGAACTCTATTCCAGGTGGAATGATTTTAGTGCCAGTCAGTTCCAGAAGTTTTGAAACTAAAATATCAGTATCACTGTCTTTTAATTCATAAATTCCTGGATTTGCAACTAACCCAGCAGCTGCAACAGTCTTTCCTTGAGTCCCAACAAAAACACGGGAAGAGTCGATCACTAAAGGGTCCACGCCACCGAGCGGACTTTGTAAAAAATCATAGAAGTCTACTGTTTGAGTGTTACCAACATTATCAATCAAAAAGATTTGTCTTAAAGATCCAGTGTCGGAAACTCCACCAGCATAAGCTAACACCCGACTTAAAGGAGTGTAAGCAGGAACGGATACCGTTCGTGGGCTCTTTACGGCTCCACTAATCTGAACTGCTATGAGACGTGCGGTGTCAAGCGATACAAAAACAGCTGCTGAGGCATCATCAATTTGTAAAATATCAAGCAGTCTTTCTTCGGCCTCAACGATACTCATCCCTGACACTGTAATGGGAGCCAGATTGGGCAGTATCAGATTGCCATCAGTTTTAATTTTATAACTGTCGCTGCTCTGCGTGCGTCCTCTAAGCGTAATTCGAACAACATCTCCTGGTGCTAAGCGGTAATTTTTGCCGATTGTGTTAAAGAAAACCAAATTTGGATCTTGTTCCTGGGAAAATTCCTTAGCCCCATAAACTGGAAGTTTTTCACCTGCCAGGACTCCATAATATCGTTGTATAACGCTCTCAGCAGTTTCAACAGGAGCAACACTTTGAACCAGACTATTTGAATCCAATCGCACATCGTCTGCATTGAGCTGCCTGGCGCTTGGAGATGAAGGCATTCCTGATTTGAAATTTCTATTATTTTTTTCGTCAATTTTTTTTGTAATATCTTTAAGTAAAGCGGGGTTATTTTCTAATAAGATTTGTTGTTCGATTGTTTGAGAATGGACGTGATTAATAAATCCAAATAAAATTAAAATGCTTAGGGTAAGTCTACCTCTAATCATGACTTAAACGCCTTCCTAACAAGAACGAATGCAGCTCCCAAAAAACTTCCCAGTACGACTGACAGAGCTAGGGTCAGCGATGGTTTCGGAGATACAGGATCAAGAGATATGGTTGGGGCCGTGAGAGGTTTTGCAACAAAATGAGAGCCCCTTGATGCAAGAATCAATTTTTGATCCTCCTGCGCTATGAGAGTTGCCAAAGCTTCTCGGTGTTCTCTGGCTCGGGCCTTTGAGAGTTGGATTTTATAAAATTCCATAGTTTTTTCAGAGTTAGCAATGTAGCGCTTTTTAAGAAGTTCATCTGTAAAATCAGAAATGCGAACCATTAGTTGGGCAATCAATTCTGGATCAGACGAATTGCTTGTTAATTCTGCAAAACCAAAATCTTTGTTTTCAGATATATCAATCGTCTTTTTAATCCAAGCACTTAGCCGACGATCATCTGGCGGTGAGTATAATTTTGCAGAATTTCCGGTTAAGGCTGATTTGAGTGAACTTAGTATGGTGATTATCTTATTTTTGGGAGGAGCCTGATACTTGCCCAAGTCATCATTCCATTCAGACTTGAAAATTGCCTGCACGATTGAATCGTCTTCGAGTACAAAGTGCGCAACTTCCTCAGAGGCCAGTAAAAACTTGTAACTAAGAAAATCACTATTTGAACTACTTGGAAGATTGATGCCGGCCAATGCCGCTAGTCCCCCAAGGCCACCTACATTTAGCTTTTGGTCACTTTGTTCTATAGGTGCGATAGTATAATTCACTTCATACTTACGGTCGGTAATGTTGAGGTAAACGATAGCTATCAATAAGCATAGTAACGTCGAAATTATTATGTAAACTCGACCAGTCCAAAGGTTTAAAAATAACTCTTTAAGATCTAATTCATCTGCCTCTGTAGTGCTGCTTCTTTCCATAAAATCTGTGTCCTAAAATTACTAATTTGTAAGCCTCGGGAGTATCTCATTCCTCGATAAAGTGGGATGACGTAATCACTAAACTTTTAGCGGAGCAAGCTGCATCAATTGGGATGTATGCCGTAATGCGTGGAGAGAAAATACCATCAAGTTAAAGATATTCTTAACAATTGTAACAATTGGCGGAAAATAGGCTTGTTTTAATTCCATGTCGATTACTTTTGTTCGTGAAACACTTCCCAAGTGCTTGTTTAAAAATGGGTCCGCAAAAATCCAATTACAGTCTGCAGTTTTCGAAAGCCATTATCTCCCAACTAAATGCTTATTGGGTCGTGAAGAAAAATCTCTGAATATGAGCAGAATATAAAATTTAACAGTGTTAGTTCTGAGAGGCTAGATATGGTTAGGGCAGAGGACGAAGGCCATGTAAAAATAATCAAAGGTAAATATTGTAAATGTTGATCAAAACTTATCGCCAGCTTCTTGAAAACAGTCTTTTCCTTGAGGCTCATTGCATCGGATGCATGCGTTTTGAGCCTATAGATTTGGAGCGCTTAGTTGCAGAAGGAAAAGCCGATAAGTCCTTCATAGGTTTGAAACCAACTTGTTCATTATGTGGTAGAAAAGGCGAATTTCAGGTTCGTCCTATTGGAACAATGACAGGCAATGGTTCTTTGGAAACAGAATAATTGTTGAATTGTAGGCGGCTCATTAATTTAAGGTACCCACACTTCCTATCACTGTGAGAACACCATTCGGATCTCTGCGCACGAAAATGATTTCACCTGATGCAGCGGAATGTCCTGTTAAAGCCGATATATTTACCTGGTGGGTTATCAGAATTGTTGGGACTTCTAGTGACGCTTCACTGATCCATAGTCGCAGTTCTTGAGTTTGAGCATCTTTGCGATCAAAATTTTCAAAAAATGAATTAAGAGCGGAAAGTTTAGACACCTGCCCAAAATTCATTAAATGAGCGGTTTCAAGGCATCTACACCAATGGCTCGAGAAAATAGCGGGTTCGTTAATCCCATTCAACCTAAAAAGATCTCCAATTTTCTTAGATTGGAGCCGTCCTTCTTTGTTGAGATTTCTTTGAGTTTGACAATCACTTAGATCGAACTGCCTAGGGTCACTATATCCTGGTGCAAGGGCGTGACGGATTATTGCAAAGTGATTGCCGGAGGCCAAGGCTTCCCATAAATTATTGGCGTGAGCATCGCTAAGGTCGGCTTTCACTATTGTTAGGCTCAAAAAAACACAAGCTAAAATTTGTTTGGTCCGAGTAATATGCATAGGAAAAATCCAAATTATAATTCTAAGTATAAAGTAAGTATAAGTAACTAAAAAGTTCCTTCGCAGAATAATTATGTCAATATTTTACAATAAAAATTTGCCCTGAATCAATTTTTTATATTTTTTGAAAATTATTCAATTTAAATTTATTCTTTTTGAGGAGGTCTCGGAAAATTTCCTAGATTTGAATATAAGCAAGCACAACGGGATAGAATGATGAAAAAAGTTGATGTCGTCATAGTTGGTGCGGGTTTCAGTGGGCTTTATTTGCTGTACCGACTAAGAAATGAGGGATTTTCCGTACGGTTATTGGAAGCGCAAAGCGGCTTGGGGGGCGTATGGCAGGCCAATCGTTATCCAGGTGCCAGAGTCGACTCGCACGTCCCCAATTACGAATATTCGATGAAAGAATGTTGGAGTGATTGGGTTTGGACTGAGAAATTTCCTGGCCAAGAAGAGTTGGTAGCTTATTTCGAACACGTTGGACATAAACTTGATCTTATTAAAGAAATAGACTTCTCGACGCGAGTTGAGGCTTGTTGCTATGACGTTGATGGTCGGTGGAAAGTCAGCGTCAATAATGGCGATGTGTACGACGCTAAATTTCTCGTTATGTGCACTGGTTTTGGCTCTAAGCCGTATACTCCAGACATAGCTGGTTTCGAGACCTTTTTAGGAAGTATGCATCACACTGCTCTTTGGCCTAAAGCGGACGTAAACCTGGCCGGGCGTAAAGTGGGTGTCATTGGAACAGGTGCGAGTGGTGTGCAAGTTATCCAAGAAGTAACGCCAGTGGCTGAGAGCCTCTGTGTGTTTCAACGTACTCCCGTGACTGCCTTGCCAATGCAGCAGCGCAGGCTTGACCCTTTAGAACAGGTCTTGGCAAAGCAGAAATATCCAGAACTTTTCAGGCGCAGAAATTCACCCCCAGGTAATTTTTGCGACATCTTTCGGTTAGATTTGGGTGCATATGATGTCTCAGAAGCCGAGCGCCTGAATGTCTTTGAAGCAGCCTGGAAAAAGGGCGGATTTAATTTTTGGATTGGTACTTTTAATGACATTTTAACAAATGAGGCTTCCAATCGTGCAGCCTATGATTTTTGGCGTGATAAGACGCGAGCTCGTATAGTTGACCCTTCAGTTGCAGATATACTTGCGCCTATGGACCCGCCCTATCCTTTCGGCACTAAGCGTCCGTCTTTAGAGCAGAGTTTCTATGAATGTTTCAACCAACAACATGTGAGGTTGATTGATATTAACCAGACACCCATTGAAGCCATTCTACCGACCGGCCTTCGCACGACAGCAGAAAATTTTGATTTGGATGTACTGATTTTAGCAACGGGTTTTGACGCCAATACTGGTGGGTTGACGAGTATTGATATACGTGGACTGGAAGACAGGAGGCTGGCTGAGGCATGGGTTGATGGTGTTAATACACATCTTGGAGTAGCCGTCCCATCTTTTCCGAATATGTTGATGCTATATGGGCCACAAAGTGCGACTGCATTTTGCAATGGGCCCACTTGTGCTGAGTTTCAGGGCGATTGGACTTCGCGACTTCTGAAGTGGATGCGTGCAGAAGGATACCATGTATTTGATGTCTCTAATCGTATGGCGGAAGCATGGACCAAAAACTTGTCCGTCCTCGCGAATGAAACTTTGTTTGGGAAGACCAATTCTTGGTATATGGGCGCCAATATTCCAGGGAAACGCCGACAACTTCTGAATTATCCAGACGCTGATGCCTACAGAGACCAGTTGCGCAAATGTGAGGTAGATGCCTATTCAGGTTTTGAGTTTAAACGGTTAACAGTGTCGCAATGATTGCCTAAGAAAATAAAATGAATAAATGGCGGGAATGTTATTTGCGCGTTCACTGTTATTAGAGAGCTTGCGCGGCTATCTAATCAAAAAGCAATCTGTTTCATTAATGAAAATTCGAGCTTCTCGTTCTCATGCTGGAAATTCTCTAAGTTGGAGGTGTTTTTCTTGTAAGACAAACCTAACGATCCAATTAGTCCTGATGAAAAAGTTTCATGCCCTATCCAGCCGATGTCTTGCAATACTTTGTCCATTTTGAGAACAATGTTTAATCCAGCTCCGTATCCTATATCAGATCTCTCTTTAGTGCTTGATACAAAAGGATCAGGATCGTCAAAGAACTTGTAATCGATATTTAAATTCAGGCTCGCAGTTGCCGTACTATTAATTGGTGCGGACAAAACGGTTCCATAGCCGAATTGAGTGAAGCTATTGAAATCTATGTCTGCAAATTTTCGGGACATTTTAGCAACTGAACTAAATTGTAGCGTTGGTGTGACCGGAAATGAAAAACCTGTATTTAACCCGTAGTTATAGCCATCACTTTCATTGCCAGTAGTCGTTCGTGCTGTATTTTGAAAATCTTCAAATGCACCAGAAACCTCGCTGAAAATGCTAAATTGTTTATCTAAGTAGGCAAAATTTCGTGATCCTTTAAATCTCACATCGTAGATATTCATGAATTCTACGTCGTCGACGCGAACATTAGTCATCCCGGCAGAAGTTTGTAGATCAAAAGTTTTCCATACGGTTTTAAAGCCAACCTTTGGGACAATCGCGATTGTATCAATATTGTTTAATTCTTTTTGATTGTCGTAAACAAAAGCAGAAGTAAAAAATATTTCATGCGCATCAACAGGATTAAGTTTTGTTTTGTATTCCAGGGCTATTAAGGACAGAAGCCCGAGATCATCTTCATCTTCTCCCTGGTTATCAAAAAATAAATCGATTGCTCTAATTTGTGATGATGATGGGTTGCTATTTTTATTTGTATCATAATGCAGGCCTAAGCTAAAAATACTGGACGCAGACCATAATTTCCTTTTTTCATAAATAAGATCCAAATATTTAGTGATAATATCTTTGTCTTCGACAGGTAAATCTCGTGTTTTTAGGAATAAAAGTTCGCTTTCTGCTTCAGAAAAACTTCCAAGTCTAAAAAAAACGATTGCTAGCAAAAGTCGAGCTTTGTCCACTTCTGGATTAATTAATAATATACGTTCTAGAGAAATGGTGGCCTTCTGAAATTCTCCATCATTAATCAGTTGTTGGGCGTACTTTACTGATAACACAATATTGTCAGGGTCGGATAAAATATCGGTATACTGGATCCTGCGTTCGACAGTTTGGGCGTGCACGTTCCCTGCCGGCAGAAACAACGCAAGCATTTGAAAACAAACCACTACGGCCCATAGAATGCGCGAGCTAACACGCATTAAGCGTTGCTCCATAAAATGAAAAAGTTTAACATTTTGTCTTAAATAGAATCTAGTACCATGTTTGTTGCTCGAGGAGCAAATGATGCATTTTGCGCGGTGGTTTGCGTCCTTAATCCTAATCGCTCTTTGTGTTTTCTCATGGACTCAAGTTTATGCAGTTCAAGCCGGTGTGGCAGCTGGAGTAAAAGGGAAAGCTACTGTTGAGGGAAATAATCGGCCTAAACCCGAGGCAATCAAATCGGGTGGCGCAATACTGACAAATGACACCCTGGTTACGGGTGCTGACGCTAGGATGCAAGCCTTATTGGTGGACGAGTCAGCTCTCACTCTGGGTCCAAACAGTTCCCTCACGATCGATCGCTTTGTGTTCGACCCAAACAAGGGCTCAGGCGAAATGGTCGCTAACATGGTGCGCGGTTCTTTGCGCTTTGTGTCTGGCCGGTCGGCCGCTTTAGGAAAGCCACAATTTAAAATTAAGACACCGGTTGGTGTTATGGGAATTCGGGGTACATCTGCAATTGTAGTTGATAGAGATGAAGGGCGCTCATTTTTTATGGGACTGGTAGGGCCAGGTCCTGAAAATAATGTGGGTTTACCTCCATCAAAAATTGAATTTGCTAATGAATATGGTTCCCAGACAGTTGATAAAGCCGGCGTGGGGTTTTTTGTTGAGGTAAACCAGCCTCCTGGAGACCTTATCCCTGTACCATCTGAAATTTCTAATCTGTTTGTAAACAAAACCCCAGACCCTGCCGTGAATGAGACTCAGGATGAGGGTGGTGAAGAAACTGCTCAAAAAGAAGAGCAGGATGAGGGTGGTGAAGAAACTGCTCAGAATGAA
>Ga0255770_10004181_pt1 | contig 12214 bp, 10 predicted proteins | sample 071ome_22_FD_179968 | JGI IMG/M metagenome (GOLD analysis project Ga0255770, IMG submission 179968) | Coastal salt marsh microbial communities from the Groves Creek Marsh, Skidaway Island, Georgia - 071404AT metaG (version 2) | ecosystem: Environmental > Aquatic > Marine > Intertidal zone >... | reverse complement strand
CTCCAGCCGGGGTCTTTGAACTGAAGTTCTTTTTCACTGGTGGCTTGAGATCTGATGATGGGGAGATGATTTCAACCTTGAGAATCAAGGAAATTATCAAGCAGGCTGTTGATGAAGAAAATCCAAAGAAACCATTGTCCGATCAGGTATTAAGTGATTTGTTGAAAGCGCGTGGCATTGACATAGCCCGACGAACTGTGACGAAATATAGAGAAATGATGGGAATCCCATCGAGTTCCAAACGTAAGAAGTATATTTAAGAGTGAGGTAGAACCGAGATGGCAGGACATAATAAATGGAGCTCCATTAAACATAGAAAGGGAGCTCAGGACAAAGCACGCAGCAAAGTATTTACAAAGCTCATCAGGGAATTGGTAACGGCAGCAAGAATGGGAGGCTCTGACCCGGATATGAATCCGCGCCTTCGTACCGCAATTCAGAAGTCCAAGGCCGCCAACATGCCCAACGATACTCTTCACAAAGCTATCAAGAGGGGCGCAGGAGAGCTTGATGGTGATGACTATGAAGAAGGTTTGTATGAGGGTTACGGACCCAATGGCGTGGGGATTCTGGTTGAAGTCCTGACCGATAACAAAAATCGCACTGCTGCCGACATTCGTCATATCTTTACCAAGCAAGGTGGTTCTTTGGGTTCACCTGGTTCCGTTGCCTATAATTTTGAAAGAGTCGGACAGCTCATTTTTAACAGAGATCAGGGTGATGAAGACAGCTTCATGGAGCATGTTCTGGAAGCTGGTGCTGATGACATGATTACAGAAGATGAGCAAACCTTTGAGGTTGTTTGTTCTCCTGACGCTTTCAACGATGTTCAGGAGTACTTCGAAAAAGCGGAATTGACTCCTGTTGAGGCAGACGTGGTCTATCGGCCGAATGTGAAAGTTTCTCTGAGTGGGGATGATGTTTTGAAAATGATGAAGATTCTCAACGCTCTGGAAGATAATGATGATGTTCAAAATGTCTTTTCCTCCTTTGATGCTTCCGACGAAGAGATGGAGGCGGCCATGGAAAGACTTTGAGGATTCTTGGAATTGATCCAGGTCTGGCCACAATCGGTTACGGGGTGATTGATGCAAGGGGTCCTCGAGAGATGGAGTGTATCTCCTACGGAGCAATCAAAACTCCAGCGGGAACTCCCATCGAAACTCGTTTGAACATTATTTTCGAGGATATGGGGGAATTGATAGAGCGTTACAAACCCCAGGTGGCCAGTGTTGAAAAACTCTTTTTTAAAAAGAACGTGACCACTGGTATCCAGGTGGCTCAGGCCAGGGGAGTTGTGCTCTTGAGCCTGTGTAGAAAAGATGTTCCTTTCTTTGAATACACTCCCATGCAAATCAAATCGCGAGTCTTAGGTTACGGATTGGGAGAGAAAAGCCAGATTCAGTATATTGTTCAACGTACTTTGAATTTGGCCGAAAAGCCTAAACCTGATGATGCTGCGGACGGCCTGGCACTTGCTATCTGTCACCATTACGCAAGTGCTCGTTTGACCAGATAGGAGTTCAAATGTGTGATTTGCCACCAATTGACCCCAAAATTGAGGCCAGCTGGAAAGAGGCTTTGTGGGATGAGTTTCAAAAGCCGTACTTTCGAGAGCTCAAGAAGTTTCTTGTGGAGGAGAAGGCCAGTAAGCAGGTTGTTTACCCTCCTGGAAGTAAAATCTTCACTGCGTTTAATCTGACACCTCTGGATGAGGTGAAGGTGGTTCTACTCGGGCAAGATCCTTACCACGGACCCAATCAGGCCCATGGATTGTGCTTTAGTGTGCTCGAGCCAACCAAGCCCCCGCCTTCCCTCGTAAACATTTACAAGGAAATTCATCGAGATCTGGGAATTCCGGCTCCCGAACACGGAAATCTCAGTAGTTGGGCTCGCCAGGGAGTCTTTATGCTCAATACAGCCCTGACGGTGAGAAAGGGGCAGGCAGGCAGTCATCGCAAAAAAGGCTGGGAGCAGTTTACAGACGCAGTCATTCGAACAGTTTCAGAGCGAAACAAAAACCTGGTTTTTTTGCTTTGGGGTAGGGATGCCCAGTCCAAGGAGAATCTTGTTGGAGAAGGGCACCTTGTTTTAAAGACAACTCATCCCAGCCCATTTTCTGCCCGGCATGGTTTTGAGGGCTGCTCTCATTTTTCACGAACAAATGCTTATTTAAAAGAACATGGGAAAGCTGAAATCAATTGGGAAATAGATTAATTTTCTCCAGGGGGATTGACGCTTTTTTCAAATGACTTTAAAGTTTATATTGTGGGAAAGTATTGAAGTTTGATTCGTTTTGTTTGTTTTTGAATGATAATATTAAGTCCCCGAAGAACTTAGGAGCCAATATGCTTGTCGGTCTGAAAAAATCAATTGCCATAACAACTGCCATCCTTTGTACAGGAACAATCCTGGCGTCGTCCGTCTCTGATCCTTCAGAAGCTACACGAAGAGCTTTCGAAAAAGTTACAAGAACAAATGCCGAGTTAAATACACAGCTCAACGCTTTTGGGCGTGAGCAGCAGGAAGCGCTCTCTCAACTGGGAGCTGCAAATCCACTGGGAAATAACGGTACAGAGCAGGACATTGCAAGTAAGTTTGCCAACTCTTCTCTGCTGACAACAATGGGAGATGCCGGAAACGCTGTAGGCGGCGCGACGGTAACCGGTACTCAAGGACAAACGGCTGTGAATGGCCCAGGTACAAGCACGACTACAGGCTCGGGCCAAACAGCGAAGCAGCAGTATCAGACATTGGTGGACACTTTTAATCAACTTAGGGATCAGCTGAAGCCAATAGGAAAGGAATATTCCAAAATGGATGATGCTCCTAAGGCAACTGTTGATCAGGCCTTGCAGCAGATAAGGGACCTTGCTGCGACGATAGAAGAAGTCGAAAAGCAGGTTCCGGATATCGAAGGAATCGGGACTAACTTTTCCGCCAGACTTGTTGAATTCAACTCCATCCTGGATCAGGAAGGGGTGGCGAAACTTAACTCATTAACACCACAAGTCAATCAAGCCACAGTGGATGGGATCAAAGCCCAGCATGAAGAAGATCAGAAACCACCAGAGGAAGATTCAGAAGAAACTGAAGACGGTGAAAACTCTGAAGATGGAGAGAACTCAGAAGACGGTGAAGAAGAAGAGGAGTTGTCAGGAATTGAACTGGTTCGCAGTAAGTGTAGCGCTTCTGTGGGTTCTTCCAACGGAGCTGCAGTGGTTCAGCATCTAACGAGCGGTGAGTGTGCCGACGCCCTGAGTGCGAATCCAGAGCTGAAATCTCAGTACAATATTGATGGAATCGTTGATCTGATCAAGAAATGGAATTTTAAAACCGCTACTTTCAGTGGAGCGACCAATTCTGCAATTGGTATCGACAAACTGTCAGAGCTAGGCTTGGTTCTTAATATGAACAATCCTGATCAAGATCTCGTCAGAGTTGCCTACAATCCTGCAGTTCAGGTGCAACAAGAGACCAAGGTCGCCTCCGCGGAAGCAGATGCTGAAGGCAATGAGTTCCCGGATGCACAGGAAGAAGCGACTGGTAAAACTGACATATCTCTGTTGGGTGGTCCTTCCCGAGATTAAACCAATGGAATATTCTAAAAGCCCTGCTTTCGAGCAGGGCTTTTTTGTTATTTGGTGAAAAAAGCTAATCCAGCTAAGAGTTTCTTTCGAAAACTGAGAGGGAAGGAACTCTGTCTATGTTAACTGCACAACAAGCAAGAAAGGTCATTCGCAGGCATTTGAGTCCTGTTGGAATGGAAGTGATAGCTACTACAGAAGCGCTCGGGCGTGTACTCGGGTGCGATGTTTGCGTTCAGGAAGATTCTCCCTCTTTTGATAACTCCGCTATGGATGGCTATGCCTTGCGTATGGAGGATCTGGAGAAAGAGTCTTTGCCGGTACAAATGGAGATTCCTGCCGGGGCGAGTAACTTGCCCGAATTAAAGCCAGGAATGGCTGCAAGAATATTTACCGGTGCCATGCTTCCTGCCGGGGCGAATGTAATTATCAAACAAGAAGATGCCAAGGTGCTGGAAAATGGGGAAGTGCAGTTTCAATGTAGTCCCCAAAAAGGCGATTTCATTAGAGCCAAAGCCAGTGATTTGAAAAAGGGAGAGCCGCTCCTGGCGCAGGGCACACGGCTAAGAGCAGGGCATGTGGCTTTGCTGGCCTCTCAGGGAATCTATAAGGTTGAGGTGATGAAAAAGCCTTCCCTTGGTTACATCGTCACCGGAAATGAGCTGGCTTTTGAGGGAGATGAACTCAAACCGGGTTATGTTCGCTCATGCAACGGAGAGATTTTTCAATCTTTACTCAGCCCATTTTGCGAAGAAATCGTGGATTATGGTCAGGCAAAAGATAACTTGCAGGAGATCCGGGCAAAGCTGGAGTTGGCCCAGGTGCACGATGTCTTTCTAATTTCCGGTGGAGCTTCTGTTGGAAAGTATGACTATACCAAAGAGCTACTGCATCAATTGGGATATACAATCCAGTTTCAAAAAATAGCGCTTCGTCCTGGCAAGCCTTTGGTTTTTGCGACAAAAGATAATCATGCAGTGTTTGGCGTTCCTGGAAATCCTGTTTCCAGTTTTGTTTCGAGTCATTTGTTCTTGAGACATGCCCTCGCTTACTTGCAGGGATGGGATCGTGAACAGAAGAGATTTCTGGCGAAATTAAAAAGTGATGTACGAACCCCCAAAGACTTCGACATGGTTCTTCGAGGAGTGTGGGGTGTGGAAGGATCAGAGATTCTGGTCGATACACAATTGAACCAAAGCTCGGGTGCTTTGGGAGTCCTGGCAACTGCAAATTGTCTGGTGAACTTCCAAAGGGGAAAAGATAATTTTTCTGCGGGTGAAATGGTGGAAGTTCTTCCTCTGGAGCAAGAGGGAGATTGGAGTTGAGGATTTTGTTATGAAACTATTGATCGTTCTCTTATTGACCCTGGGACTAGCTGCACCTGTTCAAGCAACGATCCAGTACGCCCAAAGGGAAAAGAAGGCCTGTGTTTACTGCCACTTCACTGATCGTGGGGGTCCTCGCAATTTCCTCGGACACTATTATGCAAAGAATGGCTACACTTTCCACAATACGATTTATGGTGAACCGACCTATGAAAAGCAGCCTCCGATGCCACCAGACCTGGCATTTCAGAGACCAACAGCAGCTGGTCGCATTGTTGACCGTCAACTTGAAATCTTAAAATCGATTCATTTTCGTGCCTTCTCCGGTCCAAACTATCAGGCCGCAGGTGAACTAATCGCCAGTGGAAAAGACTTCGCCACCAAGCTAGATTTTGCCGGAATTGCATACAACAAAAATCTGGAAGAGATTCTGGTTAGAGAAATGTTTGGTATCGGTAGATACAATGTGGAAGCCTTGGCTCTAAACAGCAACATGGGGCTTCAGATGCAGTTTGCTCCCATGGTGCATCTAAAATCACGCAAGGACAAAAAAGATCCCCAGGAATACTTGAAAGAAAGACTGGAATTTTTCAAGAAGGTTGCTGGATATGAGGGTACGGAGCAGATTAGACCTCTTTATGCTGAATTCATGTCTGCCGATCCACATTACACGGCAAAGCCGAACTTCGAAAAAGGTACAAATCTCGAGTGGGATGAATCCAAAGCAAATCAGAGTATCAAAGTAGAAGATCTGGGATACTCCCTTTTTGCGAAAGCACGACTTGCCAAAAATTACCTTGGGTCTGAGCACTCCAAGGGAGTCGGTGTGACACCCAGGGCTGGCTTCAAAGGGCAAGTTCTGGTCTACGAAATGCTCAACACCATGTTGTGGTTGCGTTATGGTCTTGGCTTCGATGGTGCCAAGTTTCGACCATTCCCTCCGGATTATTACGAGACTCGACAATTACTCTATGTACCAAACACTCTGGTTGTTGAGTTTGATGAGAAAACAAAAGCTCCCATCAGTTATTACGTCAAGGAAAGGCTATCGCATCTGAAAGATCTGGGTGCTCTGCTTTTGGGATTGTCTGAATTTTACGGTATGAGTGACCCTCACAATCTTTCCTTGCAAAGAGTATTTGGAAACGGTCCGGACGATTCCAAAGAGTTCCCGTTTTCCTACAATGCACGCTATCTGGCAAAAGAGCTTGCTCTCATCGTGTTGAAGAATATCGAATTGATGCACTTTGATCGAATGACAGGGGCTGCTTACTCTACAGCGACTTTGGTCAAGCCAATTAGAAAAGTTCACACTGGTGATATTGCTGTTTTATTGCAGGGCTTGGGTCGTGCTTTCAAATATTTCTTTGACGAGCCTGAGATTCGCAATGTGACTGGTAATCTGATTTATGCGATTGGTCAGTACATGGTACGCCACATGCAGGCTATTGATGGTGGTTTTGGATCTTCTTTTGATGTGAAGCGTCAAGCAGGAGACTTTCTAAATCGCTCATTGTATGACCAGGCGCAAATGGTTCAGGCTATGCTTGAAGCTTTCAAGGTTACGCGAGAAGAAAGATTCTACAGGTCTGCAAGTCGTGGTTATGACTTTATGGTTCAAAAGTTGTGGGATGAAGAAATGAATACCTTTTTGACCCATGAAGAATCAAAAGTACTGAAGATCACTCCGGCAAACTTTGGTGCGACGATTGGTGCTCTTCGTGAAATGACTCTCGCCACCGGTGACTTGAGGACATTTGCTTTCATGTTGGCCTATTTTGAAGGTGTGATGAAGAATTACAGCCTACAGCTTTCCGAGCTACCTTTTACAGGTGAGAAGATGGATGACGAAAGAGATAGCGATGGAGACGGAATCCTCCAGGCTGACCTGGCAGATGGGAAATTTGGAATTGCTCCTGTCCTCGCAAGTGAAGTTCAGGTAGAGCCGATTCGATAAATCGGTGAGTCTGCATCTTTGAGGCAGGCTTGTCATAGAAGGATTGTACAATCCGCGTCAGTCTGCCAAGGTGAATCGGATTCTTCCAGATTCCAGCGGGGCTATTCAATCAAGCTATGGTTTTACCTTGGAGAGTGTTTGACTAGAATTGAATATAGACAGTTCTTTCGTCGAGGATCTGTCCAGTAAACTTCTTGTTTGTGCTCGGGGCAATTACTTGAATAAAATCACCAATCTTTCCCCTTTGTAGAGACTGCACTGGCAACTCAATTCTAATTCCGTTCTTGAAGAAGATTCCCTTGATCATCTGACGGATTTTAACAGCATCCATCTGGTTGACTTGTCGAATAGTTACAGGCTCACCCTTAACAAGAGTCCTCTTGCTCTTGTACTGATGCATTCTGGGAAGATCCTTTACGCCGAGTAACTGAATATGGCTTTCGGTTTGGACTTCCTTTACCTCAAACATGGAGGGATTGAGGACTGTATTTGTGGCAAAATTGTCTCTTGCAACCAAGGCCACTCTGCTTTCCAGAATCTTGAATCTTAGAAAAAACCTGTGGATGGTTCGACCTTGGTGATGAACTTCAATGTTCAAGTAGCCCCGGTCAGCCTTTTGATCGTCAATAACAACTTGAGCATCCGGTGGTAAAGTAAGGTGTGGTGGCTTCTGGCTGAATTCAATGGCTTGATGTTTTCCGGGTTCAAGCTTGTCATTCAGGAAATTCAGAATCTGTGATTCCAGCTCTGTTTTACTCAACTCTTCTCTTTCGACTTCAACTTCAACCGATTCAAACCCTGCGAAATGAAGAACTTGATCTCCCGCAAACTGAGTAAACTTTCTCTCCAGGTAACTACGATCAAAGGCTTTAGGCGGTGAGGCCGCAAAGAGTCTGAGAATCTGAATTGAAGAGAGCTTTTGGGACATTTCATTCTGCAATTCTTCACCAGTGCAACTAAGCTGCCCGAAATCAAGGAGGCTGATTGGGCCCGGTTGACGAACCAGGGACTTTTTTGATAGGAAAAAGTGACAGTCGGCAACAGAATAAAGTAGGCTCCCAAAGAGAACTAAGGATGTTAGAAACAGGCGATGTGCACTCATGCGACAAATACTAGCAAAAAGAGGACAAAATTGTCGCTTGGTTTGTCATATTTACCCTGGCTTATGCTGATCTCCTTCTTTTTATTACTCTATTCAATCAAGAACTTTGTGATTGTAGACTCCTCTATTAAGAAAGCTCTCGTTGATAAAGACAGGGAGCTTCTCAGTCAGATTTTCAGCTCTACTGACTGGAACTGGTACCAAAGATCAAAAGCCCTGCAAGCCTATGCTTCCATTGAGTGCTTGCCTAAAGATGAGGTTTTAATCAGTCGGCAGGTCTGGAGTGATACAAGCTTTCGTCTGGCGATGCTGGAGGGATGTCAGGAGCATGACTTTTCAGTCCATGAATGGATTTACCCGGAGTTGCTCAAAGATAACTATTCCTATATCAAGTTTATATCCCTGGAGCGAATTCAAAATGAGGGCAGGTACAAGACCTTTCAGAAAGACTTGTTCAGGTTGGTTGAGGATAGTTCTACCATGGTTCAAAACAAGGCCAAAGAAATGGTTGAGGAAATGCAACAAAATAAGTAGAGATCACGTATAAACTGGTGTGACGAAGCTTCTCTCTCTTTGTGTTTTTGCCATCCTGTTGAACTCGTGTAGTCTAAGCACTTATGCAGGAGGCTTGTTCCAGTCCTATCTGGTTCGACTAAAGAGCGATTCATCCATGAATACTCCTCGAGCTCCCGGCCAAAGTCCAGCCGCTCACTTAAAAAACTCAAAAGAGTCCTCCCTGCGTTCACTGGAGCAGTTCGAGAATTTTCTCAAACCCCATATGCCTCAGACTATTGGTGAAGGTTCAGGTCCCAGGGCTTCCATCAGTCCAAAAGTTACGAAAGTGGATAAGTTCTGGTTTATTCAAAGTGCTCGGGTGGTGGTCCGAAAGGACTTTGTTTCCCAATTGAGTGCAGCACCTGGTGTAGTAGAAGTTGTGCCTGACGAGGAAGTCACTTTCTTGCCACTGGAAGAAATGCCTGTAGCGGAGCATATCGCAGAATTGAATTTTGTAGAGGCTTTTCAGGATGGATTGAACGGTGAAGGACTCAATATTGGAGTTATTGATTCCGGGATATTGGAACATGAGGAGTTCGAAGAGAAAGTTTCGGCCTATAAAGACTTTACTTTAGATCCCAAAGAGAATTGGAGTGACGAAGCCGGACACGGTACTCATGTAAGTGGTTTACTCGTTGCCGGGGGGGATTCGGGTAAGCGAATCGGAATAGTGCCCAAAGCCAAACTGACTGTTGCCAAAGTAATGGAGCCCGTATCCAATGTGGGTAGTCAGGAAGTGGTTGGGCAAAGAGTCAAGGCTCTTGCCAGCAGGGTTCTTCAAGCGATGCAATGGATGCTTGACCCGGATGGTGATCCAACGACTGACGATATGCCCAGAGTAGTTAACAATTCCTGGGGTTTCCCCAAGGAAATGCCTTTGAGTAGAGGTTTTTTTGAGCAGGCGATCTCAATGTGGAAGCAGGCCGGTATTATTCCTGTGTTTGCAGCTGGTAATCTTGGAAGAGAAGGAAAAGACAGTATTGTCTATCCGGGAAATTCCTATCAGGTTATTACCATTGGTGCCCTTAAAGGTGATAAACGGGCTCACTTTTCTTCTATGGGAAGCGAAGAAATTAAAAAGCCGGACTTTATGACTCCGGGATATCGTCTCTATTCCTTAAAAGTCAGAAATGGTGAGGCTGTCTACGGGCGAATGTCAGGAACCAGTATGGCTGCACCTTTAGTTAGTGGATTGATTTCATTGATGTTGCAGATTGACCCCGGCCTTGACTTTCAGGAGATCTATCATTTGCTCAAGCAAAACTGTGAAGATCTAGGTGATAAAGGTTGGGACTCGGATACCGGATGGGGAAAGCTTAAGTTTCCTGAAGTCGTTCATGCTACAGAAGACTACTTTCGAGCACGTATTCAAGATGCCCCGGATAGTTCTTTTGCTTTGTATACCAAATTTCTTGATTCATTTGAGCTGAGTCGCAATCCATTCTTTCAAAAGAAACTGGTGCAATTGGAGTTGGCTTACATGAAAAAGCTGGAACTTTTGATAGGAAAAGTTCCTCAGGTTGTCGTTGATCGATGGAAAAGTCGACTTCAGAGTCAGGTTCGACTGGATTCCCGGATGGAAGCATTGCAAAAGCGTCTCCATCAGAGAGAGAAATTTCTCAAGTTGAATCAATGAAATGGGCCGAAGATTTAAAGTAATCAACGACAGCTTCCAATGTGAGTATTGTGGACATGAAGTTCCACCACATCAGCATGGCTCCTGCCGAAATCATTGTACAAACTGCCTGAGTTCCAAACATGTGGATCAAATGCCGGGAGACCGCATGAATACTTGTAAGGGGAGATTGGCTCCTGTTCACATTCAAATGAAGGGGCCTGATACAACTCTGCATTTCCGGTGTGACAGTTGTGGTTTTGAGGGAAAGAACAAGTCGGCACCTGATGATAGTCTTGAAAGAATGCTGGAAATTTTACGAGGCGACGGTTCCTTGTAAACTATCAATAGTTTGAATGATTCTTCCGATTTTTCGAAGAAGGGCGTGTAATGTCTTGTTTGCTCAGGCATTCGTGCACTTTGATGTCATGATATTGGTATAATTAGAGGAGACTATGTCCGGGGGCGATTTCAATCCATTTGAAGGTGAGTTCAACCCCTTCGCAGATGAAGGGTTGGTTGTCGACCCTAATGTTGCACCACCCCCATTAGCTCCAGCTCCCGATTTTGGAGCACCTCCAGTGGCTCCAGCTCCCGATCCAGGAGGTCCTTCAGCCCCTGATTTAGGCCCGGCTCCAGATCTTGGTGGTCCTCCTGCACCGGATTTAAACCCACCTGCTTTTGAAGAGCCCCCGGTACCAGACTTAGGTCTGGCTCAAGCTGCCGCACCAGTGCCTCCACAAGCTCCAGCAGCAGCTCCTCAGGAGCCAGTGCAGGCAACGGAAGCAGTAGCTCCAATAGCTCCTCCTACAGAATTGGTAGAAATTGAGCGCTCTATGGATGCTCAAGATGAGTCTGTGGTTTTAGCAGAAGTTGTTGATCCTAGTACAGTAGATATGGCTCAGGTTATGGATGTCAGTGCTTTACTAGGTGTGGTTGTAGAGGGGCAGAACGCTGCTCAAGCAGCCCCTGAGCAAGTAGCTGAAGTTCTCAGTGCTGAGCCCGAGCCTGCCCTTGAAATGCCGGAAGTTACAGAGTCAGAACCAGAATTGGATTTACCTGACATGGGTGAGCCAGAACCTGACTTGGATATTCCTGATTTGGGTGAACCCGAGCAAGAATTAGATTTGCCTGATGTGGGTGAGCCTGAACCAGAGCTGGATTTGCCTGATGTGGGTGAGCCCGAGCCTGAATTGGACATTCCAGACATGGGTGAACCAGAACCTGAGTTGGATTTACCAGACCTGAGTGAACCCGAGCCAGAGCTGGACTTGCCAGACATGAGTGAAGCAGAACCAGAGCTGGATTTACCAGAAATGGGTGAAGAAGAGCCTGAGTTGGATATTCCAGATTTGGGAGAGCCCGAATTGGAATTGTCTGAGGATGGGCCCGAACTTGATCTTCCTGATGTTGAAGAATCAGAGCCAGAACTTGACTTACCCGATATGGCTGAACCAGAGCCAGAATTGGATATACCGGAGATGAGTGATCCAGAGCCGGAATTGGACCTTGAGGAAGACAGTCAAGGGGAGGATGATCTGGATTTTGATTTGGATTCTGACTTTCCAGGTCTGGAAGAAGAGGCGCAAGAATCTATCGATGCAGAAGAATCAACTGCTGAAGAAGAAGTCGAGCTTGAGCTGGATGAAGAGGAAGAAGGCGAACCCGGCGATTTGGAGATGGACTTTGGATTTGCACTTGGCGGGGATGAAGAAGAAGCCGAGCCTGAAGTAGAAGAATCCGCAGCTGAGGAAGAAATCGAGCTTGAACTGGATGATGAAGAAGAAAGCGAACCCGGCGATGTGGAGATGGACTTTGGATTCGCACTTGGCGGGGATGAAGAAGAGGCCGAGCCTGAAGTAGAAGAATCCGCAGCTGAGGAAGAAATCGAGCTTGAACTGGATGATGAAGAAGGCGAACCCGGCGATGTGGAGATGGACTTTGGATTCGCACTTGGCGGGGATGAAGAAGAGCCCGAGCCTGAAGTAGAAGAATCCGCAGCTGAGGAAGAAGTCGAGCTTGAACTGGATGATGAAGAAGGCGAACCCGGTGATGTGGAGATGGACTTTGGAT
>Ga0255770_10004171_pt1 | contig 12235 bp, 7 predicted proteins | sample 071ome_22_FD_179968 | JGI IMG/M metagenome (GOLD analysis project Ga0255770, IMG submission 179968) | Coastal salt marsh microbial communities from the Groves Creek Marsh, Skidaway Island, Georgia - 071404AT metaG (version 2) | ecosystem: Environmental > Aquatic > Marine > Intertidal zone > Salt... | reverse complement strand
TCGAGGACGATGATTACGGCGCCGGACCGTCGTCGCCGACGATGACGGACGATGAGGAGGCGGTCGTGCTCGATCGCGAGCGAGGTGGGTGGAGACACAGACGGGTGAGCTCGCTGTGGGCGCTGATCGGCGTGGTGAGCGTGGCGGCGGCGGCGATGGTGAGCGCGCGCGGGTACTGGGACGGTGGATTGCTGGGTATGGTCGGTGTGAAGTCTTTTTCGTCGCCCAAGCCTGCGTCGGCGGTGATGAATCTGCACGGGTCACACGCGTCGACCAAGGAGAAACACTCGCCGTCGCACGCGAAACGGCCTCCGCCAAACGACGTGACGAAGAGCGACCCTCGCTTGGCCGGACACAGTAGACAGGAGGTGGCGGAGGCGATTAAAATGGCGGTCAACATTGTCCACGAGGAGCAGGAGCATGAGCGAGAGATAGGTCACGAAAAGAGCACCGAAGTCGGTGGTCTCGGGACGGACGAGCTCTCGATAAAAAATACGTGGGACACGCCGACGCATCTCATGGCGAGACCGGGCTCTCAACAGGATCGAGACGATCTCAAAGTGACGCTCAGTAAGCTTTTGACGAACCACGACGTGGAGTTGGTGTCGAAGAACGTGAAGATCACCGCTAGCGTGAATCCGAAAATGTGGCCCGAGGGACTTGACCGCTCCGTGTACGCGCTCAAGACGGTGTTCGAGGTGCTCGGATACGATTACTTGCATCCAGATTTCTCCGCACTGAAGGGTCTGGACTGGATAGAGGCGCCCAATTCGCGCGATTTAGACGGCAAGATCGCCGGTGCCTGGGCCGCGCTTTCCAAGCACGTCGGCACGCTCTTCGGTCACATGTACCAGTGGCAGTTGGCCAAGGATGCGGGGAACAATTACACCATCATCGTCGACACGGGCGGATTGTCTCCGTCGACGCTCGGCGTTCCCGTGTCCTCGTTCGGCGCCATTGTAGACCACGCGCCGGAAGATTTTGACGTCATCTTGCTCAACGCCTATCCGGGCGTCACCGGCTCACACACGGTGGTTGAGTTCCCGGATCATAAAGGAAACGATCTGAAGTTGTCCACGTGGAATTCGCCGGGACACACGGGACTGAGTTCGTACATCATCTCTTCCACGTTCCCGGATAGAGTGTTCGAATACGCGGCGAAGAAAGGTGCAGGATATTTGGAATCGTGGATCGTCGACGACCTGTGCACGCACCCTTCCTGCGACGCCGCCGGGAATATTGTCGGATTGAAAGCGCTCACGGCGACGCAACCTCTACTCAAGTGTTATCGCGCGCACGGTGTCATCGACCACGGCGTCGAGAAACACGCGCACAAGGCGTCTAAAGAAGAGCACGAATCTTCATCGCACGAAGAAGACGTGCTCGGCGTCACGGGAGCGCTCATCGACGACGTGAACAAGGATAAAGAACGCGCCGCCAAAACAAAAGGCGAGTCCCGAGACGACAAGGGCAAAGCCGGTTCAAAGAAGGATGAAGAGGACGGGGAGAAAGATGGTAAGAGAGAGAAAGACAATGAAAGGAAAAACAGCAGATCCAAGGACCGCGAGAATAAAGACGATAAGAACCAGAAGGACAAGGTGATGGAGAGGGATGAAAAGTCTGGCGGACGCCGCGACAAGGCGGGTCAACGTAACAAGAAGAGCAACGAGCGGAGAGATGACAAGAGTAAATCCAAGTCTTCCTCAAACAAAGACGACGAGAAAAAGAAGGCGCCCAACACCGCCAAGGAGGTGAAGGATTTCTTTAAATTTTCGAATGAAGCCGCTGAGGCGAGCCTAGGTGCGGTGCCGAGGTTTCAACAAGCCCACCCGACGTCGAACGAAGCGGAGAACTTTATTCAAGCGTCTCATCTCGAGTTGAAGGGCCAAAGTGGATCACTTAAACACAAGAAGCTCTCCATGCTACACGCGAACAGGCTTGAACGCACGCGAGTCGAGGATATGGTGAAGCGCATTCACCAGTTTCGCACGCGGGGTCAGGAGGCGACGGCGGAAGATATTTTGGGACCTTCGCGTCGAGAGGGCGACGACGGCGATCGCGCGTTGGGTGCTTCCATGGATCACGACACCGAAGAGGTGAATTCTGCGGCAGGTCTCACCCAAACGTCCGACATGTCGAAGAAATCAGCGCCGGATGGCAGAAACGACGCCGACGTAGAGGTTGCCGGCTACCTTCAAGGCTTGTTCTAGGCGCTGGCGCCACGGTTGTAATTAGGAAACTTAGGATTTAATTTTGAGTCGCGCGCATGGTACACGAGTGAAACGTTTGTGAATGTTCTGTCGCGATGAGGTCATTACAACCGCGCGATGATTCACCTCGAAAGGCGAATCGTCTCGCGACAAACGGAGACTAGTTTGTCTACGCGTCGAGTGACGAAGGGTTTTCGCACAGGAAAGTGCACGACCACACCATGGCAATTACGCGGCAGCGCGAAGAGCTTCGAGCTTCGCCTTGAGGTTGGCCTTCTTCTCTTCGTACGTGAGCTTCGGAAGCTTGAACTTGCGACCAGCATCCGCCGGCTTGACGCGCTCCTTCTTCTCGAAGACCGGGTCCTCGCGAATCGCATCGAGGACGTCCTCCATGGCGTCTTCGAGCTCGGTCGGGTCGAAGTCCTCCGCCAAGTACTTGGAGAAGTGTTGCTCGAACTTCTCCGGTTCCTCCTCTTGCATCTCTTCCGCATATTCCGCGACAACACCACCCTTGATGTATCGCTCGAGCGTGTCCGGGTCGTGCGACTTGTCTTGAAGATCGTAGCCGGCGAAGCGCTTTTCGTTGTGCGGAATGTCCAAACCACCATCGACAGCCCCCTTGAGCGCCGCAAAAACGCGCGCACCAGTCGACGTTCGCACCAAACCAGTGTCCAAGAAGCACTTGAACGGGCGGGCTTCGCCTTCTTCTTGCTCGACGTGGTAATCCTCGCCCAAGTCATCCGTCTTGCCCTCGTACGTGTCCGCCAAGCCGTACTTGGTCAACAATCGTCGCGCGCACAACAAGCCAGTGGCGTAGGTGGCGGCGTAGTTCTTCAAGCCAGCCTTCATGCCGAACTTCGGGAGCTCGTGGCTGTACGCAGCCGCGATGCAGACATCCCCGGCGAGGGTGGCGTACACCACCTGGCAAATGACATCGCGGTTGGTGAAGCGCACCACGAAGCGGTACTTCGGCGAGTTGTACTTGTTCTTGTCTTGCGTGATCAAGCGTTGACGGGCATAGTAGTCCGTTTTACCTGTGAAGCGCGACGAAAAGAATGACGCGTGTTTCTGTCAGTCCAAACGCTCGCGCACGGCGTCGCGCGACTCGAGAGGGCGAGCACACGACCGCCCGATCGATGCGGCGGGAGAGGGCTGAAAACCCTGCCGTGCCCAACATCGGCGTGACGGTGACGATCGATGCGTCCGAACGAACGCGCGCGACGACGCGCGGACGATCGAGACGATTTTCTCCATCGCATTTCGCGAGGCAACACCGTCTCAGAGTCGTCGACGTCGGCGTCGGGATCGCTCGAACGCGTCGTGCGGGCGGGCTCGCGGGCGCCACATCTAGGGCTTGATCGCCACGTACCGGCTCGACGACGCGCGAACTTGACCTGGAAACGCGAGTAGTACGCGTTGGTCTTGAGGACGGATTGGGAGCGCCTCTTCTTCGCTCGCTTGCCCATGTTTGTTTGTGCGCGACCTTGAGCGTGAACGCCGCGGAAAGAGGCGGACGCGATCCCGCCGCGCGCGGGTCGTCGCGGTTCATCGTCCGTCCGGCTCATCGGCCCGGACGAGGGGGGTCGATGGGTTGGGACTCGTGGAAATTCTCATAGTCGAGGAAGCGTTTTCCCGATGTAGGTCAGGAGATGGAATCGTCACATCGTCGTGCGTGGGAAGAAAAGATTGGCTTTTTTCGATGTACACTATCTAAGAGGCGCTAGAGGAGGACCGTGCTCAGAGACGCTTGCGGACGACGACGGGCAACGCGTGTTGGCCTCGCGCGTACCCTCGAATCCAGAGCGGAATCTCGTACTCGCCGTACTCGACGATCGGACGCTCGAGGACGAGCGAGGCTGGATTGAGTTCGAGCGCTTTTTGTCGGCGAACCTGCGTCGAGCGGGGGAAAACGCGCCGTCCGTCCATCCGTCAGTGTCGAGTTCGCGTGGCGCGCGCGTCGTCGTCGAGCCGTGTTTCTCGTCCACCGGGTCGCGTGTTGCGTCAGAATAAAGTCTCCTCACGGGTTGTAGGCATGAATCCGTCCATTCAGACAGAGGCGCGATGCTATCAGGTGACAATTTCTCCTCACTCGCAACGACGGCCGGCGGATGCGACGCGGAAACGCGCGCGCTCGGCAAAGACGTAGAACTCACCTCGTCCACGATGTTCTCACGCGTGACCGCAAGACGTGGTTTTCCGGTTTTCTTATCAATGATTCTCTTGAACGCGATCGGAGGATCAGCGGTGAGCATTTTGATCACCAGCTCCTTCTCCTACGACGTCGAGAAAAAATATCACCAGTCAGTAAAACGCGTCACGCGAGGTCGAATCGAGAGGGATACGTTCAAATCGTCAAACGAATGAACGACCGATCGAGTGTCCCATGCGCCGAGACGCCACATTGAGGTGATTGATCGATGCGTGACCAGATACTTTGCTCAGACAGCCAAGGGAAACGTTTTGTAAACACTGGAGCCGAAACTCGAATCTTCAGAAACTCTAGTCCGTAGAAAGTTCCAGTCATCATCGCAGGCGTATCGTCACCATCACCATCACCACCACCACGCCGTCACCACCTCTCACCCCTCGCACGCGCGACGTACCTTTCGTTCTTTCTCTTCCTCCTCCGCCGAAATCGCGTCCTCCTCCGCGCCCTCCTCCTGCATCGCCCGCTCCGCCTCACGCCTCGCCAATCGCTCCTTCGCCGCCGCCAACTTCTCCTCGTTCACGTACGTCGCCAATCCACACGGCACGAGATGATTCCTCGCCCTTCCCGGCCGAACGCTCGCGACCTCATCCGGCTCGCCCAGCCCCGGGATCGACTCCTTGAGGATCACCTCCACGCGCCTGTTCGCCTTTTTCCACCCTCTCCTCGCCACCATCTGCGCCGCGAGCCCCCACGCGTCCCCTCTCGCGCGCGTCGTCGCCACCGTCGCCGCACCACCCGTCGCCGTCGCCGTCGTCGTCACCGAACGCCGACCGCGCGCATCCGCGCCGCCCGTCACCGTCGTCGTCACCGCACCACCGACCGCGCGCGCGCGCTCGACCCCGCGCGCGACACACGCGACGACGGCACGACGCCGCATGTTCACCGCGCGCGACGCCTCACCTCACCGCGCCAAGACCCGTCGTCGTCGCCGTCGTCCTCTCGCGCGCGGTCGCGCTCGCGCCGCGTCACCCGAGACGGAACGCACCATATACCGCCATACATAAAAAAGCACCCCTTTTCACGTATTATACGTATTTCCAGCCTATAGAAATTCCGAACGAACGACGTCTACTGATTCCACCTGTCCGGTTCCATGCACCTGTCCGGTCGGTCGCCGCGCGGTCGCCTCCTCGCCCGCGCGCGCGCGTCGCGATCCGCCTTTCAGCGACTCGCAGGATGCCGACGAGAGTGCGTGCGCGACCGCGAGGCGACCGATGCGCGATGACGACCCGATTCGAGAAAACGCGTGTCGCGCGTCGTGCGGTGGTGGACGCGCGAGCGGGGCGACGACGGCGCGATGAGGCGTGGACGGACTCGCGCGAGAGGATCACGAGGAAACCCCACCACCGGGAGGATGAGTGGTGAGGACGTGGTGGACGCGCGGATGTGGATGGTGTGGCGGCGTGACGGTGAAAATGTCGTGATGGGTGTTTTCACCATCGCGTCGTCGATGGTGTGCGCGCGCGAAGGATGGCGCGATGTTCGTGGCGAGGCGTGATGCGTCACGGGGCGGCGATGGCTTTAGGGTTTTTGTTCTGGGAGCGGCGCGCGAGTCGACGGGCGCGCGGCTCGGGTGTGGAGACGCGCGATGGATGGTGTGAACGAACGTGTGTGAGTGTGCGTACTGACTGTTTCCGTGTTTTTCCGTTCGTAGTTGCACAAGAACCGCAAAAAGCGCGGCCACGTGTCCGCTGGTCACGGCCGCATCGGTAAGCACCGCAAGCACCCGTCCGGTCGCGGTATGGCTGGTGGTCAGCACCATCACAGAATCATGATGGACAAGTATCACCCGGGTTACTTCGGTAAGGTTGGTATGCGTCACTTCCACAAGTTGAAGAACCACTACCACTGCCCGACGATTAACATCGACAAGCTCTGGACGCTTGTCGGCGAGGAGAAGCGCGAGGAGTGCGCGAAGAACACGTCTCAAGCCCCGGTCATCGACCTCACCGACCACGGCATCTTCAAGCTCCTCGGTAAGGGTCAGCTCCCGAACCAACCGGTTGTGGTGAAGTGCCGATACATTAGCAAACTCGCTGAGAAGAAGATCAAGGAGGTTGGCGGTGCGTGCTTGCTCACGGCGTAAATGACGAGAGCGGCTCGCGTTTGCGCGGCGACGGCGCGCAGAAACACTAGTCTGGGGATAGCGTTGTGAATGAATAACATTCGACACGTCGTAAAAACGAGAACGACACGCGGCGCGCGCACGTCTATGTACAGTGTATTTCTTCATCGCGCGTTCGAGCGCGGCGCGCGTCGAGACAACTGCGATGCGTCCTTCGACCTCGACGTCACTCGGCGCCGTCTGAGGATTCTCGCGCCATGTTCAATCTCATCCTCGCCGCCGTCTGTACGTGCCTGGTGAGCGAAGTCTTCGAGACGGAGGCCATCTACGGCACCGATGAGTACTCCATCGCGAAGAAGCGCATCGAACTCGCGAAGAAGCGCGTCGAGGAGGCTGAGGCGCAGGTCGCGGCCAAGGGCGACCGGAAGAGTGCGCGATTAGAACAAGCCCAAGTGGCGCTCGTGCACGCGGAGGAGAAGCTCAAACAGTTGTGCATGAAGACGGGTCGAACGTTTACGTTGGTTTTGTTCCTCGGGACGTTGTCGGTGCGCGCGTTTTACGGCGAAAAGGTTGGATTGTTGTTGCCATTTGAAATACCGCGTCGCTTTGGTTTCGTCTGTTTCGTCTGCGGAATGGGCGAGGGCGCCGATCCCCGGGCGATGAATCCGACGTGCGCGTTCTTCATCGTGACATACATGCTCAGAGTAATCTTTGGAGATCTCTTGGGGCGAAAGGCGAGGCAGATTGACGCGTATTGGAGTCAGAAGGATACCGAGCGATACATGGCGGCGCACAAGCAAGCCTTCGCCAACTTGTCTCGAGACGGCGTCGTGAAGAAGGCGAAGTAGACTAGACTAAAATTACGTAGCTTAAAGATAAATTCACACGTATGTTGAGGTAATATTACGATCTTGTTGTTTTACACTGCTATTATAGCGCAACAGCATCGCAAGCGCACTTGGAGCTCACTCGTCCTCGGCATAGCTCGCCGAGAGCTCGCGAGAATCGTATTGATCCAAATCGTCCATCGGATCCGCTTGAAGAAGACTGGCGAACTCTGCCATGTCAATTTTACCGTTACCATCGATGTCTGCTTCCTTGATGCATTCCTTGACGATGGAAGCGCGGACGGAATCGTTGGACTCAGTGGTTTCCTCGAAGATCAACTGCGCCACTTCCTCGGCGTCGATTTGGCCGCTGTTGTCCTTGTCGAGGATTTTGAAAGCGCGTTCGACCCACTTGGGGTACTCGGACGTCTTTTCAATCTTTTCCCAATCTAAGAGAGCGGCGATGAATTCGTTGACGTCTATCAAGCCGTCTCCCGAAGTGTCCAACGATCCCAACAACTGTTTGCTCTCCTTGCCGGTCACGTCGTAGCCAATCTCCCGCAGTCCGACTTCGAGCTCACCGAGTTCGACCATGTTATCTCCAGATGTATCCAGCTTTGCGAACAACTCCTTAAGGGTGGCCACGTCCGTCTGCCTGGAGGAGAGCGTCTTCGTATCATCTTCGTCCTCGCTCAGGAGCTCCTTGGCTATGAGACGCAACACCGAACGCTTCAACAAACCTTGAGTGGCGAATCGTTGTAACCTTGCAACAACTTGGCCATCCAAAGCCGAATCCTGCCCCTTGGCTGCCTTGGCCCTCCAACTCGCCTTGCTCTGCGTGAGCCACGGGTGAAGAAGGGCGGCGCGCGCAGTCGGACGCGATTCGGGATCTCTGTCGAGAAGCTTGCGCACGAAATCCTTTGCCTCATCGCTCACCGAAGACCAAGGATCAGATACCAGGTCGATGTCGTCCTCTAAAATCGCTCTAAACACCTCTTTCGCGTTCGGTCGAGCGTTCTTCGTATCAACAAAAGGTAAACGACCGCTCAATAATTGGTAGGCAACGACGCCCGCCGACCACACGTCCGCTTGACTACCGTAGTTGCGCTCGATGACTTCAGGCGCCATGTAGCTCGGGGTCCCGCATCGACGCGCGAGCACTTCACCTTTAGGCGGTAACTTGCCCGCCAGACCAAAATCAGTCGCCTTGAGCGGCGAATCTTCATCTTCCGTCTGAAACAAAAAGTTGTCCGGTTTGATGTCGCGATAGATGATCCCTCGGCTGTGGCACTGCACCGCCGTTCTCAACACACTCTTCACTAAATCAGCCGCCTTGGCCTCGCGATAATCACTCGAAGCTCCCAAAGAGATCCTATCGAGCAGTTCACCCCCCGAGCACAACTCCATGAGCAAGTGCACGGATTCGTCGTCCTCGAACGCGTCGTACAGATACACCACGCTCAGAGACGCCCCGATCGTCTTCATCACCTCCACCTCGTTCTTTATCTTACCGTGATAATAGTTCACCGCCGTGATCGACTGCGGCGCCGTCTTCCAAGGCGCCTTTTTCAAGGTCTTGAGCGCGAACGTCTCTCCCGTCTTTTTAGACGTCGCCTTGCGAACGATCCCGTACGAACCCGCCCCGAGTGGTTCCTCATCCAGACTCGGCACGTCGTAGAGCTCGTGCAGATCGCGTCGAAACCCAAAATCTGGTCTCAACTCTTCGTTCGTAAACTCCTCGAACGGACTGTCGATCGTGTCCACCGGCGGCGGTCGTCGTCTTGCCGCCGGCTCGCGACGCTTCTTCCCCTGCCCACTCTTACTCTCCCGCCCTTTCTTCTCCTTCCCACGCTCGTCGTTCTTCGACAACCAATCGCTCAGGAACCCCCGCGCGCGAATCGTCGCCCCCCTCTCGCGCGCCGAAATCCGCGCGCTCGCCCTCGCGCGCGCGGTGCGATCGACGACGACGACGTCGACGTCCGCGCGTAAGCGCCCACCCGCTGAAACGGAACCGCGCGCGCGCGCCCCTCGCGTCTCCGTCGTCCACGCGCTCGCGCGCGCGATGCCGATCATCTTTCCCCGAACGAACAGACCGACCCCTCGCCGAGCGCGCGCTCTCTCGCGCGACGGTGTGTCGTCCCGCGTCCGGCGCGTCCGATCGCGACGTTTCGCTGATGACGATGCGTCGTCGATCCATCGCGCGCGTCACTCCGCGGACCACTCGCGCGCGCGCGCGACGAACAAACGACCGCGACCATGGGGGCTGGACCGAGCGCACCGGGGAAGATCATCGACGGCAAGGCGATCGCGGCGACGATCAGAGGAGAGATCAAGGACAAGGTGGCCGCGCTCAAAGGCTCCCACGGGAAGACGCCGGGACTGGCGGTGGTGATCGTCGGTGAGCGCAAGGACTCGCAGACGTACGTGCGAATGAAGCGCAAGGCGTGCGAGGAGGCGGGGATCGCGAGTTTTCACGCGGAGATCCCGGAGACAGCGACCGAGGCTGAGGTGCTCAAGACGGTGAGAAAGTTTAACGCCGACCCAAACGTGCACGGGATATTGGTGCAATTGCCGCTGCCGAAACACATGAACGAGGAGCGAGTGTTGGCGGAGATCTCTCTTGAGAAGGATGTCGATGGGTTTCATCCGGAAAATATCGGTAAATTGGCGATGAAGGGACACGAACCGCTGTTCGCGCCGTGCACGCCCAAGGGCTGCATCGAACTCTTGAAGAGGAGCGGCGTGGAGCTGTCGGGGAAGAACGCCGTCGTCGTCGGACGTTCGAACATCGTCGGCATGCCCGCGGCGTTGTTGTTGATGAAGGAAAATTGCACGGTGACCGTGGTGCACTCGAAGACGAAGGATCCGAAGCGCGTGTGTCGAGAGGCGGACGTCATCGTTGCCGCCGCCGGAAGCGCGCAAATGGTCAAGAAGGATTGGTGCAAGCGCGGCGTCGTCGTCATCGACGTCGGCACCAACAGCGTGGACGACGCGACGAAGAAAACCGGCTACCGTTTGGTCGGTGACGTCGATTACGACAACGTCAAGCAAGTGGCGAGTCAAATCACGCCCGTGCCGGGAGGCGTCGGTCCGATGACCATCGCCATGCTCATCTCGAACACGTACGAGAGCGGCTACCGCGCCATCACCGGCAAAAAGTGAGCGATATTGCGCCCTCACCCGCCCGCGTGTTCGTTCGCGCGTCCACACTCGCCGTAGCGTCCGTTTCGGACACGCATCGATCGATTTATTATGCAAACATTCATTCATCCATTCGCGCGCTCGAAAACTTTTTGAAACGAAACTGTCCCGACCCAAAACCGTTGTCCCAGTCCGCGCCGCGCCCCGTCGCCATGCGGGGCGCGCCGCCGCTCTACCCGTGGCAGGCGGCTGCCATCGATCTCGTCGCCTCGACCGGGCGCTCGCTCGTGTACACGGCGCCCACGGGCGGTGGGAAGTCTCGCGTCGCCGACGAACTGCTCAAACGAGCGCTCGACGTGCGTCCGCGCGCCAAGGCGCTCGTCGTGCTCCCGTATGTCGCGCTCGTGCGCGAAAAAGTGGCGTCGTTGGAGAACTCGTTGCGTGCGATCGGGGCCAAGGTGCGAGGGTACGCCGGGACGGAGTGCGAGGGCGCGCCCTTGGCGGGACGAGAGCGCGTAGCGGTGGCCACCATTGAAAAGGCGAGCGGATGCGTGAATAGATTGTTCGAGAGCGGAGAGATGGAGCATTTAGCCGTCGTGGTCGTCGACGAGTTGCACATGGTGAGCGAGGACGAGCGCGGGGCGACGCTGGAGGGGATGTTGGCGAAGATTCGACACGCGGTGAAATCGGGAAGGTTGACGAACGGAGGACCGCAAATTGTCGCCATGTCGGCGACCATCGGGCGGGAATCGTTGGAGAGACTGGCCAAGTGGTTGGACGCGGAGATGTACGTTGGGAACTGTAGACCGGTTGAATTGAAGGAGCACGTGGTGAGCGCGGACGGCATGTTCGTGAAGCGTAAGGGTGAAGACGGGGAGAGCGCCGCGTTGTCGAGAGTAGGAGACGCGCCGTGGAGCTCGGCGGAGATCGAAGTCATCGCGGAGTTGGTGGGCGCGGTGTACGTCAGAGGACACAGTTCGTTGATTTTCTGCATCAGTAAGAGACAGTGCACGACGTTTGCGTTGGCGCTCTCGCGCATGTTTCCTCCGAATCCGCAGACGATGGGACTTCGAGAGACGTGCGTCGAAAAATTGTACGAGGCTGCCGAAGGTGAACCGAATCTAGATTTAGTGACGTGCGTGCGCGCCGGTCTCGCGTGGCATCACGCTGGTCTGACCGCGAGCGAGAAGAAAGTGATAGAAGAGGGCTTCAGGAATGGAGCCATTTTAGCCTTGACGTGCACCACAACGCTCGCCGCAGGAGTCAACCTACCGGCGAGACGATGCGTGATTCTGCGAGGTTCGATTCGCGGAGTTCCGACGCCTTCGATGGCTCAATACAAGCAGATGGCCGGTAGAGCCGGTAGAAAGGGCCAGAGTGACTTTGGCGAGTCGTTTTTGATAATCTCGGATCGACAACACGCATCGTGGGCGCAAAATCTCGTGTGCGGTGAGCTGCCTCCGCTCAAATCGCGTCTGTTTCCTCCGATGAAGAATCCGAAAGTCTCGACTGGACAATGTCGCTTTTACCTCGAATCGATCGCGTGTGGGATACTCAAAACGAAGGAGGACGCCGGTGAGCTCGCGTGTCGGACGTTTGCGTGGTCTTCTGGACGCGACAACGCTTCCATTCTCGCGTGTCAAGATTCAGCCTTGAGGGACATTTACGAGAAGGGACTGGTTGAGGCTCGACGCGTGGATCACGGCGCCGAATGGTGCTCCACGCCCGAGGGCTTCGCGTTTTACAAGTGTACGTTACCCATCGAACGCGCGAAAATACTGCG
>Ga0255770_10004167_pt1 | contig 12240 bp, 10 predicted proteins | sample 071ome_22_FD_179968 | JGI IMG/M metagenome (GOLD analysis project Ga0255770, IMG submission 179968) | Coastal salt marsh microbial communities from the Groves Creek Marsh, Skidaway Island, Georgia - 071404AT metaG (version 2) | ecosystem: Environmental > Aquatic > Marine > Intertidal zone >... | reverse complement strand
TTCGCATATCCGGATTCATCTTCAAAATCATCCATCCCTTCGACTTCAATAAATCGACCACCGACAGATTCGATTTGTTCTGCAGCACTTTTTCGTACATCTGATGCGTAGACAATTGCACCTAGACGTTTTGCTGTTGCAATAGCTTGCAGGCCAGCGACACCGCTACCCATGACAACGACCTTCGCTGGTTTAACAGTTCCAGCAGAGGTTGTCATCATTGGAATGCCTTTTGGAACATGTGCTGCACCAAGAAGTACCGCTTTGTATCCAGCCAAATTGTCTTGGCTCGAGTTTACATCCATAGATTGTGCTCTTGAGAGTCGGCGAGGAATCATATCCATTGATAACAAGTTGACACCTTTATCTCTGCAATGTGCCACTCGTTCTGGATGGCGGAATGGGTCTGAGACACATGCGATGTTCGTTCCTTTTTGGAGTTCATCAATCGATGGAAATTGAATGGAGATAATGTTTTCACAGGAAAAAATTTCATTTCTATCAACAATGTTCGCTCCTGCTTCTGTATATTCTTCATTGGAATAATTGGCAAGGATCCCGGCATCTTTTTCAACAAATACATCAAAACCCGCCTTGAGTAATTTACGGATGCTTGATGGAACTAAACCAACTCGAGTTTCGCCTTCGGGTTCTTTTGGAACTCCTATTTTTAGGTTCGATGTTTTCTCTGAAGAATCTTCGCTCATGCCTTCTCACCTACCACAACGCCTTGTGGACAATTGTCTCCAACCAAACGAGGTTTTTGAATACCACGCTGGCAAAGTTTCTCTGAAAGAGTGAGAATATACAACCATTCATCTTATGGACTTGTCATAGAAGCGGCCAAACAGACGTGATATAATGAGAGGTCAACGAAAAATTTCAGTAATTGGGGCAGGTAATGTCGGAGCAACATGTGCATTTGCACTCGCATCAATGAAGATTGGAAACATAGTCCTGTTGGATATTTTTGAAGGATTTGCAAAAGGTAAGGCACTTGACCTCTCCCAAAATTCAAACATACTCAATTACGATGGCCAGATCACAGGCACCTCGGATTACGCTGATATCTCTGGCTCCGATGTAGTTGTTGTCACAAGTGGTTTTCCTCGAAAACCAGGTATGACTCGAGAAGATTTGATTGGTAAGAATGCTGAAATTGTCGAGCAAGTCGGACTAGGCATCAAAGAACATGCTCCTGACAGTGTAATTGTTGTGGTCACCAATCCACTTGATTTAATGACCTATCACATGCAAAAAGTGACGGGATTCCCAACCAACCGAGTTGTAGGACAAGCTGGGGTGCTTGATAGTGCACGTATGGCCCATTTCATAGCTCTTGAACTCAACTGTGCAGAAGAAGATGTCTCTCCGATGGTGCTCGGCGGTCACGGTGACACGATGGTCCCGTTGCCGAGGTACACAACGGTTGGTGGTATCCCAATTACACAACTTATGGACGAGGAGACAATCGATGCAATCTCAAAGCGAACGGCGAGTGGAGGAGGAGAAATTGTCAAACTTCTTGGAAATGGCTCTGCTTTTTACGCTCCAGGTTCAGCAGCAGCCATTATGGCTGAATCGATTGTTAACGATCGACGAAGAGTTATTCCGGCGTCATGCCATCTGACAGGACAATATGGCTTGGACGATGTTTACATTGGTGTTCCTTGTATCATTGGAGCTAACGGAGTTGAAACAATTTTTGAATTAGATTTGACTGATTCAGAGTTAGAATCACTACAGGGATCTGGCAATTTTTACAAGAGCCAGTTAAATGAAATTCTTGGCTATTGAAAATTGAGAAATTTTCAAACATATTGGGAACCTTGTATAAGCAACGCCTGCGAGCGATTATCGGTGATGGTGTGGTCCATACAAAACTAGCTAAAACAATTCACTGGAGTTTTATCGTTCTCTATGCCTATGGAATGTTCAAGCAGTTAGATGATATATCTCAGTTAGAAGATAATAGGCTTCTGATTTTTGAGGTTATATTTGCCAGTATTTTCCTTCTTATTGTAATCATGCGATATTTCTACATGAGGAACGTAGGGACAATGCATGCATCTACAGTTCCTGTTCATCCAGTGCACAAATTCATTGCCAAATCAGTTCACACCTCAATGTATCTTTGTTTGATTTTTCTACCTCTTTCTGGTCTTGCTATAGCATTCTTGTTCAAGGAAGGAATCGTCGATGGTCCTTTGCAGAATATTGCGATTGGAATACACGAATTCACGGCTACCTCGAGTTACGTGTTGATTGCAGTACACGTTTCAGCCGCAATATACTCTCGAGTCAAGGGTGAAGGTGTTTGGTCATCAATGGTACCGATTCTGAAAGAAGATGGACCTTCAGAAAATGAGTCTGTTAAGAAAATTGCAGAGTTTGAGAATGCAGTCTACGAAAAAATTTCTACAACCTTAGAATCATTTAGGTCAAAAGGTAGCGAATAATAAATCAAATCAATTTGAAGTTCTAACAATGGCCAGTGAGTGGGTCTTACCCGATGTTGTAGGATTTTCGACTGGGTTTTCTAGCCTTACCAGTTCTTTTCCCTGTCGGCCTCTACTGCGCATTCTTGCGAGTATCTCCTGCCCAATGTAACATCCCTTTGCCTCATGCACTAGATGACCTAGACCGCAAGCTAGTGGATGATTATTGGATGTAATTTCATAGCCTTGATGAGGTATCAAATGCTCAACACGGTAGTCATTAAACTCCTCAAGAGTCATCGTTGGTTGAAGTTGAGTAGCGTTTGATGCCACAACAAGCCAACCTCGAAAGGTCTCCACAACAGTTACCCCTTCACTGAGGGAACATTCCTCCGTACTGAGATAGACTTTGTTGTTTAGAGTTATATCACGAATGGTTACATCTTGCTGCAAAATTTTTGAAATCAAGTGAGATACAAGATTTTCTTTGAAACCTGCATGACCGACAAGTGCAATATTAGGGCCTACGGTAATCACATCGACCATGTCAATAATTTTTGCATTTTGGTCAGTAAAAACGGTGGTGCACGTACCAGTGACTTTATTGGTCGACAAACCGTCTATGAAGGTTAAGCAATCGTTTCCAGACAAAAGAAGCACGTAAGAATCAAGCTGAAAAAGACCCATTGGTCAACCTCAAGAGAAAGATTCTCCACAGCCGCAGGAACTTGAAGCATTGGGGTTATTGATTTTGAACCCTCCACCCATCAATCTGTCTACATAATCAATTTCGATTCCGTTGAGTAGGTGACTGCTTGCATTAGGGACAAGAACACGAAAACCATTGATTTCTAATTCTTGACAGTCGATGTCCGTGTTTTCCACGATTTGCAAGTCGTACATGTAGCCCGAGCAACCTCCTGAAAGAACGCCCACGAGAAGAGCATGGCTTCGGTCATCGCCAAAAGCATCTTCAAGCATTTCTGTGGCTTTTTGTGTCATCGTTAACTCAACTTGAACAACTTGAGGTGCATTGATGACAATTGCAGGTCCTGAATCACACGTGCCACAGTCCATGATCACCCCACCATGAGGTGATTCTTGAATCTGTTTATTGGATGGCTAAATTATCGCTTTTTCTTGAGTTGCTGTTTTTTGAGGATCTCACAACGTCGAATCTGGTCTTTCGCGACTGCTTGTGCGGATTCATTTAAGCCCCTTGGAATAGCTTGCTTGAAACATTTTATCGCATCACTGTACCGTTCCATAGATGCATATGCCGCACCCATGTTGTACAGTGTCTGGCCACGGACATCGGTTGGCCGAATCATCATTGCTTGGTGATATGCCTCTATACACTTAGGAAATTCTTCTAGGAAATAATAGGCATTACCTCTCCCGTTGAGTATTCGAATGATCATATCTTCATCATCTTGGAATGATGCCAACGCCTTATCAAAACTGGAAAGAGCTTCTCGATATTTCTTATCTTCGAGCAAACGAATACCTTGATTGTACCATTGTATGTCATGATTTGCAATCGAACTAGATTGTGCTGATGTTGTTTGCGAACGTTGAGAGGCTTGGGTTGCATCAAGAGCTGCCTTTGCCAGGTCAACAACTGGATTTTCTTCAGCTTCTCTAACCGGTTTTGGTTCGATTGGCGTTTGAAGAATTGCGTTAGCATTCAATGTTTCTTGAGGAACTTCTTGCTCGTGTGATTGTGTTGGTTCGATAGGTTGAAGCAGGACATCGTTTTGATTTTCCAATTCATTTGGTTGTTGAAGTGAGCGTGCTTTAGCATGGCATTTTTCTGCTTTTTCTAAATCTCCAGCACGCTCCAATGCTCTTGCTAATCCAGTCCAGTTCTCAACAGTACCATCTGCCTGAATCAATGCTTTCCACATCGTAACTGCTCCCAAATGGTCATCATTGAGCGACAACGCTCTCGCTCTTGTGTTGCTTTGAGTATCGGGAATTAAGTTGAGTGCTTCAGCTGCCATTTCAGGTCCTGCAGGTAATGTTGGTGGTAACCCTTGAGTGTTGTTAATGACATTCGATTCCCCATCAGCTAAATCAAGAAGAGTTTGGATCAACGTATGTTTAGATATCTCGTTTCCTAAGGAAGAAAGGGAACGCAAAGACTGAAGATAATCTTCGAGTAATCCAGCATCTTTAGCGTGGAGGTTTATGGCTTCGAGAGCCTCAACATTCGTTGCTTCGATAGCAAGAACTTTTTGATAATTCTGAACAGCATCGGCGGCATTTCCAACTTTTTGTTGTAATCGTGCTAGGGCTAACAGTGCATCAAGGTGGTCGGATTCAAGATTGAGTGAATGCGTTAATGAAGCGATGGCATGTGTGTCATGGCCTAATTCTGCAAGGGCCAGTCCTGCAATTCTCCAAGCTTCGGAGTGTTTCGCAGCGACTGATTTAAGGTGGGGCTTGAGAATTTTGAACACTTCTTTGTAATTCGATTGTTCAAACAAAGTTCTTACTTCGTTCATCGTTTGGTCAAATATATCTTCTTCAGATGGTCCTTCTACCTCTTGGTCTTCTTCTGGTTTTTCTTCCGATTGAATCTCTGCTTTGGATTGATTTTCAACTGCTTCTCGTGCAGCGACCATTGTTGCTGCACTCCTCAGTTCTTCGATATCCAGATGCTGATTATCGTCATCGTCATGGTGGACTGCTTCAGCGAGAACATCCTCAGGGTTTTCTACACCAGTTTCTTCGAGAACAGCAGTCATTTCTGCCTCATCGTAACTCTGCGTTGGTTTGATGCTTGGTTGCATTGATTCTACAGCCACCGAAATACCACTGTTTCGACATCGCTTCTGAACATCGAGCAGGGCTGGATGGCCAGGGAAAAATTCAAGCGCCCTTTTTGCAGTTTCATATGCCCCTTCTAAGTCGCCTATTCGTTCTAAGAGAATAGCCATGTTTGCAGTTGCAGGTGCGTGATCCGGGTTTAAATCAAGACAAATTTGGAATGATTGCCGTGCACCACGTGCATCTTGTTGCGCTTCAAGAAGAACACCTCGATTAAACCAAGCCATGTCACATGATGGGTCGAGTGATATCGCTTTGTTAAATGCAGAAAGAGCGGCTTTGATGTCGTTATTACGAGAGGCGTCTTCACCTTGAATGAGAAGTTCTTCAATTTCTCTTGCGGTTTCATCCTCTTCGTTTTCGTGTATGTTATCTTCTACATTTGGTTGTTCCAAATGTTCTTCGATTTCCGCTTCGGTGTTAGGATCGACAACATCTTGTTCATCCTTCAAATCAGTGTTTTCTTCGTCACTGGTCATGATGTCACCACTCACTACTGCAGCGCTATATTGAATAAGCGTTGCTTCCCCTTATCTTGCCGACAAAACCTTACATTCATAATTCTGTGCCTTTTGGGTGTAAGTGTGATACGATGAAAATTCTAGGTTTATGTGGTGAATATGGGTCTCAAACGAAAAGTGGAATGCTAGTACAGATTGCATTAAAGTATGCAAATTCTCAAGGTGCTGACATTGAATTCTGGGACGCCACAAAAACACCTCTTCCACTCGTAGGCGAAGAGGGTTGTTGGTCACACCCTCATGTCAAAATGTTTCAAGACTTATTGGTGGAATGCGATGCATTCTTTATCGCTTCACCTGAATATCATGGAAGTTTATCCGGAGTCATGAAAAACACATTTGATTGGATGTACGACAAGCATGTAGGAGGTAAGGTCTTCGGATTGATGTCGACGCTCGGTGGAATGACAAATAGCAATACTGTGAACCACATGAGAATCATTGTCCGATGGCTGCACGGATGGTCTGTTCCACAACAAGTTGTTGTTGGTCATGTGAAAGACGCATTCGATGACAATGGCGAATTAAATGATGCCGCATTACAAGAACGCGTGGTATCCCTCGTTGATTCGGTCATGGAAACTGTAGGCAAACTCTCGTCGTGAATCGGATGTCTCAAACCCATATTCACTTCACGGATTCATTTGGTTGTAAATACTATCTTGTTGAGCCACAGTCATTTGGTGTTGGTGATCGCACGGGGAGAGATCTTCGGGCTTCACCTTTTCAAGAATGTGAAATCGTCGAACCATTTTTTGTTGCTGAAACTCCATTCACACAAGGGATGTGGGTTGGGTTGATGAGATCAAATCCATCAAAGCACCAGGAGCATATCGATTCATTTTATCAACCCGTTGAGAGCGTTTCATTCGATGATGTGAAAGCACTTATTAAAATGCGAAATGAGATGAACCATGATATGAAATTTCTAGGACTTCAAGGATATTGGAGGCTTCCTAGTGAAGTTGAATGGGAGTGCTTTGCGAGAGCTGGTTCGACAAGTGCTTGGAGTTTTGGAGATGATGAGCATGAATTATCATCATATGCATGGTATGGTGCAAATTCTGGTGCTAAAATTCAACGAGTCAAAATGAAAAAATCAAATGCATGGAATTTGTATGATGTACACGGACTCATTTCCGAGTGGTGTGAAGACCATTGGGATGCATCATATGATAGACCACGAAGTCAAAGACCAATTCGAAACGATTCATCTCTCCGTATCATTCGAGGCGGATCATGGTTTACGGATGGTACCTCTACGACAAGTTTTCACCGTTCATATGCACCGCAAGAGAAAAAAAGCGACGGAATAGGTTTCAGATTGGTGTGGGAACCCAAAGAGGCGATACAATGAAATTATTTCACAATCCGAGATGTTCGAAATCAAGAACAGCTCTGAAATTTTTTGAAGAAAACAACATTCGAATCGAAGTTGTTCAGTATCAAAAAGAGGGTATATCAAAGCAAGATGCAAAAAAAATAGTGAACAATTTCGATGATGATTTTCGTCATTTACTTCGTAATAGTCCATTGGAAGATATCCATTCGGATATTACCTATGCGGAAAAAGTAGAGCTTTTACTACAACATGTCGAACATCTTCAACGTCCTCTTCTTCTCACAGATGATGATTGTCAGATTGGACGTCCATTGGAAAATTTTTCAACCATCCAAGAATTATCAAGGTATTTCACCTTGGAGTAATTCAGTATCATAAAGTTCGGACCGAGTCAAGTCGTCCAATTGTTGCCCCTTTGGAATCATTCCTGGACCTACCTTCCATTTGTCGTTCAATGGTTCTTTCTTGATGACCATCAAATTCAATTGAAGAAATTGAGAAATCGCAAGTTCTGTACGATGAATGACGGGTGAGATTTCATCGTGGAATGTTGAATTCATTATGTTGCATATGTCCTCAAATGTACGATGGCCATCACATAATTCCCATAACATGCTGTTCATTTGATCGAGAGGTCGCCTCAATTCTTTCGGAGCTCTGAATAATTTTGCTAACATTCGCTCAAACCGATTGAATTTTTTTTCAATTCTCATCACGACTTTTTTTCCTGAGACACCTCGTTCATTCGGCTGTTTTTCGATTTCTCCGGTTCGAGCCCACCACACTGGAAGTCGGCACGGATATGTACCCGTCATTCTGTGTTCTTCGATACCTTCCAACGTTGTCAAATGATTCACCTAAAATGAAGTAAACGTCCACCAAAGCAGCAATAGCATTGATGCAATGCCACTATAAGCTGATAATTTTGTTAACTGAATTTTTTGGGTAAAATTCTTCAGGTACCATGTGAAAACTCCGAAGACTGAAACGAGAAGTAAGAGTGCATACCACAGCGGAGGAAACTCACCACCAGTCTCAGCCATAGTTTATCGAAGAAAGCATACCATTTTGGTTTATTCATAGGGTGCCATCAAGATATTGCTGACCATAATATTGCCATTGCTCCATAGTCCATCCAACTGGTAATCCTTCGGGAGGTAAAGGGGGGCCTTGGTGTTGAACAACTTGATCGATTGTTTCTTGAACTGTGGTATCAGCCAAAACAATTGGTTGATCATTAACTTTCTCTTGCACTTCCTGCTGTTGTTGTTCGTAATACTGGATTGGTGGGCCAGTTTGTTGATGCGTTTGTAGTTCTTCTTCGACATTCAGTTCCGTGGACCTTCGCCGTAATAAGAATAGGAGGCTGAGAAGGGCAAGTAGACCACCTGCTCCAATGAGTGCAATATCGGTTGCCAAAAATTTGTCGCTTTGAAGTTCTTCTTCAAAGACAAATGTGAGGGACGTGGTTTGGGACCTAAATTCGTCGAGTGTTGATACTGTGATTCGGACATCACCTTCGGTTAAACCGCCAAATCTTCTTACCTCGCAATCGATGATTTGTTGTTGTTCAATTGTAACTCCAGGCTGAAGATTAAACTCTAGTGGTTCTTTGAACAGCACTTTTTGACAAATGACTTGCCATTGCTCTGGATATTCAATATCGAGAAGAATTGATTCAGACTCGGAAGACGAACTTGAAATATTAACATAAAACGGTGAAGCCATATTATGGCTTGTCATTTCATTTGTTTTTTGTTCGATATTAAAATCTAGAGTTCGCTTTTTCGTCACCATCATCATCGCTTCTGTTTTCATTGTGTATGGTAACCCATTTTCATCAATTGCACCTGTGACCTCATAGGAAATAACAATTCGCGAATTTAATGCTAAATCTTCAGGAAGAAGTAAGTCCGTATTTAGAAGCAATGGCTGATTATGAAGAAGTTGAACAGGAATTTCTTGGTTTATTTCACGGTCCCCACCATTGATTGTGAAGAATGCAACAATGTTGTCATTCGGTGGATGAACTGAAATGGATGCCTTGACACTGAGCCTATCATCGACGGCGTTTCCTAAGTTAGACAAGGTTGATTCGGCAAATCCAAATCCGCCGCTTTCAACTTCATTTGATTGATTACCCGATGTTAACATTGGTAATCGAATAGAACTCGTTATGATTGTGAATTCGATGTGATTGTCAACATCGTTCAAATCTTGTCCTAAGGTTGATGTTGCCGCCACTTCTATGGTATGAAATTCTCCAGCCCCTTCATCATTTGGAAGGTGCAACCAAATGGAGAATAGCATGATGTCCCCTAGGTCATAAGGTGCAGTGAGTTCGATATTTTCATCAATAGGGATGCCTTCTTTGTTTGCCAACCACCACGACCATGATTCAGGCAGGTTTGGTAGAGTGATGTTGGCAGACGATTCACCATTACCCAAATTGGTAATTTGCAATGGGATTTCATTGCTCTGACCAGGTGTCAATTTTTGAGGTAGTTCTAATCCTTCGATTTTTATATCATAGAAAGTGTTTACTCTCAATCGGTCGAAATCATGGCCGTGAATTTCCATAAAACTTCGTTGAGATTGTATCACAGGTGTGATTGTAGGCCCTCTGTCGCCCCCTTGTGCGTTAACAGGAGCTTCAATGATGACATCAAAAGATGTGGATGTGCCTGCGTTTAGAACAGCATTTGTTCTTGATGGTTGATGCACAATCCATTGTCCTACATCCTCTGAAAGAACTGATATGTCAAAAATGTCTTGCCTGGATGCATTATTCCAAATGGTGTAGGATATTGTATATGTCTCACCAGGGTCGACATAATGAATTCCGTCGATGAATTCATTCGATACATCCACACTTGCGTCACTCATCATCGATGCTGAGACATCGATAATTGATGATGCCATGCGCCGGCTATCATTTTGTGAAGTCAACGAAAATGTGAACTCTGACATTGTGTCTGGAATGGCATCCCCCGGTATCGTCAAGAGAAAGGCGACATCTTTCGGTTGATTTGGTCGTAATTGAACACTCGTAGGTTGATTCCAATCAAACTGCACGTTCCAATTTAACGGCAATTGAGATGTGTCAATTACCATGTCAAAGACATCAGTTGCATCTCCAATATTCTCAACACTCATCTCAAATGGACAGGTATATGTTGGTGGGCAACTGGGTTTTGGCGATTTAGGGTGAATGATTGGTACACGGTCAGCCATGACTTGGAATTGGAAATTCACTGATGTACCAATCGATGTATACTGCTTCGAATTCAGTTCCAGTTGCATTGATTTGAAACCGATTGAGGAATTTACATCGGGTTTGAATTTTATATCAAATTCATGTGGTTGACCTGGAGTGACGAGAACACCATCCATCGGATCAAAACTTGTTCCTGATGTTCTAGCGTAATAGATTTCCCAATCTTGAGGAAGATTTTTGACCTCAGGAATAAACAACTCACTGATATTTCCTGTATTTGTGACCTCAATTCGGACACTACCCCATTCGCCTGGTAAAGATGGCACACTCGAGACAGACCGCGCCGAAACTCCATATTCAGTTTGTCTCACTTTTTGGTCATAAACAATGACGATTTCATCAAACCAAAATCCAATGTCATTACCACTTGCATCACTTTCAAACAAGAATCTGAATTGTGAATTTTGATGAAAATATTGTGATGCAACTGGTACAATCGGTGAAGATGCTCCTTTATCTGCCAAACTGAATGTTAGCCAACTTGCTCCATCAATGAATGAATTATCCACAGTTCCTTGTAATGTTCCAATATCATTCCATGCACCAAGATTGGAGAGTGCCTGCATCTTTATTGTATCATTTGGTGCAAGACTTCCGGTGTAATAAAACGAGAAACCATTGGTACGAAGAGGATTTGGATGGGCATCAGACAAATTCATTGCTGGAAATACGAGAGAACTTTGTAAATTATTTGGGTATGTCGAACCTTCGCCATTGCCAACATGGCATGATGTACCCATTGAAATTGAAGTGTCTGTATTCAGATTCCACGATGAACCAGCAGTCCAGCCAAGGAGGGTATCGCAATTGAAATAACTATAAGCAACTGTGAAAAATCGAGAAAAGTCATTGTTTGAAGGGTCGTCATCTGCAATGGTTGGAGATACAGAAATTTCGAGTGTGTGATTACCTGAATATGTCGGTGTGATTTTTACTGAAGCAACACCTTGAGATCCGCCGGATATTTGACTCACTTGTGTAGATACACTTGCGAATTCAAAATATGAGTATTCATTATGCAATAATTTTGCAGTTACAGTGACCACACCCGATGAAGATGTACCCAAATTTTCGATTGTAATATCGATTTGACTTTCAACATTCAACACTGCATCAATTGCAAAGAGCGATTGTGGACGATTGAAACTAGCAATTGGATAATTGGATGAAAACATCCTATATTTCGTCGAGTTCGTAGAGTCGGGATAAAAAATATTGATGCTATCAACTGTCAAATCTACTCCGGTCGCACGACCTGATGTTTCCTGCATGGATGGTTGGTTCAAAAATTGAGTCTGGCTTGACGTAGATGCAAGCATAAGCATGCATAAGAAGACCGCTAGTCCTACCCTCTTCATTCCGCTCGATTCGACACAGTGCTTCAAAGTATATATGGGGAATGTTCGTAATTATTCCGCCTCAGAAAGACCTTCTTGCCGAGAGACAGCTTGTTGAACTTGCTCTTGTGAGACGCGTACCCGTTCCTCATTTTTCTTTTCACGACTGCGAGCAGCGAAGTAGACGGTAAAGGAGGGAACAAGTACCATCGCAAAGCAACCTATGACTGCAGCCAGTGCCCACAAGAACTCGGTCGCTGCATCAATGTTGAAGAGTTCAATGCTTCGAAATTCTTCGTTCACAGTCTGAACAGTCATCGTGGGTTGTGTGCTACGGTTTCCTTTTTCAATGATCTCGATGGTGTACGTAGAGGGGAGATGTTCGTATTCAATGAGCGACCTTGCCTTCACTTCCGCTTTTTCAAGGGAAGTTGCATGAACGGTACCATTTGAACGACGTGATGGGTCAGGGTCGGTAAGAGTGGCGATGAAT
>Ga0255770_10004149_pt1 | contig 12265 bp, 8 predicted proteins | sample 071ome_22_FD_179968 | JGI IMG/M metagenome (GOLD analysis project Ga0255770, IMG submission 179968) | Coastal salt marsh microbial communities from the Groves Creek Marsh, Skidaway Island, Georgia - 071404AT metaG (version 2) | ecosystem: Environmental > Aquatic > Marine > Intertidal zone > Salt... | reverse complement strand
CAAAAGATGTTTCAAATGGAAAAAGGAATGGCTGATGCACAATTTATGGGGCAAAACATTTCAGCAAATACTTCAAGTGCTTCGGCCTGGACAGGTGACGCTCCTGAACTAGGATCAACAACACTACCAGATGGTGCAGAAATAAAAGTAGGCGATCAATTTAAATCAACAGTTAGCACAAGCGTGGGAGGCATCGAACCGCCAATTTCGTTTACAAGTTCAGTTACAGTTGAAGGTGTTGATGCTAATGGTGATCCAGTATTTGCAGTAAAAGAAGTCACTACTCAACCAACTCACCCAGTATGGGATGCCATTGATAAAGCAAATCTATCAGACGAAGATACTGAAAAATTATTTCAGTTTATGAATGAATATACTGGAGTATCTGCTGATTCCAAAGCAGGTATTGATGTAGTGGTTGATACATTTAAACAGGACCTTGCTAAATCAATTGGTGCAGCAGCAACAGCAGTTGCGATGAGTGTAGCAATGCAAGATAAAAAGGTTGTTGGTGCTGGAGACGCACCTGCAAAAGCACAAGAATCAATAGACTATAAAGTAAAAAGACTTTCAGAAGGACAGATTTATATGCTGTTCAACAAAGTTGAAACAGTAAACACACACATGTTAGAAAACAAACTGATGTTTGAAAGTGTGTTTGATGCAGTATCACATTATCACAGACAAAATTTAAATGAAGGTCCTATGGATGCACTTAAAGGTGCAGCAAGTAAAGTAGGCGGTGCTCTTAAAACTGGTGCTAAGGCAGTAGGTGGCGCTATCAGCGGAGCAGCAAAACAAGTTACCACAAAGGTAACAGCAGAAAAATTAAACACAGCATGGAAAAAAGCAGGTTCGCCCACAGACAGCGCAGCAGTTTACGATGTAATCAAAGGACTAGGTGTTGCAGATGATGTTATCAAAGGAACATTTGACTCAATGAAGATTGAAGTTCCGGCAGCAACAGACGCACCAGATGGCGATCAAGATCCAGGAGCGGCAGATGCAGATACAAATGCAGATGCACCTACGGATTCAACAGCAGGCGATGGCGGTTCAGATACTTCAACAACTGGAGCAGCAGATACCAATGCAGGCGGAGACGAACCAGCACCAACTGATGACACAACCAATACTGCATCAACCAGTGACGCTGATGACGAAACAGCACTAGGAAAAGCAAAGGAACAGAGAGCCATAAGACTTGGAAGAGGTCTTTCTCCACAGGAAGAAAAACAAGTAGAAAAAGAATTTACAGCAGCCAAGGAATTGAAAAAGCAAGGCATTGAAAAAGGAACCGAAGTTACATTCAAGACAGCGAAAGGTCAACAGATGAAAGGAACAATTGTTGGCCCGTCCGAAGATGGTCGTGAAACCCACCTGTCAATCAAGGACGAAAAGAACAAAACTTATAATTTTCCAAAAGCGGGTCTTATGGATAAAACTGGCAAACCAATTGCCGAACCAAAAGCAGGATCGCCCGATGCTTCACCCGAAGACAATCTTGACAAGACAGGCAATCCAGTAGGAGCACCTACAGATGGCGCCACAGACACGAATACAGCGTCAACAAGCGGTGGTCAGGATGACAATGCTATAGTTGATCCACAAACTGGAAAATCAGTAGCACCAGACGCTACAAGCGGAGAAACACCAGCACCTGATAACAGAGGCTCAGGACAAGGACAGGATACGGCAGCACCAGGAGGTGCAACTGCTGCTCCTGTTGATATCAATAAACTTGCTGCTGAACTTAAAAAATTGGGTCCTGATGCTGTTGAGGACGCTAAGAAGTTGTTGGCCGCCTAGAAAAAAGGCAGTCCGCTTTTTTTGGTAGTTTCCAGATTTTCTTTTATTATTTCGCCCACTATTTCACGCTCCTCGTGACCTAGGTGCATGCCTTCACTGTAAGAAAGACCTCTCATGTACCAACACATCTTGAGAATGTCTTTCTTTATGCTCCTTGCCTCTTTGTCTAATTTCTTGACTTCCTGCAAGATCTCCGGCAAAGGAAGGGTTAAGATCTTGCGGCGAAAAAATCCGCTTGATCCATCCCTATCGCAATGTCAAATGTGTGTTCACATTTATCACATTTTGCTCCAGTTACTTTTAAATCAAGTGTCTGTTTCATTTCTACTAATTTAGTATTGATAGTGTCAAATACTTTATGCTCTGAGTTTAGAATGAATGCTTTAATTGCATCGCGATCAGTTTCAGAACCGTTCGGAGTATCAATTCTGTGTACTGCATCGGCAATCAACTCAACGGTTAGTTCCGTGATCTTGACAAAACTTGTGCCAAATCTTTCGAGCTTTTCTTCATCACTCATGTTTTCGTCATTGACGATTGCATAAATTTTTTCCTGTTCAATTCTAGTAATTGCTTTCTTTGTGGTTTCTCGGTATGTAAACGGACGAATGTTGAATACCAATTCTCCAACGGGAATTTGCTTGGTGTATTTAAAACTACCTAATTGATTTAAAAATTCTGTTAGATCGTATTCGTGCCTTAGTTCTTCGCTGCACTTTGGACAATTGGAATCAAGATCCATCTTTTCGCCGTAGGTTGCAATTCTAACAGCAACCAATGCAGCATCCACATCAATTGATGGCATTTGCCAAGCATCCTTGATTGCAGGAATGCAGCTCTCGATCACTGACACGGTTGAAGCACCGCTTAACAGGGCGTCAGGAGTCTTAAGAATCAGTTCGTCTTTTGCTGTCATTGAAAAGACAGGATACTGACCATCCTCGCTCTTGTCCAGTGCATCTTCTGGGTAGAAATCACCATTACTGGGTAACTTCATGTAAATTTTAGGTTGTCTGTAGTAGGCAGTAAGCGGACTCTGTTTCTTTTCTTGAACAGGAGCCGGGCCGGATACGTCTACCTTTGGTAACTCGATATTTTCGTCCATTTTTATCTCCGATAAATAATATATTAATAAGCAATTGCTATGTTGTATTTATATGCGTATATTTCTGGGATTTTATTAAATGGCTGACGTAACAGGACAATTTGGACAAGAAGACATTATTCTTAATAATGCCGCGACCGAAGCCACGCTCAAGCAGATTTTGGCAATGCAAAAGGTCATTGCTGCCAATGCAGCCCAAGGCTTCAAAAGCGGCGGAGACCTAAACACAGCCATTGAAGGATTGGCTAAAAAGACCAAAGATGCAGCAGCATCAGGCAAAAAATTTACAGAATCCAATCTAAGATCATACAAAGCACAGCAAGAAAATACCGATGCTGTAGATGATAATACAGAAGCCCAAAAACGAAGCACAAATTTCCTAAATTTTGCCAGAAGCGTCATTGAGAAAGTTGCTGGTGCAGGTTTAGGACTACTCAAATCAGCCAATAAAGTATCCACTTCGTTCATGTCCATGGACGGAAGCCTATCCAGCGCAGTGTCCGCTATGGCATCGGCAGGAGGTGCAATCAAGGGCCTAGGAATGGCTGCGGAGGCATTCGAAGCCGCATACGGTGCTCAGATGAAAGCACTGGACAAGTCATATGATGCATTCACAAAGGCTTCACAGGCTGGTGTTAACTTTGCTGGTAACGTTAATGGTGCTGTTGCGGCAGCAACCAAGATGGGGATCAGCCTAGACGACTTCGTAGGAATGGTAGGCAAGAACAGCGAAGCATTAATGTATCTAGGTGGAAGCACACAAGAAGGTGCCAAGAGACTAGCAAGATTCGGAAAGGAATTAAAAGATACTCCGATATTTAACGATCTATCAAGACTGGGTTATACTTCTACCCAGATGAACGAAGGATTCCTAAACTACAGCAAGATGCTTCAGAAGAACGGTCGCCTGCAGGGAATGACCGACACTGAACTGAGAGAAGGCACAGCAACATACTTGAAGAACTTGGATGCAGTTTCCAAGTTAACGGGACAATCTAAGGAGGCACTACAGGCCGAGGCGGATGCTAGACAGGCGGATGCGCAGTATCGTATCATGATGTCTAAACTAAATCCGAAGCAACAGGCGGAGATGGAAAAATTAATGCAATCCATTCCTGCTGCTCACAGAACGGGCCTCAAGGAAATTTTAGCAACTGGTACCGCAACTTCCGAGGAAGGTATCAGAGCAATGGCATACCTGAAAGAATCGGGTCAGGAAGCACAGGGAATTTTCCGAGCAATTCAAGCCGGTGATCTGCAGGAAGGGTTCAGCGATAGGTTCTATGACATCTATTCCAAGGAAGCCAAGGATTTTGCTCAGTCAGCAATTGGACAGACGCTAGGTTTATTTGGCGGTCCGGAAATGAATGCATTCGTTGTGGCAGCACACGATGTGGCAGCACGTCAAAAAACGGTTGCGGAAATACAAAAGAAAACAGAAGAGGAATTGAGAATTGCTGCGGAGAACGCAGCCAAGGGAATCAAACTAACACCAGATGGTGAACCATTAATTGATGCCTCTACCATAGCATCATTTAGATTACAAATTAACACCGCAGCCGGCGAAATGACCCAAACCATGAATCAGGTTGGTTCTGAAGCCATTGCTGGTTTTAGAAAGATGTTTGAGCCTGCATCCAAGGCAGCACAGGCATTTTCTGAAACGGTGCTTGGCACGGCAACACGTGGAGACAATTTTGAGAAGGTAGCAGCAGCAGCCATAGGAGCGGAAGTTGCCCTAATGGCACTTGCGGCAGCGGCAGGCCTTGCTGCATTGGCACAGGGTGCCGGAGCAGTAGGCAAGGTAGGTAAATTATTCAGAGGCAAGAAGCCTCCCAAAGTTCCTAAGCCTCCCACAGGTGCGGTAGCCAACACGGCAGCAAGAACCACAGGTTCCGTAGCAGGCAATGCAGCACGAACCACCGGCGCCATAATGAAGGGTGTAGGAAAGACTGCCCTAAAAGCAGTTCCGGTCCTAGGAACTGCATACATGATCGGAGATGCACTACTACAGGGAGCATCGGCAGGATTCAATGCTGAAGAATATCTGGGATTAAAAGAAGGCGAAGCAGCGACCGCAGGTGAAAGAGCATCATCAACGATCGGCGGTATTGTGGACAGCCTTAGTTTTGGTTTGATAGATGGACAAAACGTAGCCAAAAAATTAGTTGACATAACGGGTGCCGGCATCAACACCATGGACGAAATGGAAGCGGAGATTGCCAAGGAGAAGGCAAGGCTCGAGAGAAGTTTGGCTGGCGAGGACGAATATGGCTTAATGGATGGCGGATTCGGTAGAGAAAGTTTTGGACAGCAAAAATCCAGAATGAGAATCCTCGAGATGGAAAAGAAGATTGCGGAGCTCAAAGAAAAAGAACTAGCAGAAGCAAAAAATGCCGACACTGAACATGATATATTGCCAGGAGCACAATTTAGTGGCGGTACGCTGGGCGCATTGGGCAAACTGTTTGGAAACTTTGGAGAAGGAACACCTGCAACGCTGCACGGAATGGAAGCAGTGCTTACACCGGCGCAGATGGCAGAAGTTGTCGTGGGCGGTGTGCGAGGAACCATGCAGTCCTTTATTGGCAATGTCCAAAATATGCTAACGGCAGAAGAAAAGGCAGCAGCAACGGCCGGAGTACCAATGACAGAATCCGAAATGAAAACTGCTGCACTGTCGCCCATGGAATCCACAAAGTCACCAGTAGAACTTATGACGGAGTTAAATAGTAGCATACAAGAATTAGTTGGATTAACAAGAATGAGCAATGCATTAGCACAGAAACACATTGGTGTTACGTCGGGGTTGACAAATGATGCGTTTAGTGTATAATATATAGGATAAGAGATGAGTTGGAAAAAATACTTTACACCAGTTAACACCGATAACCAAAGCGGATCCTACAGTCCAATTAGTGGAGGAGGACGCCCTGGTCCCGCACGATCGAATTATTCATCCTATCTGCCAGACGTTTATGCAGGCGCTCCAAACAGAATTGAAAGATACATGCAGTATGACACAATGGACATGGATTCAGAAGTCAATGCTGCACTTGACATCCTAGCAGAGTTTTGCACAGGCAAGGACAAGGAAAATGCAACTCCATTCCATTGTTTCTTTAGGCAATCACCAACAGGTGTTGAAACCAAAATGCTCAAGGATGCACTACAAAAATGGTGCAAGACTCAGCAATTTGAAAATAGAATTTTTAGAGTAGTAAGGAACACATTCAAATATGGCGATTGTTTTTTCATCCGTGATCCAGAAACTAAGAAATTGCTTTATGTGGATCAAGCAAAAGTCTCCAAAATTATTGTTAACGAATCCGAAGGAAAGATTCCCGAGCAGTATGTTATAAAAGACATTAACTTTAACTTCAAGAATCTAGTGGCAACAACACCACATGGAACTACACACACTTCACCTAGCGGAACTTCATCATACACAAGCGGCGGTGGATTTGGCCGAGGCATGGTTGGAAATGTTGCACAGACACCTGGAACTAGATTCCAGAATGCACAAAACGAAATTACCGTTGATGCTGAACACGTGATGCACATTTCACTAAGTGAAGGTTTGGATAACAATTATCCTTTTGGTAATTCACTATTAGAATCAGTATTCAAAGTTTATAAACAGAAGGAGTTGCTTGAAGATGCAATCATCATTTACAGAATTCAAAGAGCTCCTGAAAGAAGAATTTTTTATGTTGACGTGGGTAATATGCCTGCTCACATGGCTATGACTTTTGTTGAAAAGGTCAAGAATGAAATTCAGCAGAGACGTATTCCAAGTTCAACAGGTGGTGGAACATCAGTAATTGATGCTTCATACAATCCACTATCAACTAACGAGGATTACTTCTTCCCACAAACAGCGGAAGGTAGAGGATCTAAAGTTGAAACATTACCAGGTGGAACTAACCTTGGTGAGATCACAGATTTAAAATATTTTACAAACAAATTATTCCGTGCATTAAGAATTCCGGCATCTTATTTGCCAACATCAATTGACGAACAGCCTAACACAGTAGCAGACGGAAAAGTAGGAACAGCATACATTCAGGAACTACGCTTCAACAAATACTGCGAAAGACTACAGGCAAATATTGTTGAATCCTTTGATAAGGAATTTAAGTTATGGTTAATAAGCAATGGATACAACATTGATTCTAGCCTATTTGAATTGAAATTCAATCCACCACAAAACTTTGCCGCATACAGACAGGCAGAGCTTGATACAACAAGAGCAAACATCTTTGGAACACTACAACAGGTACCACATCTATCCAAACGTTTTGCACTTAAACGTTATCTTGGTCTAACCGAAGAGGAAATCAAAGAAAACGAAAAACTGTGGAGAGAAGAAAACCAAGGTAACTTAATGCCTGCAACAACTGACGCTGCGGGCGAATTAAGAACAGCAGGAATTACTCCTGGTGGAATCGCAGCAGATGCCGCTACGCAAGATGCAGAAGCATCGCCAGATGCCGCAGCAGCGGCTGAACAACCAGAGGGAGAGACTGGGGCAGAAACTCCTGCACAGTAATAAATACAGTATGCTTCTTAGAGAATTTTTATATTTCAATGACGACATAAACGACTTTGCTGTAGATCGTAGATATGATAACGGCAAGGATTCTTCTGTTGTCAACTATGATGATACTAGAAAAATTCGACTCACCTTAAGACAAATCAATCAACTGCGACTCCAAGCAGAAGCACACGAAGCGGAAAAAAATTCCGAACTTGGCTTCATTAGACAAATGTACGGAACACCAGTTGAGCAAGAAGAATAAAAATACCCCAAAACTTAAAGATATAGCGTTTGTTTTAGGCAACGGAAACAGTCGCTTGGCGATTAACTGCGAAAAACTTTTGGACATTGGCACAGTCTACGGATGTAATGCACAATACAGAGAGTTTGATCCACATTATCTAGTAGCAGTTGATGTTAAAATGGTTAACGAATTAATAGATTCTGGCTATTATCAAAAAGGAACAGTTTGGACGAATCCTAATAAAGGAATAAAAACCAAGGATAAAATCAATCTTTTTAACCCGCACAAGGGGTGGTCGAGTGGTCCTACAGCATTGTGGTTTGCTGCATCAAACGGGCACAAAATAATCTACATACACGGTTTTGACTATCAAGGATTGAACGGAAAGTTTAATAATGTGTACGCAGATACGCACAATTATAAGAAATCAACGGATAGCGCAACGTTTTTTGGCAATTGGTTAAGCCAAACAGAGCGTGTAATTAAGGAATTTCCCCATACACAGTTCTATAGGGTAGTGCAATCAGGAGCATTTATACCTGATAAATTGGGTCCTCAGCATGGTAATTTAAAGCACATTTCACAGCAAGACTTTGAAAATACCTTCGAGGGCACTATATATCAAGACAAAATGAATCAAAAAACTACCATTTAACCCTATTTTTATAAGTAAAATGTAAATACATTACGAAACAGCCTTACCATCAATAAAGGAGAATAAAATGGCAGACAAAACAACATTAGAACAAATGCTTGAGCATTTGGTAAATGACGACACTGCAAAAGCAGAAGAATTATTCCACGAGTACGTGGTCACAAAATCAAGAGAAATTTACGAAGACCTTATCGAAGAAGAAGTAAAAGATGAGGAAGTTGACGAAGCATCGAAAGACGAAGAAGCAGAAGACAAAGAAGTTGATGAAGCATCAAAAGACGATGACGCAGAAGAAGACAAAGTAGACGAATCTGCAGATGATGAAGAAGTTGACGAGTCTTCAAACGATGAAGAAGTTGACGAAGAATTTGAAGAAGTTGCTGTAGAAGCAGACGATGAAGATGAAGGCGACATGGACGCTATGGGCGGAGACGCTACAGACGATCTAGAAGCAGACATCACAGGTGATGACGAAGAAGGCGAAAAAGAGCCAGAAGAGTTATTCCAAGACCTAGATTCAATCGTTGATGAGCTACAGGCTAAATTCGATGAAATTAAGGGCGGCGACGAAGGCGATGAGATGGATATGGACGCAGAAAAAGAAGAAGAAACTTTTGCTCCTGAAGCATCTGCAGACCCAGAAGGCGACGCTGAGTTAGCAACTATGCGCGAGTATGTTGAAAAAGTAGCAGGTGGACACGGTGCTGAGAAAAAAGGCGGCGCAGAATCTGCAGACAACAAAAAGTCAGTTGTTGACAACATGAAGAATGATATGGGCGGCACAAGTGCTAACATCGCAAAAGGCGGTGAAGGCAACGAAAAGAACGATGGCGGACTAGCAGACATCAACGCAAAAGAAGATAATGCTGGTAATGTTAACGTTCCAGGCGCTAAGAAAGCAGCAGACTTGTCAGCAGTAAAAGGCGGACATGGTGCTGAAAAAGCGGGTGCTAAAGAAACAGCAGACAACAAACAATCAGTTTTCCGTGGTCGTAGATAATAGAGGATATAAAGGTTGAAAACAACACTAGCAGAACATCTGAGTTTCGATCAGGCTAAAATCGTCCTTGAGCGTGATGAAGGCGAAGGCAAAACATTACACTTGAGTGGCATCTGTATTCAGGGTGACATTCGTAATGCTAACCAGCGCATTTATTCTTCTAAGGAAATTGATAGGGCTGTCAAGACGCTCAACGAACAGATTTCTGGGGGATATTCAGTGCTTGGTGAAGTTGATCATCCTCAAGATTTACGTATAAACCTCGACCGTGTTAGCCACATGATTACAAAGATGTGGATGGACGGTCCTAACGGCTACGGAAAACTTAAGATGCTTCCAACTCCAATGGGTCAACTAGTAACGACCATGTTGGAGTCGGGAGTAAAACTAGGCGTTTCAAGCCGCGGATCAGGCGAAGTTGATCCAAGTGGTAATGTTCAAGGTTTTGAAATTATTACCGTGGATGTGGTAGCACAACCAAGTGCTCCAGGCGCCTATCCAACACCAGTTTATGAACACCTTATGAATAACAAAGGTGGTTATCAGGCATTTAAAGTAGCACAAGAAGTCCAAGGCGACGCACAGGCACAACGTTATATAACAGAGAGCTTGAAGAAAATCATTCAAGGTCTTAAACAATCGTAGGAGAATCACAAATGTTAGATTTCGTAAAACAGTTATTTGAAAATAACGTGATTTCCGAAGAAACTAAGTCGGAGATTGAATCCGCTTGGGAAACTGCTGTTCAAGAAAACCGTGACACTATTTCTACACAACTACGTGAAGAATTTGCACAGAAGTATGAGCACGATAAGACCGCGATGGTTGAAGCAGTAGAGAAGATGCTTTCAGACAGGATCACTGCTGAGCTATCTGAATTTGCTGAAGACCGCCAGGGACTTATCGAGGCAAGAGCCAAGTATGCTAAGAAAATGAAAAATGATTCCAAAGCAATGGAATCTTTCGTTCTTAACAACCTTAAAAAGGAACTTGGTGAGCTTCGTGAAGATCGTAAGAATGTAGCAAATAATGTTGCAAAACTTGAATCTTTCATCGTGGATGCATTAGCGAAAGAAATCGCAGAATTCCATGCTGACAAAAAAGATCTTGCTGAAACAAAAGTTAAACTTGTTAGAGATAGCAAGGCTAAGTTTGAATCAGTCAAGAAAGACTTTATTGCTAAGTCAGTAAAGATTATTGAAGAAACAGTCTCTAAAGGATTGCGTTCTGAAATGAGTCAGTTGAAAGAAGATATCGAAGAAGCACGTCGAAATGATTTTGGACGTAGAATCTTTGAAAGTTTCGCAAGTGAATACGCAACTAGTCATCTCAATGAAAAATCAGAAACAGCAAAACTTCTTAAAGTTGTAAAACAGAAAGAAGAAGCAGTTGCTGAAGCCAATGCGAAAGCAGAGGAAATTGAAAAATTAGTTGAGAGCAAAGATGCTGAGATCAAGCGCATGAAAGACCTTTCTGAAAGAAAAGAAGTAATGGCAGAATTAATGTCACCTCTTTCTAAAGAAAAGCGTGAAGTAATGAGCGAACTCTTAGAATCAGTTCAAACAAATAAATTACACGCAGCCTTTGACAAATACATTCCAGCCGTGATGGAAGGAAATGTGCCTAAGAAGGACAAGGTAGCGTTGACTGAAGGCAAAGAAATAACAGGCGATAAACAGGCAGCACAAATCGGTGGTTCGGAGCAAAAAACCGCTGAGATATTTGACATCCGCAGGCTTGCGGGACTAAAAGTTTAAGGAGAACAACAAATGTCACAACTATTAGAGTCACGCTGGTCAGAAACCAAAGACGCCCTTTTAGAAGGTCTTCAAGGTAATAAGCGTACTGTTATGGCAACGACTCTGGAAAATACCCGTAAGTATTTGTCAGAGAGTGCTACAGCAGGCGCCACTTCTGCCGGCAACGTCGCAACACTAAACCGCGTCATTCTTCCAGTAATCAGACGTGTAATGCCAACAGTTATCGCAAACGAACTAGTTGGTGTTCAACCAATGACTGGACCAGTTGGCCAAATTCACACATTGCGTGTGCGTTATGCTGACGCTTTTGCACCAAGTGCTGGTACTACAGTAACAGCAGGTGAAGAAGCATTATCACCATTCAAGATCGCAGAAGGTTATTCAGGAAATGATACCGCTACTGGTACTAAGCCTGGTTCAACTGCTGCACTTGAAGGTACTGCTGGAAACAGATTATCAATTCAAATCTTGAAACAAACAGTCGAAGCGAAGACACGTAAATTGTCAGCTCGTTGGACTTTTGAAGCAGCTCAAGATGCACAAGCTCAACAGGGCATTGACATCGAGGCTGAGATCATGGCAGCTCTTGCACAAGAGATTACTGCTGAGATCGATCAAGAAGTAATTGGTTCTTTAAGCACATTGGCTGGTACAGCCGCTTTAACATACGACCAAGGCGCAGTGTCAGGTACTGCTACATTCGTTGGTGATGAACATGCTGCATTAGCAGTTCAAATCAACCGTGTTGCTAACTTGATTGCACAGCGTACACGTCGTGGTGCAGGTAACTGGGCTGTTGTTTCACCAACAGTATTAACTCTGTTACAATCTGCAACAACTTCTGCGTTCGCAAGAACAACTGAAGGTACTTTTGAAGCACCAACAAACACTAAGTTTGTGGGAACTTTAAACAGTGCGATGAAAGTGTATGTAAACGGTTATGCTACATCAGACGATGTAATCATTGGTTACAAAGGTTCATCAGAATCAGACGCAGCAGCGTTCTACTGCCCATACATTCCATTAATGTCAAGCGGTGTGGTTCTTGATCCAGCAACATTTGAACCAGTAGTTTCGTTCATGACAAGATACGGTTATGTAGAGTTAACAAACACTGCATCATCTCTTGGTAATGCGGCAGACTACTTAGGT
>Ga0255770_10004143_pt1 | contig 12273 bp, 8 predicted proteins | sample 071ome_22_FD_179968 | JGI IMG/M metagenome (GOLD analysis project Ga0255770, IMG submission 179968) | Coastal salt marsh microbial communities from the Groves Creek Marsh, Skidaway Island, Georgia - 071404AT metaG (version 2) | ecosystem: Environmental > Aquatic > Marine > Intertidal zone > Salt... | reverse complement strand
AACGAGAGAGTTCGTTTGAATTTTATTGGAGGCGATCGAATCGCGCGCGGAAATAAAATTCGATCTCAAACTTCTTCTCCCTCTGCGAACAGAAGAGGAAGACGTTTGTCGCGTCGAAGCAACAACAACGGATGAAATGGCGTGCATCGTTTTAGAATTCAGTAGTAGTCTTCTCTGTTGAAGGAGAGCAGCGGTACATTAGTGTGGTACACGGACAGGGGACTCGAAAAAAAGATATGGAGATATGGAACATTTAGGGTTACGATTTTTTTTTTGGACCAATGAAAAATGAGGAAAAAGGAGGCAAAATCACGTTTTGCTAATTATTCATATTTCTTAAAAAAGGCTGAAAATGGTAAGTTATGTAAACATAACCAGGAGAGGGGGCGTAGCTCACATGGTAAAATAATGTGGATCGAAATACAACTCTGTCTGAAATAATCTATCTAGGTAGAGCGGTCGATTCGCATTCGACAGGTACGGGTAAGAAATCACCTGCTCCCAAGAGGAACTACGTACTAACTAGTACTGCTTACACAGAGATCGATACTGTAAGTACACCTTCAATGATGCATTGATGAAACAAATGGCTAATTTCATATCTTCAGTCGCGCCTCCATACGAGACAATGAATGTCCATTTTTTTTTGTGTATGTCTATCGTTACATGGCAAGTTAAATGTTTGATGTTAGGATTTTCCCGCGCGAGCGCTCGCAAATGCGCAGTACCGTTTTCGGCACTTTTTTCTTCTAAAATGTTCTCCTGAAATGAAGCAAAATCGGTATTTTTTTTTTCGTCTCGAGTGAAGAAAAGACGTTTACGAGTACTGGCACACACGCGGCCGACGTTGCTTTTCTTTCTGGAGGAGTGAGGTGTGAAGTTGCCTACAAAAATTGTTTTTTATTTTCGTAGGCAAAAGCTCTTCTGGTTTCGCGCGAAAAAAACAAAATCGAAATGAGATGCGCACAAGAAAGAGGAAAAACAGTTGTTCTTCTTCATTCATATTCACGCGCTCAGAAAAAGAAACACACACACACACACACTCTCTCTCTCGCGCGTGCGTGCTTGTCACGGAGTCTCTTCCTCGTACACGGAGCGCGCGTGCCGGTTATCATGTCGAAAATCGCTCCTTTTAGCGAGAAAATAAAACAAGAGGAGGAGGAGGAGAAGAAGTTGTTCAAAGAGGTGAGTTCGTCTGCTTGAAGATGAAGTCAAAACTGTGCCAGTCTCTTTTCTTTTCCCCGAACTTGCGATGCGGCGAATATTTCGCGGACGATCTTCTGCAGCGGGACGCGTTTCGATCGCTCGCCACGCTCGCGCGTCGTTCTGTCTCTCGTAAAGTTGAAGATCGAGCGAGCGGGACGAGCGGGTTTGGCTTTTTCTTTTTTCTTTTTTCTTTTTTCTTCGATTCCTTCGATTCTCTTCCTTCCCGACAAAAACTCACCAATAACACCACAACTCATCGTTATTTTTAATTAAAACAGAGGCTCAAATGCTGGGATGAGGAAGATGTGAGGAATTCGCTGCTTGCGTGCGGGGAAGGGGAAATCGAAGAGGATGTAACGGATCTGCAGATTGGAGATACAAACGATTTAGCGATTATTGCGGCCACGTGTGGTGATGATGCGGAAATCGACCAAAACGATTTGCTTCCGGAGAAGAACGAGAAGTTGGAATTTTCCTCTGGTTATAGTGACGCCGCAAAGGTTGCAGTTAGTGGCATTCCGTTCGCGTACACCAAAAAAATGGACTTGTTTTTCTACACTCTAGGAGATGAGAACGCTGGAGAAGTGAGGTCGGTGCATGAATTATGGGAGAAAGAAATCAAACCGAAGGCAATAGACTACAAAAAAGGTGCGGGATCCGTCCCTGTTTCAAAGTTTAAAGAGACAATGTTTGATGAGGATAGTAAAGTTTTGATGAATCAATTTCTGACTTGGTTTAAGATTGAACGCGTAAAGTGGCCCGGTCAAAATGATATCTTCGTGGCGAAAAAGACGTTGGAGATGTACTGCAGCAACTTCTTACGCGCATTGAAAATTGGAGGCTCAGAAAATGACGACGGAGTCGAGGCGTTGTCAACGAAAGCACTATACGATGTTTCTCGTTTTCTCGAGCGCATTTGTGAGCAGAATTATAGTGTAGGTACACTTTCGATAATTTTGCTGTCGGTGATTCGCGTCATGGAGAAACATCCGGATATTTTGGTTGGTGAAAATGAAAGTTTGACCAAACAATATCACGTTCTCCGCGAAGCATACCAAATCTCGGTCAAGGAGTGCGGAAAGATTGCTATCTCTCGTTTCCAATCGGATGTATACCCTTTCGACTACAACGATGTTCTCGACGCCATTGTCAAAATTTTCGACGGCAAATTGGCTTGGGAAGAGCGACAGCTTATTCGCAAATTCGGAAGTCGAGCGGGTTTGGGTTCGATTTTTCTTGTATATAGTCCGAAGGAAGAAAGTGTTCAAGCTTTCTTGGGTGAAGGGCACGGCGTGATCTTGATTGAATCGACGAATTCCTTGGATAAGGAGAAGAACTACTCGGACGTTGATACTGCGTTACCGGAAGGCTTGAAAGTGCACTTTAAAAGACGTCGTTCTTTCAACGAATACGAGGTTGAAAAAACTACCATTTTTATGGAGACGGTAGGAGACGAGGCAATGGCGAGAATTTTATTGAGCATTTACCTCACCGCAATACGAGACAAAAAAGAGGAAGATGCAGCGAATCAGCAATCACCCGCTGTACAGCTATTAGAGGCACACGAGAAGAGGGGTTTCAGCGGGAGATTCTCGTGGCTGTATCGGATTTTTCGTTTAATACAAGAGCTTGGCTGCCGAGACGATTTAGGATCAGTACAACTTGTTCACAATCCGACGAGAGAGCAAATGGATAACATTTTAAAGAATCGAGAGAACGTGATCTCGATTATGTGCGAAGATCTGGATTTGAATGAGAACTACTTGAAAGTGCGCAGGTTGCCGAAAGATTTGGAAATTTTGTTGATTTTGTTGCATCACAAGACGTCCGGTTCTAACAAATTCACTCCGTCTCGAAAGATCGAGAGCGAGGAAGTTCTTCGCATACTGCTCGATATTTACGTAGAGAAGGTAAAGGAAGATAAAGAAGAGGAGGAGCAGGAGAAGAAGGAGAAGAAAGAGGAGGAGGAGAAGGAGGAGGAGGAGGAGGAGGAGGAGAAGAAGAAGAAGAAGCTCTATTTCGTGATTCCTCGACGTTTGAGATTGGTTCGTGGCAAGGACATGTCTATTTCACACATGATCACGGACGTGTTGAAGAAGCTGCAATGTGAAGGTAAGAATTTGAAAGATATATCGAAAGCTCAAGCCGTGACGTTTCTGCGCAAGCTTTTGTCATCGACACTCTTTAACGATGCGAAAGTTGACGAACGGGTTATCGATGGAAAAGTACTTTCCGATCAAGCGGAGAAATTGTGGCACTCAGTGATTGTCCACGTGAAATACTACTTGCGCATGATACAAAAGAGTAAAGAAAGGATGGATTTGGCTGCACATTTTTCCGAGGAAGATATGAAAGAAATTCGAGACAATTGGGATCAATACTTGATGAAAAAGAAGGCTTCTTATTCATGGGAGGAGCTCCAGTTCATTCTTATGCTGCATGAAGTCGCCTACCTTGGGCCGCCGTCAAAGAAGGCAGAGGAGATGACGGAAGACGAAAAGCGAGAGAGGAGAAAGAAGCTTTTTGAAAGCATGGTAAAGAGAAAAAACGATTCTTACGTGAGAGAAGATAAGACATTGAATAAAGCTACTCTGTTAGAAATCACCAAAGAGCTTATTGATGCTAAGTTCGGAATTAAACGTACGGTTGATGCGCTGAAATTTTTCATTAATGTGAAACTTGAAACGTATGAGATTACAGAAAGTGGCTTCATTTCAATGTTCACGGAAGAAAATCCGAGTGAGGAGAATTTACGTGATCGACGTGAGCTCATTGAAAGTGTCGTTAATGATGCATACATTGGAGAAGAGGGAGAGAAAGTGAAGAAATACGTGCAAGCAGCGGCAACGTTTTGGGAAAAATGCTAATATGGATGAGAAAATAAGAAGAAAAGAGAAGGGTGTTAATGTCTCCGTGTCTCTGTTTGTGTCTTTTTTATTTCAAAAAATTGTTTATAATTGAATACTCACTCGCATGCGAGTTCACTCCTTTCTTGACGTGCCTCTTCGGCTCATGGTCAACTTTCTTTCTCTTAATCTTGCAAGACCAGCCTTTACATCGTCACGATTAATTATGTTTTCGTAGGTTTCGTTTTCCTCGACGATTGCGTTCATCTCTTTTCGCGTCTCGTATTCAAAAACATCCACCGTTCGATTGAAAAGTTTTACAATAAGTTCAAACACTTGATTTTTTAGCTCTTCGCCTTTTTCACCTTCTTCGTCTTTGCACACGTTTACCATGATTTCTTGGTACAAGCGAACTTTATTCAGTGCTTCCTTGGGAATCTTATTGGCGTCAAATTTTGGATCCCCTTTTTCCATTTCCCAGGCTACGTCGAGATTATGCTTCGCCTTCTCGAAATCATAACTCGCCGCCTCGTAGAATTTCCACACGAAGCGAATGCACTCTTCTTTCTTTACGCGTCTCGCTTCATCCAACGTTTCGATCGTCTCCTCGATTTCCTTACCTTCTTCATCTTTTTCGTTGACTTCTTTTTTCGTGTATCTTGCTTGAGCCTTTTTTGCTTCGCGAAAGACTTTCACCATCCCTTCTCGTTTGCACTCCAACTCTGCCAAGGATAAGCACTTTGAACTCCACTTGTTAAAATTCTCGTTCATTTGATGAAATTTCGGAGTGAATTTCACAGCGCCCTCGTAAGTTCGACCGATGATGTCCTTAAAAAATCTGTCTCGCTTGTCTTTTCCTTTCTTGGCTGGTATCTCTTCATACCACAAAATATCAGACTCTTCCTTTTTGCCTTCGTTCGTGGTGGTGAGCTCCGCTTTGCGCGTTGAATCGAGTATGGCTTTACGATCGAGCAAAAAAGCGATTGCGTCTTCTCTTCGATTTCCCTTTTGTCCGAATGGGCCGTATTTTCGAGCGCTAACAAGATAGTCTTCTTTTTCCGCGTCGTCAATAGTCTTGTTTTGAAAAACGTCCAGAGCAAACTCCAGTTGAAACTGGACAACAAACGTTTCGACATCTTCGTCACTCTCAAATTCCAGTTTGTCCTTCATTTTTTTTTTGTCAATTTCTCCCAACACATAAGGTATTATAATCGTGTTTCTTAATGTTTTCAAACGATCTTGCATACCTCTTTGGTTGGACGTTCGGGCTCTCAATGCCGGCTCGTTCATTGCCTTTTTCTGAACTCTGCTTGGGATATTCTCATTGAGGAAGTTCGAGTCAACCACGCACTCGATTAAAACTTCTTCGCGAATGGCAATCAACGCTTTTGTTTCCGGTCCCGTCCAAAGATCACCTTTTGTCGGCGCTTTCGTCGAAGTATTCATCACCTTCTTCGCCGGTGCCTTCTTCGTTTTCTTTGGCTCAACTGCCAACGCAGCTCTCCTCGCCGGCGTCTTCGAAACGCCGCTTTTCGAGCCCGCCACTCCCAACTTCTTCTCCGTCATCTCGAAGTCGCTGTCGTCGTCGTCTCCTTTCGCTTTCTTACCGCGCTCAGCTCTTTTCTTCTCCGCAGAATCCGGCGACGACATAACCATCTCCTCCGCGCTCGTCTTCGTCTTCGCGCCAACTCCACCTTTCTTTCTCTTCCCTCCTCCTTTTTTCTCTCCTTCAACGGGTTTCTTCTTCGTGTCCTCCTCCTCTTTTCTGAGTCCCATCGTCGCAGAAGGCGTTTTGACGCTATCAACGTTTTGGCCACCCAAAGGATTACTCACGGAGTCGCTCGGCACGTAGCTTCCGCTCGACGGGCCGTCGCTCGTCGTCGAGTCGCCGAGCATTATGACCTCCTCCTCCTCCTCCTCCTCCTCCTCCTCCTCCTCCTCTTTCTTCTTCTTCTGAAACAAGAATGGTCCTTGCACCATCTTTTTCGGCGGCATGATCGTATCGCGCCCGAATGCTATGCACGCGCTTCTTTCATTTCTTCTCTCTTCGAAAAGCACGAACGCGCGGGCGCAGTTTGTGTGTGTAAGCGCGTTGACTTCTTTCTTTCGTCTTCTATTTTATGAAGGAAAAAAGAAGATTTAAAATATGCGAGACTTTTCACGGCACAGACAAAAAATAATATATATACTAAACAAGAGGAAAAAACAAATCAAAATTTTCTTTTTTGCCCCATTATTAGCGCTTTCATCATGCTGCATTTCTGTTGCGGTAGTATATATATATTCTAAACAACTACTATTATTAATACCGATCGTGATCGGTCGTATCCCAATCCGTTGTGGTCACCTCCGTCTCGTCCCCGCCGCCGCCGCCGGCGGATGTATTTTTGTTGTTGTATCCCCGAATCGGCGTCCCCGAAAAATTATCCGAAGACCTCGAAATGCTTCGAATAAAGTCTCGAATCATCCTTGGCCACTGTTCGGTGTCCTCTAAAGTCTTGGCCACGTGCATTTCGCAGTGCGGAAGCAGTTTTTTCAACTCCTCCGCGCTCTTCAGCGGGTGCGTCTTATCGCCGCAATCCCACGCCAGGAGCAAACACGGCACTTTCGCCATGACGTTGGAAATCTCCTCCGGCGGAGGTAAATTCGATTGCGCGGCGCCAACGGAAACAGCCACGTACGACTCGTCTCGCATGCCCAACTCTACCGTCGCTCTGGGGATGTACACCTCCTCCGGCTCGCCGTCGAAAATCGGTCGCGGTTTCCTCAACCTCGGCGGCGGCGGCGGTCCTTCCAACGCCTTCTTCTTCAAATTTTTTTCTCGTTTTTTCCTCTGTTCGTAAATCGTCGGCGGTATGACCAGCACGAGTCCATCTGGTACGACGTCACCTCGTTGCACGGCTGCGTGCAGCGTCACCGCAGCGCCCATAGACGCGCCACCTAATATCAACTTTTGTTTCTTTTCTTTCCCGGTTTTCTTACTAATTCTCGTTTGTTGTTTCAAGTTGGCCACTTTTAACATATCCGCCGCCATGTTCTCCCACTTTGCCTGACTGCTCGTCTCTGCCGGTGAAGAATATCCGTGTCCTCTCGCGTTGTATCGCACGATTCTCACTTTTTCGTCTTTTAAATTTTCTAAATCCTCCTCGCTTTCGCTGCCGTCGCTCGCGTCGCCTTCTTCGTCGCACGTCGTCGTCGCCGTCCCGGACACGTCCCCTCTCTCGCGCACGTCCCAGAAATTCCATAAAGACTCCTTATCCTCGTTCGTCATGGACGATCCTAGCCCGTGTCCCCAGACGACTTGCACCGGCGCGTCTTCGTCTCCGTACACCTTCGCCTCGAGCGCGACGCCGTCCGCGATGTGCAGCTTCGAAATGTCCTCGTTCAGAGGCGCCCAATACTCTTCCTTTCCCGATAATGTCGTTGTCGTCGTCGCCGTCGTCGTGGTCCCGTTCTTATCGTTAGTATCCTCATCGTTTCTCACAAAATTCGAGTCCTTCAAATCTTCCTCGGCTACTTTTTGTAAATGTTCCTCCTCTTCCTCTCTCGTCGTCTCGTGTGGCTCGTGGTTCTCGTTGGATAAGCGCGAGAGCGAGAGCGCGCGCGGAGGAGTAGACATCGTCTTCTTCTTCTTCTCCTCTTCTTCCTTTTCGTCGCCTCCAAAACCTCGCGTCGTCGTCGTCGTCGTCGTCGCTCTTCTTCGCGAGATGAAACGGGAAGAAGAAAAAGAAGAAGAAGAAGAAGAAGAAAATCTCGACGCCGCTCCTCCTCTCGAAACTACGCTGCAGTTGTTAATTTTGAAAGAAGAAGAAGAAAAAGAACGCCCCAACGACGACGACGGCGCGACGACGACGACGAACGCTCGTCGTAGCCGTCGAACCGACGAACGCAGAAGAAGAATAGAGTCCGACGGAGAGAGAGGAGAGAGAACAGCGTGCAACGAAATCTCTCTCGAGGAAAAAATGAGGCGAAAAAAACGCTCGAGAGAGAGACGAAAAAAAAAGAAATTTTGTGAGCACTAAGCACGACAAGAAGAATTATTACATATGACATAGTATTTTCTACGACGGACGCGTCGATCAAATCGTATTATAATACGACGCGTTTAAACGACCACGGAAGAAGCCGCCGCCGCGCACAAGGCGGCAGCCGCACCGCGAAGAGACCTACTACTCGAAGAGGAGGAGGACGCCTTTCGTAAGAACTTGGTCGCCGCCGAGGAAGCGTTTCTTCGAGAAGAGGAGAAGGAGGAGAAGGAGGTGGACGCCGGGACGGAGACGCCGCGCTTGGATCGGACGTTTTTCAAACTCGCTCCTCCTCTTCTTCTTCCTCCCGCGGCGGCGCCAGAAGAAGAAGAAGAAGATGCGACGATGCCACACTTATCGATGAACACGTCGTACGACGGCGCGCCGGATTGCGACCCGACCGATTCTAACGCTTTCACCACGGAGTAACCCTCGACGACTTGGCCGAAAACCGTGTGCTTCCCGTTCAAAAACGGCGTCGCCACCGTGCACAAGAAAAACTGCGACCCGTTCGTGTTCGGACCGGCGTTCGCCATGGACAAAATCCCCGGACCGTTGTGCGGTAAATCAAAGTTCTCGTCCGGGAAATTTCGACCGTATATCGATTTCCCGCCCGTGCCGTTGTCGTTCGTAAAATCTCCTCCTTGGCACATGAAGTTTGGAATCACCCGGTGGAAACGACTTCCTTCGTAGCCGAATCCTTTCTCTCCGGTGCACAGTTGCTTGAAGTTTTCCGCCGTTTTCGGACACGCGTCTTCTTTCAGCTCGATCACGACGCGTCCGAGACGCTCGAACGTGCGGTCGTTGGACAGTTTCAAGTCGAAATACACCTTCGTGTTGTTCTGTCGTTTATGTGTGTTTACGTAAAAATGGAAACAGAGAGAGAGAGAGAGAGAGAAGAGCGCGTTTGATGTCGTCGTCGTGAGTGAGATGCGCGGATTGATGCGCGCCGCGCGAAAGAGAAAAGAGAAAAGTCACGACGTACCTCGTTCACGGGCAACGGAATCGTGTACGGCACGGACGATTTCGCGAGCGACACGACGTCTTCCACCGCTGGACCAGAACTACCCCCCGGGACGGATAGAACGCCTCCCATTATTATTGTTTACGTGTGCGTATTTGTTACGAAGAGCGCGGGTTTGCGAGCGCGTCGTGAAGAAAGTTCTGCCGCTGCGGGGAAAAAAATGTGTCGTCGATGCGATATTTTCATCACATCAACGCGCACAGACAGAGATACGCACAGAGAGAGAGAGAGAGAGAGAAAGATCGATAGATGTCGAAAGAAGAAGAAATCGAAGACGAAGACGCGTCGTCGAAGAAGAAGGTGCTGTTGCAAGAGGCGAAAGACGCGTTTTACGAGGAGAACAAAGACGCGTGCAAAGACGGACGATGTTCGAATCCGAGGTGTGGATTTAAAGGGTGCACGTGCGGAGAGAAGTGCTCGTGCAACAGACCGGAAGTTCTGGACGCGGTGACGTGCGATCCGTGCAAAGATGCCGCGAGGAAGAAGAAGATGACGATGGAAGAAGGAGAAGAAGGAGAATAAACGATTATTACGATGAACGACGGTGTTGACCAAGAACAACGACGAGGAGGAGAAGAAAAAAGCAGACCCCTTTCACTTCTCGTGAAGCGAAACAAAGACCGGTACGAGTTTGACGTCGACTGGGATTCGTCCACGGTCGAGGACGTGTTTACTGTGCTCAGTGAAAAGTCAAACGCGCTGAAACGAACGATGAAGCTCATCGTCGGCGGACAGACGATGACGGCGAGCGACGACGGGAAGAAGATATTTTCGGAGGTTGTCGCGAAGAAGATTAAAGGGGATAAGGTGACGTGCATGTTGCTCGACGGTTCGAATGCGACGACGACGACGATAACCAAAACGGTCTCTGCGGGCGCGGCGATGGCGAGTTCCATGGCGGAGAAGCGAAGAAGAGAGGCTATGGAGAAGATGATGGAAAGGAAGAGTAAAGTTACCGCGGAAAAGAGCTCGATACTAAGTGAAAAACGTTCGGGCGGTTTTGGCACCGTGTGGGAGAAAACGGGAATCTGTTCGTCGCAAAATTCAGGACTGGACGCGTTGCCGATCGCGGCTTTGGAAGCTTTGAACGCAGATGCGAAAATAAAAGTGTTTGACTTTAGTTCAAACGCAATCGCGCGCGTCCCGAGTGTAGTTTTTACGTTGCCGGCGCTGCGAAACATCACCCGAATATCGCTGTGCAACAACAACATCGAAAGCGCCGGGTTTGATTTCAAAATGCTCTTTGCAAACTTCAAGTTTCTGAAGTATTTAGATTTGAGCAACAACAATCTGAGTGGCGCGATTGAAATCACGTCCAACAGTTCCGCCGCGGAAGAAGAAGGAGAAGAAGAAAACGAAGAAGTCAACGAAGAAGTAAAAACGAGATCTCCGTTACAGCTAAAGATTTCGAACAATAAAATAACGTCCTTCTCTTCGAGTTTTTTCAAAGCTCTTCCTCCATTACAAAGCTTCGACGCGAGTGGAAACCAAATTTGCGATTCAATCGCGCACTACTTTGTCGGCAGCGAGACGACGCTGACGCACATCAATCTCGCCAACAACGCGCGAGTAAGCGCGATTCCAAACGAGTTTAGAAACATGAAGAGTTTACAATCGCTCATTTTAGACGGAAATAGAATAGATAAGAAAGGCATACCCGCCGTAGTCTTACGCGATTGCGAGCGGCTCTCGGAGCTGTCTCTGAAACAAAATCAAGTCACCATCGAAGAGTTGAGAGAATTGGACGGATGGGACGTGTACAACGAAAGACGAGTGTCTCGAGCGGACAAGATTCTCGACGCAAAGACAATGTTAGGAGACGCCTCCTTTCGCGAAGGCGCGGACACGGAGCGATACACGAGAGATTTTTAGAGTTTGTAGAAGATGAGTAATATAGTAGTTTACAAGAAAGTAATTCTAAAAGTGTGCTTGTCGTTTCTTAGCGAGCGGCGACGTTGGAGGTGGCCTCTTCGTCTTCTTCCTCTTCGAACATGTCCTCATCGTCTTCGTCCATGGAACCTTCAGACGACGACATTTGTTCGCCAGTCATCGAACCCATTTTTGCCGCGATCGCTTCTCGCGTCAATCGAACAATCTCTTCGTATAGCCCCTCTTTCTCTTTCGCGGCGAGTAAACTTTTCTCGCGACCTTGGCCCAACTGCTCGCCTTTGAAGGAATACCACGAGCCTTTCTTTTCGATGACGCCGGTAGCTTCCGCGACGTCAAAGACGCACCCTTCGCTAGAAATACCTCTGCCGAAAAGCATGTCAAACTCGGCTACTTTATACGGCGGCGCGACCTTGTTCTTGGCCACTTTCACTTTCACTCTCGTCCCGAGATCGTCCTCGCCCGCTTTACCTTTGATGACTTCTTTTCTGCGAATGTCCAAACGCACCGAGGAGTAATATTTCAACGCGTTACCACCCGTGGTAACTTCCGGGTTTCCATAAATCACACCAACCTTCGATCGAAGTTGGTTCAAAAACAAAATCGTCGTGTTCGCCTTCGCCGCGTTTACGTTAATCTTTCTCAACGCTTGCGACATTAACCTCGCGTGCGCGCCGACTTGGACCATACCAATTTCGCCTTCGATTTCCGATCTCGGCACCAACGCGGCGACGGAATCCACGCAAATCAAATCCACCGCGGCGGAACGAACCAACGTATCCACAACTTCCAACGCCATTTCTCCGGTTTCCGGCTGACACACGACTAAATCGTCCACGTTCAATCCCAACCTCTTCGCGTAGTCCGGATCGAACGCGTGCTCGGCGTCGATTAAAGCCACCGTCCCGCCCAACTTTTGCATCTCCGCCATCGCGTGCATGGCCAACGTCGTCTTCCCGGACGACTCCGGACCGTAAATTTCCACGATTCTACCTCTCGGTAACCCTCCCCCTAAGGCCATATCCAACGTCATCGCCCCGGACGGGAACGTCGCCACTTTCGCCTGCCCGGCGGAGCCTAACTTCATGATGGAACCTTTACCGAACGTCGAGTCGATTTCGCCGAGAACGCGCTCGAGCGCTTTTTTCTGTTTTATTACATTATTTGTTTTCAAACGCGCGAGAGAGAGAGAAGATGAAGGTGAGCGAATGCTTTTCATCGCGAGTGTGACGTGACGTCCACGTCTATCGTCATCGCGCGAGAGCGAGAGAAGAAGAAGAAGAAG
>Ga0255770_10004139_pt1 | contig 12280 bp, 7 predicted proteins | sample 071ome_22_FD_179968 | JGI IMG/M metagenome (GOLD analysis project Ga0255770, IMG submission 179968) | Coastal salt marsh microbial communities from the Groves Creek Marsh, Skidaway Island, Georgia - 071404AT metaG (version 2) | ecosystem: Environmental > Aquatic > Marine > Intertidal zone > Salt... | reverse complement strand
GCAGGGTTATTTTGTTTGTCATTTGCAGTATTTTTTCCGTGGTTGCAACCGCGCGAGCAACAATAAGATCATAGCTTTCATCGGTGTTGTTGGCTATGTTTTTTTGGATTACCCTGGCGTTTTTAAGACCAAGCCTGTTTATGGTTGTTTTTAAAAAATGGGCTTTTTTGGTTTGTTTTTCTGCTAAATCTATTACAAGGTTTGGTCTTGTTATAGCAATTATTATTCCTGGAAAGCCGTTGCCGGAGCCAAGGTCTAGAATCCTGTTTATATTGGTGGGTATGAGGTTAATTAGTTGTTGGCAGTCTTCAATATCCTCGGTTAGGTTTGTAGCTTTTAGTTTTGAAACCAGGTTGTGTTTTTCATTAAACCTTAATAACAGCTGTTGGAATTCGGTGAGCTTGTTGTGATTAGAGCTTGGTGACAACTTTTTCTGACTGGTGTTTTTTGATAAATATTCTTAGGATGCTTATGCTTGCTGGGGTAACCCCCTCGATGAGAGAGGCGGTCTTAAGTGTTTTTGGTTTTCCTTTGATTAGTTTCTCCTTAACCTCGTTTGAGAGGCTGGGGATCAGGTTATAGTCGAGGTCTTCTGGTATGGGTGACTCGATTTGTTTAGCGGTTGCCGCTAGTTCTCTTTTTTGTTTGTCGATGTACCCTTGGTATTTTGCTTCTGCTTTTAGTCTGGTTATAAGCTCCGGGTTATTGCATAGGGCTTTGAGCTCTTTTTGTATATTTGGTTTTTCGCTATCTGTTCTTTTTAAAAGCTCTGAGAGTTTGTGTGTAACTCCATCAATTTTAATTTTGGTTTGGTGTGCTTGGTTTTTTAGACCCTCGAAATCCTTCTCGGTTTGTAAGAATGTTTCGTATTGATCGTTGTTGATTAGGCCTAATTTGAATGCATCTGGGGTCAATCGTTCTTGAGCGTTTTCTTGGGACATCATCAGTCTGTTTTCCGCTCTGCTTGTAAACATTCTGTAGGGCTCTGTAACACCCAGGGTGGTTAAGTCTTCGATCATTACACCTATATAGGAGGTTTCCCTCTTGAATATATATGGGTTCTCTTTTTTTAGGCTGAGGGCCGCATTTATTCCAGCAACAACCCCCTGGGCTGAGGCTTCTTCGTACCCTGTGGTGCCATTGATTTGGCCTGCTAAGTAAAAGTTATCAAAAAACTCTGTTTCCAGCGTTGGCTTCAATGATCTTGGGTCAACAAAATCATACTCCACCGCGTAACCAAACTCATCTATTACGCAATTCTCAAGCCCTTTAATCGTTTTAATAAATTTCTCTTGAACTTCGGTGGGCAAGCTGGATGAGATGCCGTTTGGATATATGAGATCATCTGATAGGCCCTCTGGTTCAAGAAATATTTGGTGGCTCTCTTTGTGTTTAAATTTAAAAATTTTATCTTCTATTGATGGGCAATACCTCGGGCCAATTCCCACTATTTCCCCTGAATACATTGCCGAGCTGGTTAGATTGTCTTCAATAATTTTGTGTGTGCTTGGATTGGTTCTGGTGATGTAACAAGATACCTGTTTTTGGTGCTTGGTTGATGCGTCCAATCTAGACATGTGGGGGGTTGGCTTTTCTCCGGGTTGCTCTTCTAGTTTAGAAAAATCTATGGAAGATTTTTTTATTCTTGCGGGTGTTCCGGTTTTTAGTCTTCCCATTGGTAGCTTCAAATCGTATAGCCTTTGAGAGAGGGGAATAGAGGTGGGATCCCCGACTCTGCCGCCGCTGGTTTGGGTGTTGCCTTTGAACATCTTGCCATTTAAAAAGGTTCCTGTGGTTAAGATAACTTTTTTTGCTGAGATCTCTCCGTTTGTTTTGGTTAGGACACCCTTAACGCTTTTGTTGTTAACCAATAAATCAATGACCTCATCTTCGATAATTGTTATAGGTGTATTGCTTAAAATTTGTTGCACCGCTTCTTTGTAAAGAGTTCTATCGCATTGAGCCCTTAGAGCCCTGACAGCTAATCCCTTTCTTGTATTAAGTGTGCGATATTGAATTCCTGACATATCGGTGGCTTTTGCGATAAGGCCTCCCATAGCATCGACTTCTCTCACTAGGTGAGACTTGCCCACTCCACCAATGGCTGGATTGCAAGACATTTGACCAATTTGATTTTCTTTAAAAGTTATTAAAGCGCAGTTAAGGCCCATTCTGCTTGCTGCATAAACAGCCTCAGAACCGGCATGGCCCCCTCCTACCACAATTACATCAAACATAATTAATAACTATAAATATATATATTTTATATTGTTTGTTATTATTATTAAGGAAGCTAATTTTGTGTATAAGTAGTCTGTCCCCTGTCGTAGAAAGAAAACCAGCGCCTTTAAACCCTCTTGATAAAGATCTTTTTTGCAGAATAGTTGCTGAGGATAAATTGTTAACAAAAAATAACCCCTAGTTTAATTAACAATTTAATCACTATTTACCCACACAAAAGTTATTGAAAATATCCCCAAGCAAATCCTCGGTATATTTTTTTCCTAAAATAAAATCAAGATTTGACCTGGCTAATTTTAAGTTTTCAGCAAGAATTTCCTCGCTACCTAAAACACAATGTTCAATTGCTGTTTTAAGGTTTTCCTTTAAAGCTAACAATGAGGTCATATGTCTTTCTCTTATGGAGAAGGATGCGTTTTTTTGTACCGACTCCCCCGAACCCAAAACACCCCTTAAACCATTAATAAATTCTGGGAGACCCTCACCCGTTTTAACTGAAATAAGGTAATCATAGCCTTGGATTTTTTTATCAACCGAATCAGAGATATCTATCTTATTTAGTACTTTTAAAGTTTTGCCATCAAAATCAAGGGTCTCTATAAACCCATCTAGGTCAATTAATTCTTCGGTGGAAAACAACAAGATTAAAACATCAGAGTTATTTGCAAAATCTCCAATCATCTTAATCCCTTGCTGCTCAATCTTATCATTGCTATTTCTAATACCAGCAGAATCTATTAATTCAAACGACATCCCCCCAAATAAAACTTGTTGCTCTAAAAGGTCTCTTGTTGTTCCGGGTGTATCAGAAACAATAGCCCTATCAAAACCAACCAATTTATTGAACAAAGAAGACTTGCCGGAGTTTGGAGGACCAACCAGCAACACTCTTTTTTCTTTTTTCTTAGAGTTCACAACATAACAAGAACCAATAAAGGCATTTACATCTATGAGCAAATTAGACAAAGAATTTTTTATCTGGTGCAAACCACCTAAATCTAGGTCTTCATCTGCAAAATCAATAGAGGCCTCAACAGAAAACCTCAAGCCATCAATTTTATCCCCCAACCCCAACAAAGATCCCTGAAGCGTTCCTGCAAAAGATTTTGCTATTAGATTGGCCTCTTCAAGCGAGGTCGCATGAATAAGATCAGAAATGGATTCCGCTTCATTTAATGCAATCTTACCATTTACAAAAGCCCTCTCAGAAAACTCACCTGGACCAGCTTCACGCAGACCTAATACCTCAAGCGCAGAAAAAATTTGAGATATTACCAAGGGACTTCCGTGACAAGATATTTCTAACATATCTTCTCCCGTGAAAGAATGAGGAGCAAAAAAAGGAGTAACAACAACCCTGTCAACAACCAAACCGGAGGCCACAAAATTAGTAACAAAGGCTAGGTTTTTTTTAATAGGTTTTTTATCTAAACACCCAGAAACCGCCTCTATACACCCCTCCCCGCTTGTTCGAATAACAGCAATAGCAGAAACACCCGGAGGCGTGCTAAGCGCAAATATCATATCTATTCACTCAGGCTGGCGCCAAGCTGTTTATACAAATATGTTTGTTGAACCAAAGAAATGCCCGCATTTGCAACAGAATAGAGAACCAAGCCAGAGGGTAACCAAATAAACAAGACCGAAATCATTATCGGCATAGCCTTCATTACCTGGGCCTGAATAGGATCCATGTTGGGTGGTTGCGGGTTTAGTTTCTGGGTTAAATACATCATTCCAGCCATAACAACCGGCAATACAAAAAATGGGTCCGGCGCAGACAAGTCACCCAACCACAAAACAAAAGGCTCATGCCGCAGCTCAACCGTTTCTCGTAAAGCAAAAAATAGCGCGATAAAAACAGGAAACTGAGCAAGCATAGGCAAACATCCGCCCGCAGGGTTAATCTTTTCTTTTTGATAAAACGACATCATTTCCTGGGCAAGTTTTTGTCTATCGTTTTTGTGGCGGCTTTGGAGCTCCTGCAGTTTTGGAGATAGAGCCCTCATTTTTGCCATAGAGCGAAACCCCTTTGAAGAAAGCGGCCAAAACAAAAGCTTTATCAAAATTGTTAACACAACTATTGACCAACCCCAATTATGAACAAAGCCCTGAATAAATACCAACAAAACGACCAAGGGCTGTGCCAAAAACCAAAACCATCCCATATCAATAGTTAGCTCTAAATCTGGGGCGATTTTTATCAGATCAGACCTTATCTTAGGACCAATATAAATTTCACTTACGTTTGAGTTTGAACTCTCTTTTAAAACGCCCGCTCTGTAGAGTCCCGATGAATTAACCGGTTCTGCAAAAAGCGTTGTTTTATCTTCGGATGGCAAAATAGCAGTCAGGAAATACTTTTCAGTAAAACCCATCCATTTGCCAAACTCATCATATCTAATAGGTTCATCGATAGACCCAAGGCGGTAACCCTCATAGGGGTCTTCCGAGGTGTTGAAGGCATAACCATAAAAAGAGTTTCTATCAAAAAATGTTTCACCACCATCAATTGGTTGACCGTTGGTTCTAAAAAGCGAAGAGTAAACCAGGGGGCTTGGCGCATCACCAGGGCCCTCAAAAGAGTCCTCCACCACAACAATGTGGGGGGAGCGACCAGAAAACCCAATCACCTTTTTAAAACCATTTGTTGAGAGCAGAACAACCCTTTCTTTAGAGCTCTCAGCAAGAGTGTAAACAACGCTTTCAGAGCTTAAACCGGAGCGATGATAAAACTTAAACCCATCCCCGTAACCAAATACACGCACGCTACTATTGGGGACATCTTTGTTCTTTCTGTAATCCAATAAGCGCGACTCGACTATCGAGCCAGACACCACATCAACAGCAAGCCTAACAACCCCATTAGAGATAGACACAAGCTCACCCCAGGTAGCGCCGCCCTCAAACTGGTCAACCTCAACAGCAACAATGGCCGCGGCCTTTTCTTTGTTTTCCTGAGACCAACTAAAAAATAAAAGATATCCAAAAACCAAAACAAAAACCAAATACAGAATTCTAAAATTCATAACTAAACAACCTCATCCAATCCACCTTTAGACCACGGCCCACATTTCAAGATTCTAATTACAGACAAACCAAAACCCTTAAAAAAACCATGTTTTACAAAAGACTGTTTCGCATATTCAGAGCAGGTCGGGGTATAGATACAACTTGCTGGTAAAAGAGGGCTTATAAAGCGCTGGTAAATACCAATCAGCGAAACAACCAAAGTTTTCATTTTACTTCATGTAGCTTACTAAGCTCACCCTCTGCATGATTTTTTAAATCTTTATAACTAAACCTATCAGCGCCTGGTTTGCATATTATTACCAACCCATGATCAAAACCAAAATCTTTTAATATATTTTTAATCCTGCGTTTTAATTTATTTCGAGTTACCGCAAGGGAAAAATATTTCTTTTTTATTATGAATAGGTTTGGTGAAGAACCAGGACTGTTTTTTTTAATAAAAAACAAGCTTAAGCAGAGAGAACCTTTCTTCCCTTTTTTCTTCTGCTTGAAAGAACAGCGCGGCCTGCTTTTGTTGCCATTCTTGCCCTAAAACCGTGGGTTCTTTTTCTTTTTAGATTGCTGGGTTGAAATGTTCTTTTCATATTGCTTACACTTATAAGAGCGCAGAATTATAAAGCATTAAACCAAAAAAAGAAGAAAAAAAAATAAAATTTTAAATTCATTAATTATTAACAAGATATCCACAAAAAAATCATATGTTTATTCTGTAGATATCTTGTTGATTTTTTAATAGACTAATTTCTCTTATTTAACAACATGAAAGAAACCTGGAACAAAATTACAAACGCGTTAGAAAAGTCAATTTCTGAAGAAGAATTTAATACCTGGATTAAACCACTCTCTGTTGAAATTAACAATAAAACTCTAGCAATCAGCGCCCCCAATGACTTTATTATTAATTATGTTGAAGAAAATTACTTAAATATACTAGATGCAGCGATACAAAAATCAGACGAAAGCTTGGCTATTGAGTTCAAAAAACTAGATAAATCAACATTTGTCGATAAATTAGAGGGCGGCTCCCCCTTAAGACCAAACCTAGTTGGGGCATTCACTTTTAATTCTTTTGTTGAGGGAAAATCTAATCACATGGCGCTAGCAGCAGCCAGACAGGTTGCCCAAAATCCAAGGGGTGACTATAACCCATTGTTCATTTATGGCGGGGTTGGCCTTGGTAAAACTCATTTAATGCACGCGGTTGGCAACGAAATTTTAAAAAACGATCCAAATAAACGCATTGTTTATGTTCATTCAGAAAAATTTGTAGCAGATATGGTAAAAGCCCTTCAATTGGGCGCCATGAGCGAGTTTAAAGCATTTTACCGCAATGCAGATGCTCTTTTGATCGATGATATACAGTTTTTTGCTGGCAAAGAGCAATCCCAAGAAGAGTTCTTTCACACATTCAACGCCCTATTAGACAGAAATCATCAAATGATTTTAACCTGCGACAAATATCCCAAAGAAATTGATGGGTTGGAGGAAAGACTAAAATCAAGGCTTGGTTGGGGGCTTCCAGTTATCATTGAGCCACCAGAGCTAGAAACTAGAGCTGCTGTTTTATTAAAAAAAGCTGAATCTCTAGGGGTTCATCTGCCAAATGATTGTGCGTTTTACATTGCGCAAAGAATTAGATCTAACATCAGGGAGCTTGAGGGCGCTTTAAAAAGGGTTACAGCAAACTCCAAGTTTTCAAACAAAGAAATTGATATACCATTTGTAAAAGAATCACTAAAAGACCTGTTTGTCATCTCCGCAAAGATGGTAAGCATTGATAATATCCAAAAAACAGTTGCTGAATATTACAATATTAAACTATCTGACTTGTTGTCTAAAAGAAGAAGCAGATCTATTACAAGGCCCAGGCAGCTAGCCATGGCTCTAACAAAAGAGCTTACCAACCATAGCTTGCCAGAAATAGGAGAATCATTTAACGGAAGAGATCACACTACCGTATTACATGCTTGCTCAAAAATTAAAGAGCTAAGAAAAGAGCTTCCATCCCTCGAAGAAGATTATAGAAATCTAACCAGAACCCTAACCAATTAATGGAAGCAAAACTACTTAAAGAAGACCTTGCTAGTGCCCTGTCTAGTGTTTTGGGTGTTGTAGAAAAACGCCAAACTCTTCCTATCCTTGCTAATGTCTTAATTGAATTTTCAGACAATGGTGTCAATATGACCGCCACAGACCTAGAGTCGGAAATAGCTCTTTCTTCTGTGCTTGGTGAGATTTCTTCGCCAGGAAAAACAACCGTTTCAGCAAAAAAACTTAATGATCTTGTAAGGCTGCTTCCTGACGGAGAGCAATTAACCATTTCACTTAAAAACAGCAAACTTAACATTAAAACCTCTACCAGCAATTACAACCTATCAACGCTTCCAAGCGATGACTTTCCAAGCCTTGAGGCAGCTGAAGAAGGAGAAGAAGTCCAAATTGATATGGGTCAACTCAAGGGGGCAATCTCATCATCATCATTCGCTATGGGGAACCAAGATTGGCGTCATTATCTAAATGGTTTATATGTTATCTGTGAAAATGGAGCATTAACCACCGTTGCAACTGATGCCCACCGCCTTGCAATATCTAATGTAAAAACCAACAACACCCCAAACCCTGTGTCCGGGATAATTCCAAGAAAAGCAGTTAATGAGATATTTAAATTTTTAGATGAAGAGGGTGATTGTAGATTTCAAATATCTGAAAGCTTTTGTCGTCTTTCCAAGCCAGGACTTATTTTTAAAAGCAAGTTAATAGAAGGAAAATTCCCAGACTACAATCAAGTAATTCCGTCTGGTGACAGCACAGACATGGTTTGTAATAAAAAAGATTTAGGAGATGCTTTGGCCAGGTCTTCAATTTTAACCAGCGACAAATACAAAGGCGTGAGATTCCTTTTAGATAACAAGGATCTTAAAATTACAGCCAACAACCCAGATCAAGAAGACGCAGAGGAGGTTATAGCTGTTGATTCTAAAGGATCTCTAGAAATAGCCTTTAATGTGGGGTACATACAAGAAATACTTAATCACATCAATGTTGAGGATGCTGTTTTTAGATTCTTTGGTGAAGATAAGAGCTGTATTATCCAGGCCAAAGATAATGACTCATCTTTATATGTTGTTATGCCCCTATTGATTTAGGTGGCGCTTCGAAAACTTTATCTCAAAAACTTTAGGTGCTTTGACACGCTTGAGCTTGATACCGCCTCCGGGCCATGTTTATTTTGGGGAAGTAACGGCTGCGGCAAATCCTCTCTCATTGAAGCAATATATATTTTAAGCACCGCGAAGTCATTCAGAACCAGTATTCTTGATTCATCTATACAAAGAAACAAAGATTATTTTTCTTTAATGGGTATAACAGATAACTCAAAAAAGCTCGAAATTAACAAATTTCGAAACAAGCCCATAGAAATAAAAATCAATGATAAAAAAACCAACACGCTTAATCTATTAAACACAACACCCTTGCTTTCGATTGACCACAATACTTATTTTTACAATGATTCAAATCCAGAACACAGAAGAAAACACCTGGACAGGGCCCTGTTTTCAGTATTTAAACAATACTCTGAGAATTTGTTGAAATTTTATCATGCACTTAGATCGAGAAACCTGGCTTTAAAAAAATCTTCACCAAGAGAATCCCAGGCATGGAACCCAGCACTTTCAGAGCTTGGAAATAAACTCACTCAACAAAGAAAGGAATTCTTTGCTCAAAGTAAAATCAATTTTAATGAAACACTTTCTAACTCTTTGCACCCAAAAGCAAGCTTATACCAAGGGATAGAAATTCAACTAAACCCTGGATATGAAAGTGAAAACTATTTAGAAACCTTAGAATCAAACATTTCCCAAGACCTATTTAAAAAAATAACAACCCAAGGCCCTCACAGGGCAGACATAAAATTTCTTTTTGATGGTCGGCAATTAAAACACTCTTTTTCAAGAGGAGAACAAAAGGTTATATCTATATTGTGGAGCCTAAGCTATGCGCAAAGCATTAGCCAACTCTCTTCATCTAAACCAATTATTACCTTAGACGATCTAGGATCAGAGGTAGATAACCAACATTTAAAATTTCTATATCCTCTTTTTAATAAATTTGAAAATCAGTTGATATTTTCAAACATTAATAACCTCTTTGATAGTAAAATAGAGACTCCATTTAACAATTTTAAAATGTTCCACGTGGAACAATTAAACCAAGATGCCAAAGAAAAAAAATCCTGAATCATACGACTCCTCAAATATACAAGTTTTAAAAGGCCTAGAGGCGGTTAGAAAACGACCTGGTATGTATATAGGCGATACAGATGATGGGTCTGGGTTGCATCATATGATATTTGAAGTCGTGGATAACTGTATTGATGAAGCTATGGCGGGACACTGTTCAGAGATCTTGGTACAAGTAAACAAGAATGGCTCTGTAACCGTAAAGGATAATGGGAGGGGCATTCCTGTAGACAAACATAAAAAAGAAGGGATACCCGCTGCTGAGCTGATAATGACCACCCTGCATTCTGGTGGAAAGTTTGACGATAATTCCTATAAGGTTTCTGGCGGGCTTCATGGTGTTGGAGTTTCGGTTGTTAATGCCCTATCGGAAGAATTAAGTCTGGTTATTTGTAGGGACGGCGGGATGTTTGAACAGAAATATTCTAATGGAAAACCCAAAACAAAACTTACAAAAACAAAAAACTCAACCGAGACGGGATCAGAGATAACATTTCTTCCCTCAAAAGAGGTTTTTTCTTCGATAACTTTTGATATTGAAAAAATAAACAAGAGAGTTCAAGAGCTCTCATTTCTAAATAGCGGAGTTTCTATCGAAGTTAAAGACGAAAGAACAGGCAAGAACAAGAAATTTAAAAATACAGGGGGAGTATCTAGTTATGTTGATTTCTTAAGAGGAAGAAAGCAACAAATTTCATCTGTGTTTCATTGTGAAGACACAAGCAACGATGTAGGAGTAGAAATTTCTCTTCAATGGAATGATTCTTATAGTGAAAACGTTCTATGTTATACGAACAACATTCCCCAAAAAGATGGGGGCACACACCTTTCAGGCTTTAGAGCAAGCCTTACTCGTGTATTAAAAACATTCATAAAAAAAGAGGAATTAAATAAAAAATCCCCAATCGAGCTTTTAGGTGATGATGTAAGAGAGGGGCTTGTTGCAGTTATATCTGTAAAAGTTCCTGACCCCAAGTTTTCTTCTCAAACAAAAGAAAAGCTAGTTTCATCTGAGGTCGAGGGAATAGTTAGCAATGTTTTAAATAAGAATCTTAATAACTTCCTATTAGAAAACCCAAAAGATGCTATGGCGATATTGACTAAGGTTTCTGAGGCAGCCCTGGCAAGAGAAGCTGCTCGGAAAGCAAGAGAAATGACCCGAAGAAAAGGTGTTTTAGAAGTTGCCGGCCTTCCTGGAAAGCTAGCTGATTGCCAAGAAAAAGATCCTGCTTTGTCCGAGATATATTTGGTTGAGGGAGATTCAGCAGGTGGCTCAGCTAAACAAGGTCGAAATAGAAAGAATCAGGCAATTTTACCCTTAAAAGGAAAAATACTTAATGTAGAGAAAGCAAGAATTGATAAGGTTTTATCATCACAGGAAATAGGAACTCTTGTTACTGCTCTTGGTTGCGGGATTGGAAAAGATGATTTTGATCTTAATAAGTTGCGCTATCACAGAGTTATTATTATGACGGATGCTGATGTTGATGGATCACATATTCGAACATTATTGTTAACCTTCTTTTACAGGCAAATGTTTGACATGGTCGAAAATGGACACATTTATATAGCCCTACCTCCTTTATATAAAATTACAAAAGGCAAAACAGAAATTTATGCTTCTAATGAAGCAGAGAAAGAAAATACTGTCAAAGAGCTATCAAAGACTGGTTCTAAGGGTATAGATGTCCAAAGATATAAGGGGCTTGGTGAAATGAACCCCGATCAATTGTGGACAACTACAATGGATCCTCAAAATAGAAGAATGCTTCAAGTCAAAATTAAAGACGCTAAAGATGCCGATGATGCGTTCGAGGTGCTAATGGGAGATCAGGTGGAACCCAGAAGAGAGTTTATTGACTCTAATGCACTAAATGTAGCAAACCTAGATATATAAACAAATGTCTATTTAAATAGACAAGTGTTTATTTAAATCCTTAATATTTACTGTTTTTTGTTCCATAGTATCTCTGTCTCTAATGGTTACAGTATTTTTTTCAAGCGAATCATAATCCACAGTTACACAATTAGGCGTTCCCACTTCATCATGCTTTCTGTAGCTTTTACCAATATTACCGGTATTCTCGAGAATTACTTTTTTCTTAAGGGTCTTTTGAAGATCTTGCTTAATCTTTGTTGCTAAATTAACCAATTTCGAATCGTTCTTTTTAAGAGGAATAATTGCTGCTTTGATGGGAGCTAGGTGGGGCCTTAATTTAAGAACTATTCTTTCTTTATCACCCTCTAGTGTTTCTCTCTCGTATGCCTCATTTAAAACCGCTAAAAGACCCCTCTCTACACCTGCTGAAGGCTCAATAACATAAGGAACCACCCATTTCTTAGATTCAATATTTTGAATAGCAAGTTTTGCATTGGAGTCATTATTTTTGCTTGTCTTGGCTTGAATGCTCAACTCATCTTGATTTTTGCTATGAGATCCTAAATCAAAATCAGTTCTATTGGCGATACCCTCTAACTCTTCTAAACCGTGGGGAAATTGATACATTAGGTCATAGGTACCCTTTGAGTAATGAGCAAGCTCATCTTTAGGAACATCAAGTATATGAATGCTTTCTTTTTTCACTCCTTGGTTTTCCCACCAGCTTAGTCTCTCTTCAAGCCAATATTTATGCCATTGCAAATCACTGCCTGGCTCAACAAAAAATTCTAACTCCATCTGCTCGAACTCTCTTACTCTGAAAATAAAGTTTCTAGGAGTAATCTCGTTCCTAAATGCCTTACCCATTTGGGCCACACCAAATGGA
>Ga0255770_10004128_pt1 | contig 12307 bp, 6 predicted proteins | sample 071ome_22_FD_179968 | JGI IMG/M metagenome (GOLD analysis project Ga0255770, IMG submission 179968) | Coastal salt marsh microbial communities from the Groves Creek Marsh, Skidaway Island, Georgia - 071404AT metaG (version 2) | ecosystem: Environmental > Aquatic > Marine > Intertidal zone > Salt... | reverse complement strand
CCATTTGGTTTTCATTTAAGGATATAACGCCAGTATCAAAATAACATGAATAAATGCGAATATGTTGTCAGTTGGAAAGTTTGCTGAGCGACACGGGGTGCACGTCTCAACCATCAGAAGATGGGAGAAAGCTGGAAAAGTGCAGTTCACAAGAACAAAGGGGGGACACAAAAGGTATTTCATATCCCCATCAGAAGAAAGGAAACATACCAAAAGGATCCTCTATAGTAGAGTGTCCTCTGGAAAACAAAAAGACGACCTCGAAAGACAAAAAGACTTCCTCAGGACTTGTGCTAAAGGGAATTTCGAAGAAATCTCTGACATTGCTTCAGGGCTCAACTTCAAAAGATCAGGACTCAGAAAGATTCTGGAAGCCGCAGCTAAGGGAGATGTATCAGAGGTTATCGTGGCATCAAGGGATCGATTGGCAAGATACGGCTCAGAGCTCATTGAATGGGTGCTCAAGCAACACGGAACAACTCTCGTGGTTCTCAATGACAACCCTGAAGCCACAAATGAGCAGCGACTCTCAGAGGACCTCATGGCCATCATCCAAGTTTACTGTTGCAGATGGAATGACCAAAGGCGCTATACCAAAGCTAAAGGCCCTGAAACTGCGACTAAAGCCATCAAAGGAGCAGTTGAGGATCATTAAAGGCTGGGCGAGCGCTTCAAGGTACACCTACAATGCCACAATTGCAGTGTTCAACAACCCAAAGGACATGCTCTCAAATGCCATGCGTCTTAGGAACCGTTTCGTTACCTCCAAGACAAGGGATGGAAGAGAAAATAACTGGCTCCGCAAAAGAAAATGGCTGAAGGAGACTCCTAAAGAGATCCGCAAGGGTGCCGTGGACGACGCTGTAGTTGCAAGAAGAGCTGCCATTACAAACCTAAAAAATGAGAACATCAAAGGCTTCACTCTGGGATTCCGCAGCAAGAAACTTGAGAAAGAAAGAGGGTTTTCCCTAACCATTCCCAAGAGTGCCGTGAAGAGGACAGATGACAGCCTAAGCATCTTTCCGAGATTCTTGGGAGAGATGAGATACTACGGAACAAAGCAGATGAGAAAAATCATTGGAGAGGGTGCAAAGCATGATTGTAAGCTGCAGATGAGCCGGTATGGTGAACTCTTCCTGATCGTTCCTGTAAATGTCGGTGAGTCTCGAAGAGCACCTACAGAGCGCATCTGTGCAATTGACCCAGGAATGAGAAAGTACCTAACGGTTTATGACCCTTCTGGAGAGGCAAAGATCATTTGCCCAGAGTGGAAGACCAAGATGATGCCTCTTCTCCTTCAGGTAGACAAACTGGTATCTGAGATGACTTCTCTGAATGGTCGTCGAAAGCGTGCCACTGAAATGAAGCTTCTGAAGGTGAGGAAAAGGATTCATTACCTCAAGACGGAGCTCTCTCACCAAGCATCCAACTATCTCACAAATCACTATGATACGATTCTCTATCCCAAACTGAATGCTTCAAATGACCTTGTAGGGACATTCTCTGAGCAGGCGAGAACCAAGCTTGCGAGGGCCTTGTCCAACATGCGTCATTGTGAGACACATACAATGACTTCTCAGAAGGCCAAGATGAAAGGTGTACGATTTCTTGAGGTCGATGAACAATACACCTCTCAGACATGTGTCATCTGTGGTGCTCTGACAAAGAGTGCTTCGGAGATGTTCAGATGTCATCATTGCTCATTTACATGTGATCGCGACATTGTAGGTGCAGGAAATGTCCTTCTGAGGAGCCTTTCAAAATAATCTGGGGAGTTGACCCCTGACTGTGAGCGGAAAATGTCCTTCACTGCTTGGTCACGGCATGATGAATGCGTAGGACGGGTTTATACCAAATGGTTCCGAAGTTCATCATAAAGTGCCATCTGGGGGAAGATATTTGCTCTCGCAAGTGTATTGAACACATTTGCACAGTTATAATTCAACGGTCTTGATAGTTGGTAAAAAAATAACGGCCGATTGGTTATAGAGATGTATACATTTCTATTGTTTGGGTGACGCGAGTGCTTCTAAGCGGTTAATATAAAGAGCACAGTTATGGTCACTAATGGGCTGTAGGAAATCAATATGGCCAATGGAGACACATGGGCGGACGAGTTTCATGAAATCTTTTTTAATAAACTTCACCTTCTTGTCTTCCTCCAGAAGGAGTTGATTGTGTGTATGATAGAAGCGGAACAGAGGGACAAGGGGGACGGGGTCGTGGCAATTTGTAACACGATAGTGTTGTTTTACATTTGCGTGGAACCATTCAATGAATGTTTTGTTACCTACGCGAGGAGCACCGTAAGTGTAACACTTTACGACCAATTCTTTGTTTTCGGCGGCAAAGTGGGCTGCGGCAATGGTTGCGAGAGCTCCCCCCAGACTGTGACCTGTAACAATAAGCTTTTTCACTTCGGGATGTGCCTTCAAGTCATTTGTAATGGCATCTTTGACAGCTTCAAATTGGTGATAGAAGCCATTGTGTACCTTTACCTTACCAAACCACCCATGGCGGCGAATATCAATATCGGTGATTTTGTCTGCGGTACTTTCAGTTCCACGGAATACAAGATATGCCTTTTCCCCTATTGTCCAGAGGTACCCTTGTGTGTCTTTTTTATTCGTCTTCCCGTCATAAAACACGGGTTTAATATTTTTAAATTGTTCCAGAGACTTGTCATCAAAACCAGCATTCGCAAACTGTTCAACTTTATCGGGATTACGGTACGATAGTTCACTCAGGTTAGCACAGATGACAAGTTCGCTATAGGGAATGTCACTGGGTGGTTCCTTTGAAAAGGGTTGAAATAATTTCCGAAATAAAGCGGTAATTTTATAGATTGTGTTGATATTAACCATAATGTTTATAACATATAGTCTGAAAAAAAGTTAATCCACTTCATTGAGAAGCATTGTGGGATCGGGGTCATCCGTTTGATCCGATAGAGTAGTGTCCCGAATATCAATTTCGTCGGAAACGGCGGTGGCTTCTTCTTCAGAGATAAGGTTGGCGACCATCATGCGGAATACAGTGTTAGAATACTCTGTGGGGTTATCAATCGTAAAACCGCTCATGAGGCATACTGTATTGTAGACAATATCCACGATGTCTTTGATTTTTTCACCGGCTTCTACACGACGCTTGATTTCTTTAATAAGGGGGTGCTTGGGGTTGATTTCCATCATTTTACGGCTATTGGTCTTTCCAGAGAAGAGACCGTTAACCGCCTGTGCCTTAAAGATGCGTTCCATGTTGGCAGTCATAGAGTATAGATCGCTTACGAGAATACAGGGGATGTTATCTTTGGATGTTTCGTCACCAAGTCCTTCTCCGACGCGTACTTTGTATACTGTTTTTTGAATAGGAATGCACTCCTTAATCTTTTCACAGATGGGTTCCCATTCTTTGCGGAGGTCTTCCAGTGCTTTCTTTTCTTCCTCGGATTTGGGGAGTTCCATACCATCACGGTTGCAGTTGGTGAGTTTCTTCTCTTCGTATGTTTTAATTGTTTCCATAACATATTCATCAATCGTATCCGTGAGCATCAGTACTTCAAGGTCACTATTACGCATCTTGATAAGAATGGGCGAATTACTGAGAGCAGCGGCACTATCGCCTGCGAGGAAGTAGATATCTTTCTGTTCGGGTTTCATTTCTTCTGTGTATTGCTTCAGACTGACATTGAGACGTTTGTTTGTCTGGAAACGCAGGAGTTCCACGAGTTTCGGGCGGTACTTTGCGTCACTATGAGCACCCGTCTTGAGGCTGTTCCCGTAGTTCTTATAGAATTTTTCCCAGTCGGCGGCCCTCTCCTCTTTCTTGGAGAGGTCAGTCATCATTTCAATAATTTGTTTCATAAGGTTCCTCTTGATGACTTGAAGGACATTGTTTTGTTGGAGCATCTCACGAGAGACGTTTAGAGGAAGATCATCACTGTCTACGATGCCAAACACAAAGTTGAGATACTCTGGAAGAAGATAGTTGGTTTCGTCCATAATAAGCACGTGTTTTACAAAGAGCTTCACATTGTTACGAGCATGTTCCGTGTCTCTACCATAGATGCTCATAGGGGGTTCCTTTGGTACATATAGAATTGCCTTGAATTGTACTGCACCATCAACAACTACGTGTTTATAGGCAAGAGGTTCTTCCACTGTATTGTATACGGACTTGTAGAATTTTACATACTCTTCGTGGGTAACATCTTCGGGTTTCCGTGTCCAGATGGGCTTTTGTGTATTCACCACTTCATATTCTTGGACCTTGATGGTTTCCTTAACAACTTCTTTGGGTTCCTTCTCTACTTCTTCAACGGCACCATCTTCTGGTTCCTCAGTGGTTTCTTCCTTTTCCGGGGTATCCTCGGTGGCATCAGGTGCTTCTTGTTCCACTTCTTGTTCCACTTCTTTCTCTACCCAGAGGCGAATAGGGAACATGCAGAACTGACTATGTTTAAGAATGATGCCGCGGATGGTACTTTCTTCAAGATATTTCAGTTGGTCTTCCTTAAGGTGGAGAGTAATACGTGTTCCACTGTTTTCCATAGCATCACGAGGGGCTTCTGTAATTGTAAATGAGCCCCCCGCACTGCTTTCCCATGTATGTACTGAACCATCTTTAAAACTCTTGGAAAGAACATGGACACGGTCAGCAACCAAGAACGCAGAATAGAACCCCACACCGAATTGACCAATAAGGCTTACATCAGTATTACTACCATTCTTCAGCCCTTCCATAAATGCACGGGTTCCAGAGTGTGCGATAGTACCCAGGTTTTTTACAAGTTCTTCTTTTGTCATACCAATGCCCGTGTCTTCAATGACCAATGTTTTCTGGTCCTTGTCTGCCTTAATGGAAATCTGAAGAGTAGAAGCAATGCCCGTGGAAGAATTATCGGTTAGACTTTCATAGCGGATTTTGTCAATGGCATCACTGGCGTTTGAAATGAGTTCGCGAAGGAAAATATCTTTGTTGCTATAGAACGCATTAATAATGAGAGAGAGGAGTTGGTTAATCTCTGCTTGGAATGCATATTGTTCTGACGGGAGGTCGGTGGCTGTCATTGCAAAGTGTATGAGAGAAGTCGGTAGTGTATTTATCATAGTAAAATAGCTTTAAATATATTGTCTCTGGAAAGACTACTTACGTGCCGCCAACTCTGCCCTTAGTTCTTTGATTGCAGAGATAAGATAGGGTACTAATTTATCATACTTGACTGTCAAATAGTTCTCTCCCGTTCGTGAACTTATTTTACCCGTGTCAGCATCTTTATCCATATCAAAGGGTGCCAATGTTACAATCTCTGGAACGACGCGTTGTACTTCTTGTGCACTAAGACCGATATGTACTGTGGGTTCATTTACACCTTCTATTTCAGGTTCATGAATGTACTTGCGCGAAATTTCGTTGGGAGTGTATTTAAAGGGATTTAAAGAACATATTATATCCAATGAGTTGGAAAGCGGTGCAACAATAGTCTTTAGGCGTTCATCGGAATAGAATGCAGTAATATCGCCCTCAAACAGCCCGTTGCCGCCTACGTGCAGGGTACCCAGAGGTACTTCTTTTTTAACTCCCACACCGGTTTGTGTTACTCGCAATCCTTCTATGGAACCTGTTGTAATAGCAACTGCATTTGAGGTGGGGTTATATAAACCGGTGAATATGTCGTTAAAGAAGGTATATGAAGGGGAGTTACTTTGTCCAGAACCCGCCGAGAAGGCACCAGAGGCGGCGTTATCACCCATAACTACTGTGCCACCGGTTGGTTCGCCATCAATTAGACCACTCACGCCATATACTTCCTCTGTCACGATATTTGAACCGTCGTATTTTAGATATTGATTGGGTGTCCAAAATTCATTAGAAAGCCTGTCTGCGGTGATGCTGGGAAGACGCTGAACGTCAATGACCCCCTGTGATATATTTGAGGCATTGATATTGGTAATATTAGCTCCATCACCATAGAGGTATGTAGCACTGACACCACCCACTACTGTGAGGGCTTGGTCGGGGGTATCTGTGTTTATACCAATGCCGGATGGTCCAAGTATCATTCGGCGTGTCCCCCCTGCTGTAAGTCCGAGAACAGAGTTAGAGTGGTTATAAATTCCCGTGTTCATGTCTCCGGCAAATGTGAAAGATGGGAGGGTTTCTGTGCCCGTGCCTGCGTAAAGTACCGTTGCACCTGCACCTTCGCCCAGAATAATATTTCCACCCGATAGGAAGTCAAGGGGATTTTCATTGCTTGTCTGGTTGGATGATTGGGATACCGAGACATTCTGTGTAATAATGTTGGAACCCGTGAAATAGAGGAATTGGTTGGCTATCCACGGTGAACCAGTTGTCTGAAGAAGCTGATGAGCAATGGTGCCGCTGGTAATATTAGACGCATCCAGGTTAGGAATGCGAGTAGTATTGAAAACTCCTGTGGTGATATTGGATGCATCAAGATTGGGAATACGTGCTGTATCAAATACGCCGGTAGTGATATTAGAAGCATCAAGAGTGGGAATATGTATTCTATCAATGACACCTGAAATAATTTTAGATGCCGGTAAGTCCGGTATACGAGCAGTATCAAAAACGCCAGTAACAATCTTGGATGCCGGTAAATCGGGTATAGTATTACTATCTATCGCAGCAGCAATGTCATTGGAACTTAGACTTCCTATAAATGTATCGGCCCGTATAGTACCAGCGATATCCACAGTATATTGTGCCGTTGTTTTATTGATACCCAAACCGGTTGGAGTTATACGCATAAATTCGGCATTGTCTCTGACAAATAAAATAGTGTTATCATCTTCTGCCGATACATAAGTGGTGTTCAGAGTGTTTCTGACACCACCCAGAGAACGCCAAGCCCCATTGGCATACCCTTCAAATTGTGTACGCGAAGTATCGTATCTTATATATCCGTCTTCTGGATTTAGGGGACGTTCGTTTGATGAACCTTTCGGAAGAAGAAGGGCATCGGTGGCATTAATTTCAAAGGACACGTTCGGATTGGATGTGCGTACACCTATTTTAGCACCGTCTGCAATGGTAAAAGCGATTGCGTCATCATCCCAGAATGTGGCCACTGGTTCAGAACCTGTTTGACGTGCATAGATGGCGGGACCCGTGCCGTCATTGTTTACAGTGAGTTGTTCCGTGTTACTGGTAATTGTATTCATGACTACGTAGTCACCAATGACGCGTAGATTGCTTGTGGTGATTGTGCCTGACGCGAGAATATCTCCTTCTACATGAAATTCGGCTTGTGGATTAGACGTATTGATACCTAAACTGCCATCAATAATCATGTTACTCTCTATCCGCAAGTCGCCATATACATGGAGTGCACTTTCAGGGTTACTAGTTCCTACACCAAGGCGTTCCATAGTATAGATGTTACTGGAAACTTTGAGATTGCCTTGAATATCAGCGGCTTCAGTAGGATTGGAATGGGCCACCGCGAAACCCGAGATAGCATACATATCCCCTGCAGCTTTGATATTGCCTAAAACATCCACGGCTTCTGTGGGATTGGAATGAGCGATAGCAAGGTCTGATAGTATATAAGTATTACCGGAAATCTTTGCGTTACCGTCTACGTCTAATTTCTCTGTGGGGTTGGAATGGGCGACTGCCAGATTTGAGAGTACATACGCTTCTTGGCTTACTTTCATGGACCCGTGGATATCCACGGCTTCTGTAGGGTTGGAATGGGCGACCGCCAGATTTGAGAGTACATACGCTTCTTGGCTTACTTTCATAGACCCATGGATATCCACGGCTTCTGTAGGGTTGGAATGGGCGACTGCCAGATTTGAGAGTACATACGCTTCTTGGCTTACTTTCATGGACCCATGGATATCCACGGCTTCTGTGGGGTTGGAATGGGCGACCGCCAATGAAATCATGGCGTAAATGTCGTCGCTTACTTTCATGGACCCATGGATATCCACGGCTTCTGTGGGATTGGAATGGGCGACGGCAATGTCTGTAAGTATATAAGCGTTGTTACTAATCTTGATAGATCCCATGACATCAATGGCTTCCGTGGGATTGGAATGTGCAACAGCGAGAGAGTTAAGAACATAGGTATTCTCAGACACTTTCAGGTTTCCATCAATATCTAACTTTTCAGAAGGTGGATTTGATACTCCGATGCCCATAAACCCGTCAATGATGACATTACTGGTAATGTGTGCATCTCCGGTGATATCCAGAGAAAATTCAGGGGAGGGCTGGTTAATACCAATGTTTGACTGCATAATGGCAATGGCGGGCAACCCGTTAGACAACGCACCTAATAGAATGCGTTGGTCTATCGTAGACGTTCCTATTACCATGTCATAAGTATTTGCATTGGATGAAAAATAATAATTTGACCCTCTTGCAATCTCTACAATACAATGTTTTGCGTTATATGCTAACATTTACACTCTTCAGATAAAAAGTTTCAGAGTGCGTAGAGAGTTTCGTAAGTATGCATATCAAGCTTTGAGGGCGGCAAGTTCTTCTGTAAGAGTATCTACTTTGGCATTGAGTTCTTTCACTGCTTGAATAAGGACAGATGTGAGTTTGTCATACTTCACAGTAAGGTAATGTTCTCCTGAGCGCGAAACGGTATTTCCGGTGACGGGGTCAGTCATAGCATCAAAGGGGGCAAGAGTAACCAGTTCGGGGAAGAACTTTTTAACTTCTTGGGCAGACACACCAATGTGACGAGCATCAGGGTTCTCTTTGAATTTCGTCTGTGCAATTTCGTTGGGAGAATATTTAAATGCGGACATCTGACACACTTTTTCAAGAGCGCCATTGATGTCGGAAACCTTAATCTTAAGACGTTCGTCGGAATAGAAACCAGTGATTTCTCCTGTTGCAAAGATTTCTCCTTCTACGTGGAGGGCAGCTGCGGGGTTACTGAGACCAATGCCAAGGAAACCATTTGAGCTAATTGTCATAGAGAGATTACCTGCGTTGGCGAAACCGATAAAGTCAGGAGCAAAGTTAAACATACCAGTGTTGCTGTCGTTGGTGAAGGTGATACTGGGAGCAGCGGCGGTACCTGCATCAAACCCAGCAGAAATGGTGTCGGCACGAATAGTTCCTGTAACATCAAGAGGCACAGTTGGGTCTGAGTTGTTGATACCTACATTTGAACCAGAGATAGTAACAGCAGATACCATATTGCTTGTGGTACCCATTACAATTTTTTGAAGTTCATCGTGAGTGTGAATAAGAAGGTCATTGGATGCCGTATTAGAGAAGAAATCGGCATTACTCTTAGAGATCAGGAAGTAACCTGGCTTTGACATGTTATATTTTATACATAGAGCTTTTTTTACAGAAGCTGTCGAAGCATGAGAAAACAAGTATCACGTTTTTACATACGGTTTATTATACTTTGAATTTGAAGTTTAAGGTCGGCTATTTCTTTTTGTTGTTCGTTCAAAGCTGATATTAAGTAGGGAACGATGCGGTCGTATTTTACCGTAAGATAATTATTGCCAGTTTTAGATACCATGGTTCCTGTATTAGGATCTTTTTGGGCATCAAACGGTGCAAGTGTTACGAGTTCGGGCATGACTTTCTGAATTTCTTGTGCATTTACACCGACATGGACAGTATCTTCCAAGTGGGGCATTACTTGCTTTGCAAGGGCATTGGGACGATATGTAAATGTGGAGATTTGGTTTAGAAGTGCGGTAGCATTGGTAATGGGTGATACTATATCTTTAAGGCGTTCATCTGAATAAAATGCGGTAATTTCGCCGGTGACTGCAACACTGCCATCAACGTGTAGTTCTGCTTGAGGATATTCTACATTGATGCCTAATGCATTAGATGTGAAAGTGGTGACGGTTTTACCTGTGACAACAACTGACATATCATTGGATGTACCGTGGTAAATGCCTGTATATGGGTCATCTAAAAACGTGAATGATGGAGAATTGGATGTTCCATAGGCTGCTCCGAATGAACCTGCAGCGGAGCTGTCGCCCAATATAATAGTGGAACCTGACACGATACTGCCATCAATTAGATTTACTGGTACTCCACCTGTATTTGTAATTGCTTCTGTGATAACATTGGATCCGTCGTATTTCAAATACTCACCAGCAACCCATGAAGGGTCTATTGCTACTGTGCCTTCAATGTTAGATATAGTGTAAGTGTAATTACTAAGACTTTCTAATTCAGTTGTTGTATATAGGGACAGAGCTGATAAATTACTTGCTTGTGTGTAGTCATTGGAAGATACCAAGCCTATAATGTAGTTTGATTGTTCTGCGAACTTTTGTACCGTATCATTGGAAAGAGATAACAGGGCTGCGGTTTGATTGCTATCGTTGGTATTTACGAGGTCTATGGTGTAGTTTGAGAAGGCATTGAGGGTTGCTGTTTGATTGCTATCGTTGGCTGCAATGGTATCCACAAGATAGTTGGAAAGTGTGGCATCATAGTTTGACTGCACCACGAACTTTTGCACCGTATCATTGGAAAGAGACAACAATGCCACAGATTGGTTACTATCATTGGTATTTACGAGGTCTATGGTGTAGTTAGAGAAGGCATTGAGGGCTGCGGTTTGATTGCTATCGTTGGCTGCAATGGTATCCACAAGATAGTTGGAAAGTGTGGCATCATAGTTTGACTGCACCACGAACTTTTGTACCGTATCATTGGAAAGAGACAGAAGAGCTGCGGTTTGATTACTGTCATTGGTATTTACGAGGTCTATGGTGTAGTTTGAGAAGGCATTGAGGGCCGCGGTTTGATTACTGTCGTTGGCTGCGATGGTATCTACAAGATAGTTGGAAAGTGTGGCATCATAGTTTGACTGCACCACGAACTTTTGTACCGTATCATTGGAAAGAGATAACAGGGCTGCGGTTTGATTGCTATCATTGGCTGCGATGGTATCTATAAGATAGTTGGAAAGCGTGGCATCATAGTTTGACTGAGCAATGAACTTTTGCACCGTATCATTGGAAAGAGATAGCAATGCCGCAGTTTGGTTGCTATCGTTGGCTGCGATGGTATCTATAAGATAGTTGGAAAGCGTGGCATCATAGTTTGACTGAGCAATGAACTTTTGCACCGTATCATTGGAAAGAGACAGAAGAGCTGCGGTTTGATTGCTATCGTTGGCTGTGATGGTATCCACAAGATAGTTGGAAAGCGTGGCATCATAGTTTGACTGAGCAATGAACTTTTGCACCGTATCATTGGAAAGAGATAGCAATGCCGCAGTTTGGTTACTGTCGTTGGCTGCGATGGTATCTATAAGATAGTTGGAAAGCGTGGCATCATAGTTTGACTGAGCAATGAACTTTTGCACCGTATCATTGGAAAGAGATAGCAATGCCGCAGTTTGGTTGCTATCGTTAGTTGCGATGGTATCTATAAGATAGTTGGAAAGCGTGGCATCATAGTTTGACTGAGCAATGAACTTTTGTACCGTATCATTGGAAAGAGACAGAAGAGCTGAGGTTTGGTTGCTATCATTGGTATTTACGAGATCTATAGCATAGTTAGAGAAAGCATTGAGGGCTGCAGTTTGGTTGCTATCATTGGTATTTACGAGATCTATAGCATAGTTAGAGAAAGCATTGAGGGCTGCAGTTTGGTTGCTATCATTAGTATTCACAATGTCTATGGTATAGTTGGAGAATGCGTAAAGGGCATCCGTTTGTGCATTGTTATTTGATGTAATTAAGTACACTGAGTAATTAGAGAAGGCATCCAGATCACTTTGCAGTAAAAATACGTCGTCTGATACACTAATAATACTATTTGATAACTCAGGAACTGAATTAGCTATCTGTAAAATATCATACTTGATCGTAAAGATATTACCGTATGTATCGTTTGAAGTAGCTACAAACGTTTGTATATGGGTATCTATCTTGTCTATCGTAAAGTTTGAGAAGGATATCAGGGCCGCAGATTGGTTGCTATCGTTGGTAGCGATGAGGTCTATAGCATAGTTAGAGAATGCATTGAGGGCTGCGGTTTGGTTGCTATCGTTGGTAGCGATGAGGTCCGTGAGATGGTTGGAAAGTGTGGCATCATAGTTTGACTGGGCAATGAACTTTTGTACCGTATCGTTGGAAAGAGATAACAGGGCTGCGGTTTGGTTGCTGTCGTTGGTAGCGATGAGGTCCGTAAGATGGTTGGAAAGTGTGGCATCATAGTTTGACTGGGTAATGAACTTTTGTACCGTATCGTTGGAAAGAGATAACAGGGCCGCAGTTTGGTTGCTATCGTTGGTAGCGATGAGGTTCGTAAGATGGTTGGAAAGTGT
>Ga0255770_10004122_pt1 | contig 12322 bp, 8 predicted proteins | sample 071ome_22_FD_179968 | JGI IMG/M metagenome (GOLD analysis project Ga0255770, IMG submission 179968) | Coastal salt marsh microbial communities from the Groves Creek Marsh, Skidaway Island, Georgia - 071404AT metaG (version 2) | ecosystem: Environmental > Aquatic > Marine > Intertidal zone > Salt... | reverse complement strand
CACGACGCGCGCGACTGACTCGCGACTCGCGACTCTGTGCACCACATCCCGTCCGTTCGACCCCGTGGTCGTCATCCTCCGAACCCGTTCGCGGCCGAAGAACCAAAACCAAAACCACGTACACGGGTGTATGGCCGTTACTATATGTCTATACATTACGTATATAAATGTAATTCAGTACCAAGTAGTAGTATAGTACTTCCGAAACAACCGAACGCGGTTCGGTTCGGTTCGGATCGGATCGGATGACGCCCGTCGTGGTGGGAGTACGTAGTGATGACGTGGCCGCGATCGGATCCGCGGTTTTGTCCTTTTTCGGTGCGAGTCGACGCTTTCGCGGGAGATCTGATGGAGAACGCGTGTGTGGGTAAACAGTCGTGAGTGTACCGCTGTAGGTACTTTTTCAACCCGTCGACCGACCGAGGGAGGGAGGGACCGAGGGAGGGAGGGAGCGACTCGGACACCGCTCGGGTGTCATGCGCGCGCTCGGGCGTCAGAGCTCGGTGGCGATGGGTTCGCGCGGTGTGGTGCGTGCGCGCGCGTCTCGCGTGCGTCGTGTTCGTTGATTTTTTTTCTGTATGGTTGTTTCGTACGCTCGCGTTTCGTACACTCGCGTTGGACGACGGGCGTCGATTGTCGCGAATTGCGCGGCGCGGCGCGGCGGGCGACCGCGTTCGTTCTGGACGCGGTGACGGCGACGGCGACGGCGGCGACGACGACGGCGATGACGCGAGGTTTTAGCGACGAGGACGACGACGAGTTTTAAGGGACGGGGACTGACGAGACGAAACGCGATCGGCCGCACGGACGAACCGCCGAAACGCGACGACGGATGGATGGATGGATGGATGGATGGATGGATGAACGACGCGAAAGACGCGCGATCGATCTCGCGTTGAATTTTCCATTCCATCCGCGTCCGCGTCGCGTTTCGGTTGGTTTCGACGTGCGCGTCCGAACGTGACGCGCGAACGAACGAACAGAGAAAATCAATCGCGCGATCGAGCGAAGACGGTAAAGATACCGGCGGTGAGAACGGCGGTGAGAACGGCGGCGGCGGCGACGCCGTCGTCAAGGATGAACCGCGGGAGGAGGATGTCGATGCCGATGCGGACGACGCCGAGGGTGTGGTGAACGTGCCGAGACGCGCGAGGACTGGTGCGTGGTCGCGACGAGTCGCGTTTTTTCTTTCGATTCGCGTCGCGTGATTTTTTTCCAATCAGCGCGCGCGGTACGCGCCGTCGTTCGCGCGTCGATGGGTTTCCGGGTGCGCGCGGATGGATGGTTGGACTGTTTCATCAGCCGAACCAGGACCGAGTCGAGTCATCATGTCATCCTCATCATCCTTCGCGAAGTTGGAATTTGGATCGTTTCGATTCGCGTCGGTCGACGGGGAGACGATGAGAGCGCCCATCGCGCGCGGAGATTGATTGGAAGGTTACGATCGCAATCGCACCGGGGCTCGATCGGTCGGTTTCGCGTCGCCACTGCGTCCGTCGTCCGACTTTTTCGAAACCGGTCGCGCCCGAGCCGCGCGGCGAAAAAGCGCTTTCGTCGGACGAACGAAACGAAACGAAACAGTTTCACGGACGCAAAGCGATGCGCGCGCGCGCGCGAAAACTAGAGTACACGAAACTGACGACGGCGGTACTTCTTCCTTGACGCACACAGCGACGAAACGACGACCGGCGATGACCAAGGGTTCGACTGAACGCGACGCCGACGAGCCGACGCGCGAAGACAAGGACGCCGGTCCTTCGGCGCGCGCGTCCACGGGCAAGCGCGCATCCATCGCATCGACAAAGGTACGTTTTCACGACGACTACGAGTGCGGTTCTTCGTTTTTTTTCCCGCGCGTCGACGGGCGCACCCGAACGCACGAGCCGTCGGTTCAATCGGCGCGTTTAGTCGTCCTCGGCGGTGCTTTCGCTTCGCTCGCGCCGCGTCAGATATCGTCGTCATCGACGTCATCGATAGATAGATGGATGGATCGATCGATCGATCGTCATTCGTCGATCGAGGGAGATTTTTTTTGCGCATTGAGATTTTTTCTTTTTCACGCGCGCCCTGCCTGATGCGTGGGAAAATCAAGTGTAAATTTAAATCCAATGTGGTCGACATGGATGGTGATTTATCGGTTCGTAAACCGTGAAATCATACAGTGGGTACGCCCCGTGAATACCGACTGACTTTATGGTGGCGTCACTTTGTGTTCGCGTCGCGACCGCGTAGGAGCCGACGACGAAGGCTGGTGGGAAGACGAACCGAGGGAAAACGACGACGAGCCGCGGGAAAAAGTCGACGGCGAACGAACGCGAGGTGGCGGAGGCGTTGTTTGATTTGGCGACGTTGGCGGCGGATGTGGATCGAGAGGGTGCCGGGGCGGAGATTGGGCCGAAGAAGAAGAGAGCCAAGGCGGCGAGCAAACGCGGAGGCAAGGAAAACGCGGCGAGCGGGCGCGGCGGGGGGACGAACGCGAGCGCGGCGGCGGTACCGATGCCTATGCCTCCGACAGGATACGTCGGTGGTGTTGGTGCGAGAGAGATGGGGTACGCGATGCCGCCGGCGGGACTCGCGAGTGCGAGGAGGCCATTTAACAATAACGCGTTGCACGTGTACATCGCGCACTTTATCGATTTCACGCAGCAAGTGTCCAAGCAGCAGCAGCAGCGCGTCACGGCGCAGTTTAGCAGAAGTGCTGATGGTGGAGAGCACGCGCAGCAGGGAGGCGCATCGATGGGTGGGCTCGGTCCGTTTGCGGGCATGCCGCCGCAGTTTGGCATGCCGCCGATGTTCAATCCGCAGCTGCTCGCCGCCATCATGTCTGGGCAAATGCCGGGAGCTCAAGCGCAGCAGCAGCAACAAGGGCAGCAGGGGCAACAACAGACGACGACGACGGCGCAGAGAGATCAGCAGCACGGGTCGCCAACGCCTGAGGCGCAGCAAGCGCAGATGAACCAGATGATGAATATGATGATGCAAAATCTTGCCGCATTTCCATCCATGTTTGGTCCGGGTTTCATGCCGGGATTGAATCCGATGATGATGCCGCCGCAGCAATTTATGCCGCCAGGGTTCAACCCGGGGCAATTTATGGACCCAAACAACCCCATGGCGTTCATGGTGGGCGGTGGAGCCGGAGGCGCCGGGGGTGTTCCATCTCAGCTCGTCGACGCGATGAACGCGGCGCAGCAACGCGAAGAGCAAGACCAAAAGCCGCCGCAAGTGCAGCAAGGTGCGGCGGGCGTCAAGGAGGCGCCCGCGCCGTTTGCGGCGGCTTAGCGAAGAATGATGATACTTTCCGCACGACACCATACAGTGCGTCTATTTCTAATTACATACGCGCTAGGATTATTTTGCGACCGATCGGTCGCAAAAGAAAAAATGTACCGGTAGAATTGTTAATGTCTCACAGAGAAAAGTGTTAGTTAGTGTGTCAATCAGTGACCCTCGCTGGCGAGCAACTCTAAGAGCGCGCGGACGATTGGTGTCGACGCTAACGTTGCGCTCGGGTGATTGATGCGATCCAAAAGTAACTTGTCGACCCGAGCTCGAAGTTCCTTTACGAGCACGCCAATGCGAGCCGGCGCTTGAAAGGTGGCCCAGTCGTCGACGCGTACGACACCCTTGTCGTGCAGCACAGTGATCTCGCCGCCGAAGAGAAGAAGCGCGTACGCACCAACCATGGTGTTGTCTCGAATGTACACCTTGGCAGTCTCGACGCGCTCGCTGTACACGATCCATCGACTCTCGTACTTGCCGCAGTGAAAGTTGACAGAGGCTGGGTGCAGAAACACGCGTCCGAGATCTTTCGAGTAATACTTGAGCTCTCGACTGTTTGCAATCTTTGCCACAGCACCGGATGTGGTTTGCGTGTACTTTGTCTCTGGGTGCTTGACTCGCACGACGTGCGGGTAGAATCCGGCGACGAGCGCCGCCTTGATGACGCGCGCGATTTCTGCATTTGAGTCCGCCTCGGTGCCGCCTTTACCGCTGCGACGCATATTGTTGAGATATTCGCGACGAACAAAACCCAAATCAGCCAAAATTGAGGCGTAGTCTTGGCGACTCGCGCGTACGGCTTCGAGCGCTTGTTGGCTCAAAAAGTATTCGTCGCAAAAGCGTCGTTCGAAAGGCTTGCCCTGAGAGCGCGCCTTAACCCAGCCGTTGTACGCAGCCACCATGGTAAGATGGTCGCTCTTAGTGGAGGACAGACTACGCTTGGCGCGATCGGCGGCGTCTCGGTTATCCTTCGGAGAGTAGAACAGCGGTCGTCCGCTCATGGCGCCGGCAATGGTGAGAATAGGATCGAGACAACCGAGCACGGCACCGAAGAGCAACATTTTGCCTATTCGCGCATCGACGGGCATTTGCGCCAAGTGCTGACCGAGCGGCGTGAGCTTTTCATCCGCATCGAAAGCTCGAAGCGCCTTCAACTCCTCCAGCGCAGCCATAACGGCGCTGTTGTCCGGCGGTGTGAGCGCCGCACCGAGTGTTTGCGCGACGGGCTCGTCGCTCATCGCCTTGATGGATAAGCACAGCTGCTGCAGCGGCGTTCGCAGCATCTCAGGCGGTTGCTGGGGAGACATGTTTGCAAACTGCGCGCGAGAAAACATGGCGAATCGTGCACCCGGAGCGGTACGCCCGGAACGTCCCCGACGCTGTTTCGCCGCGGCTTGAGATACCCACGTGTCGGCGAGGACGGAAAGTCCTCTCAGGCTGTCGTACTGCATCTCTTTGGCCCGACCGGTGTCGATGACGTATCGCACGTCGTCAATGGTGACAGAGGTTTCCGCAATGTTCGTCGCCACGACAATCTTTCGCACGCCCTCAGGCGGGCGCTCGAATATCCTACGTTGGTCCTTGCTTGAGAGCGAACCGTAGAGAGGCAATATACGCAACTCACCGACGTCCTCGACGTCCAAAAGATGTGACTGCTCGAGCTTGCGAATGAGCCTCAAAATCTCGAACTGACCGGGCATAAAGACGAGAATCGCTCCGAGACCAACCTCCTTGGGTTTCGTACCCGCGATTGGAGGCGGTACGAGTGCTGCTGGTCCATCTTGCAGCTCGGTTCGGATGATGGCGCCGACAAGTTGCTCGATGGCGTCGTAATTGATAATCGTTTCATCGACGTTTTGAATGCTTCGCTGCGTTTGCTGAGAATACCCATCGAGCGCGCGCGATGCTTCGGAGAGTAGATCCGCGCGTCGACGTTCTTCTTCGATTTGCGTCTTCGTCTTTTGCGACTGCGTGGCGCCTTGGGGTTCAGGTATCGCTTCTGGAGCGCGCTTCACCTCGTAAGTGCTGTTTTCGTCGACGAGATCCCAGTCATCTGGAACGTCATCCGCACCGTCGTCGTCGTCATCATCATCATCATCATCATCATCATCATTGTCGTCGTCCTCGCCGTTATCGCCTTTACGTTCACTCTCAGCTTGTTCTAGGCCGAGCGCAACTCGCTCCGCCTTACGCTGCGCAGCCTTTTCGGCGAGTAAAGCTTCGGCGTCAGCATTCGATTTTACGCGCTTGACTTGTTTGCGCTTGGCGTAAGGGCCACCCTTGCCGACGTTGTGTCCAGTCATCTCGAAGACGTCTTCCAAAAAGTACTCTCGGACGGGATGCGTGAATCCAGCAATGTGTACCTGCGTCGTGGAGACGCCCTTGACGGCAGAAATCGCGGATGGATGCTTGAAGTATTCGTCAAACAAATCTGCGTCGGCGGTGGCTGACATGAGCACGATGCGAAGCTTGGGATTCTTCGCCAACACCCGTCTCAAGAGCAACAATAACAAATCAGAGTCGACAGAACGCTCGTGCACCTCATCCAAAACGACGTGTGTCGTGTTGGCGAGCGTCGGATCTGAGAGTAGCCGCCTGAGCAACACACCAGTCGTGCAGAAGAGCAAGCGCGTCTTTGCAGATTGTTTCGATTCGAGTCGCACAGAGTAACCGACGACGTCACCGCACTTCTCACAGCGTTCCGCGGCGACGCGCTCAGCTAAACCGATCGCAGAAATTCGTCGCGGCTGCGTCACGATGATGTTGGTCGCACCACCGCGACCAGCGGCGATTTCGGACTCAAGAATAAACTGCGGCACTTGCGTGGATTTACCGCAACCCGTCTCGCCGCTAAGCACGACGACGGATGCGCCGTTCACGGCACGAGTCACCTCCTCACGGCTTCCGCTCGCCGGCAAGTTTGAGCGCACTTGGATCATCGAGAATGCCTCACCCTTACCCGTCCGGGCGGCGCCGTTGTATTCGTTGAGCGCCTCTAGCAGTCGAGCGTTTTCGGCGGCGATTTCCGTGGCGGATAAGCCGCGGCGCTCGCATTTCGACGATGACTTTCTCTGTTTCGAAGCATCCGAGCCCCCTCCTTTGGGTTGTTTCGGCGGTGGAGCCAATGCACGCGGCGGTGGGACGCTCTTCGTCGTCGAAACCGTCGCCGCCGCCGCCGTGACATTTGCCGCTGCGCGTTCATCCATTTGGACAAGTCCCGGCGCCGCTTCAATCAAAGTGTACACGCACGGCGCCCCGACGCTCTCGACGGCGAGCTTGATGAGCTCGCGCGTCGCCAATTGAAAGGCTTCACGGTTTTTACCGTCAGCGTGGAACGCGATGACCGGTGGCTCGATCGACGGGTACCCGCCGCCGCTCGGTCGGTACACTTCCAATCGCCCGAGCTCGCATGAATCCGTCTCCAAGTCAATGCTCATTCCAGACTCACCAACCTTCCTCACACGGCCTTCGCCGCAAATCGCATCTATCGCCATCGCCTCTTCCTCCCAATCTTCGAAACTCGCCCCAGTGTCGCCAACGGGCCATCCAGCGTGCTCTGGCGCCACTTCGGCGACGAGCGATGCATAGAGCCGTTCGAGCGCGGCGACGCGGTTGCCCGAGCCGACAGCCGCCATAGCTTGTTCGCACGCCGTCGTCGAGTATCCTCTATCCCACAACCACGCGAGGGTTGCATCTTTTGGTCGAATTTCGGGTGCGTTTGCATGCTTTTTTGCCTTGCTGAGCAAGACGACGCCTCCATCGTTGGCCAATTTCGGCGCGTATGTTGTCGGCAATCGCGACTCGGGCACGTGGACGCACAACCAACTGATGGCGGGATCTAAACCCGAGACATCGGTCGATTTCGTCGCCTTGGACGCGGCGCGTGAGTCCTCCCGCGTGAACCCCAGGCTCTCGAGCCGGTCGGCGAGCGCGTTCACCTCGACCAAAAAGTCTTCTTCTTCGACGAGCTCCTCGTCGTCCTCTTCGTCTGAAGACACCCTCGCGTAATCCTCCTTCAATATCGCCTCCACGAACGACCGTTTCTCCTCACTCATCGTCAATACCTGCGCTGCCTCTCGCTTAGACATTTGCTTCATCCGCTCCAACCGTTGTTCCTCGCGCTCCGCCCGTTTCTTCTCGGCATCCAACCGTTTCCGCTCCGTCTCTTCCCACTTTGTAAACGTTTCCTTGTACTCGCTCGGAAGCAATCTCTGCAACGGCAACGTGTTCGCAATCTTCGCCAACGCCAACACCGACACTCGATGTTCTGCCTCCGCTTTCGTCGCGCACCCTTCCCTCCACACGAACTGCTCATCTTTATCCGGTTTATGTTTATCGCGAAGTATCAGCCGACACGTCCACGCTCCGTCGGCGTTTTCCTTCGCCTTGAACACGGGTGATTTAAAATCCGACTTCTTCTGCACGAACTCTCTCAAGATCGTTACTGGAAGTTTACAACTCATCCTCGCAAACGGCGTTTGTCCACCTCGCGCGTCTCCAGACGCTGCTCGAGCTTTCGCGGCGTCTTCCTTGGCGCGTTCGCGTTGTTCGATGATGAGCGCCGCCTTGGCGCTCACCTTTGTCGTCGCACTCTTCGACGTTGATTCCGACCCACCAGACGCTTCTTCCGCCGCCGCGACGACATCCGCGTGTTGACGAGCGATGTGTTGCTTGAGCCGATCCGGTTGCTTGAAGATGCGGTCGCAGTGCGGGCACGGGAGCTCTTTTGGTTTGAGCTGTGCTGGGTCGAAACCAGACTTGGATGACATTGCGCCCGAGCTCACGATGCCGCGTTTCGCCTTGGCCAGCGCTTTTTTCTGCGCGTTGGACGGCGCCATGACTGCGGGGGTTCCAGTCTCGTCCTATACCGCGTCGACGCTCGACGGTGGCGTTCGCGGCCCGGTCGGCTGCGCGAGTGGGCGTGTGTGGAGTGCAGGCAGTGTAAAAGCGAAGCAAAGCAAAGTTGAATCGAGCGCGAACGTACGCAGTGCTCGAGTTATCGGTAGTGTGTGTGAATATGAATATTAATACATGACGTGTGCATGTCTGTGCTTATCGAGCGCGAACGCTGCCGACGCGATGAAGGAACGGAATGAAACGCATACGTACTAATATCGCGCGCCCGTCTCTGTTTCGGCTAGATGTCAAACCTCACCTCCTCTCTTCCAATCCCCGCTCTTCCCACCGTACTTTGCCTCGAGCCGAACGTCCCCGATGACGATGTCCTTACTCACCGCCTTACACATGTCGTAAATCGTCAATCCACTCACCGTCACCGCCGTGAGCGCCTCCATCTCCACACCCGTCTTACCGCTACACGTCGCCGTGGCGAACACGTCCACCGCCTTGGCCTCCTCGTTCATCCTCAAATCAATCTTCACCGAATCCAGCGCCAAGGCGTGACACAGCGGAATCAAATCGTGCGTTTTCTTCGCCCCGATGATCCCGGCGAGTCGCGCCGCGGCGAGCACGTCGCCCTTTTTCACCTTATTCTCTCGCACCAACGCGAACGCTTCGTCGCCGAGCGTCACCCTCGCCGACGCCGTCGCCGTTCTCCGCGTCGGTGTTTTCAAGCCGACATCCACCATCGTCGCCGCCCCTGTCGTCGCGTCCACGTGCGTCAACCTTCGCGACTCCGCCGCCGCCGACGACGACGACGACCCGGCGGCGGCGTCAGCCACTCGTCCATCGCTGAAAAAGACATCGTCCAACGCCGCGTTCGCCTCTCGCACCGCATCCTCGCCGTCACCGCTCGTCGCGAACCACCGCATCTTCGCCGTCGAGCCGATTGGAAATATTTCCTCCCTTTTACCGAGCGCGCGCGCCGTCGTCCACGCGCGTCGCCCGAGCATCGCGTCGCGTCGGTCGTCGCGGAGTGTCGACCCGCCCGCGCGTCGTCAGCGTTGACCGAAAACGAACGCGCGAGCGATCATCGACCGCAGTCGACGACGCGAACGCGCGCGAGAGGAAACGCGCGCGAGAGGACGTGATAATTAATATTTTGTCATGGATGCGGAATCGAATGGGGGCGTCGCGCGGGCGTGCGAGGCGCTCGAACGCGCGATGCGACGCTTGACGCACGAGATTGCGACGGTTCGTAAACCACCAGCGCGTGCACGCGATGACGACGCGCGACGCGCGTGTTCGACGAGCGGTGAAGCCGAAGACGCCGAGGACGACGAAGACGACGTGGATTCCATCGATGCGTTGACGGCAACGCTCGTGGCGCGCACTGCATGGGGGATCGGGGTGGATGATGCGCCCGCGTCGTCGTCGGCGGCTGTTCGGTTGGACGAAGCGAGTCGACTGGGGAGACGACGACGGCGACAACCTTCTCGAAGGAAACCCGGCGAGGAGGGCGACGTCGGGAAGGATAAGGATGGCGTCATACGCTCGCTAAAAATTCGGTGTGAGAGGTTGGAGTCGACGGTGTGGACGCTGAAGGACGCGTTGGAGGCGACGCGTCGCGACGTCGGTTCGTCGTCGGCGGACGAAGTGGCGAGAGAGGTGCTCGCGAAGGAGGTGACGACGTTGCGACGGCGGTTGACGGCGGTGAATGCGGACAGGGAGAGATTGATTGAGTTGAGTAATGAGCTTCGGGCGGCGCTCGTGCGACGAACGCAGAGCGAGACGACGACGTCGTCTTCATCGAGCGATGAAGCGCGACGGACGGCTTCAATGGGAGCGGCTCCGCGCGTCGTCGTAGAGGCGACTCCGGTTGTCGTCGTGACGCGGCGCGATGGAGACGCTGGTGCGACGACGATGGCGCCGTTGTCGAGTGAGAGGGAGACTGAGAGCCAGAAAATTAGATTGAAGCGAGCCATCATGCGCGCCAAGGAGCGTCGCGCGGCGCCGAGGGTGAGAAATTGGAACGACGTCTCGCGAACCAAGTGGTAAAACGAATACGGCTCTTCTGAATAACAACTGAATCCGTGCGAAGAAACTAAAAACACTTATATCATATCCCTATACATCATTAACGTCTTTGTCGACTCACTCACGCGGTGGCAGCCTTGCCATCCGTGAAGGTCCACATCGCGCCTCGGCCTTCGCCGCGCTTTTCGACGGCGACGCACTTGGACGCGACGCGAACGAGCGCCTTCCAAATCGGGGTCGGGTCATACAAGTAGTAATCCGGGTACTTGGTCTTCAACGCCTCCGTCGCCTTGAGCGCCTTGTAGTGCGGAATGGCGCACTCGACGTGGTGGGCGACGTGGGTGGAGCCGATGCGGTGGTGCAAAAAGTCAAACACCGGACCGTACGGGCGATCAATGGTGAGAAACGCGCCCTTGATGTACGACCACTCGTCCGCAGCCAAGTGTTGGACGTCAACGTCAGTGTGCTGCAACCAGGTGTAAAGAACGAGCCAGAAGTTGACGAAGAGGTACGGGCCGAGGTAGAGGGCAACGAACGGGGCCCAGCCGCACTTGGCGATCCACGCGGCGAGAACGCCGACGAAGGCGAAGACGCCGATGTCGGACAAGTACACCTTCTTCTTCCAGCTACCCGGGAAGAGCTCCAAGGAGCCAGTGTTGACGTTCGGCAAGAAGTGGTTCGTCACGCCGCGCGCGCTCCCACCGGTGGCGCCGGTGAGCAAGTACGCCGGCCAGCCGAAGATCAAGTGCGTCACGAGCTGCAAAATCACAAACGGACCCTCGCCCATGGTTTCCTTAGCCTTCAAGTTCAAGTCACCCTTGATCTCGCCCTTGACGTACGGCACGTGCGTCTCACCCTCCGTGAGATGGTTCGTGCGAGAGTGGTGCACCGCGTGCGATCGCTGCCAAGAAAAGTACGGCACGAGCAACACAGAGTGCAACGCGTACCCCACGGCGTCTTGAATAAACCTGTTGTCGCTAAACGCGTTGTGTCCGCACTCGTGCGCGATGACCCAGCACCCAGTCGCGATCGTTCCGTTCACCGCCGCGTACGCCAACCACGCCGGCCAATACGACCAGCTCAGCGGCAACGTCGCCGCCGCGATCAACCCGCACCCGACGGTCATGGCCGTGGACACCGCCGCGTACGCCAGCGATCGCCCGGTGTCCTTGACGAAGCACTCCTCCGGGATGGATGACAGCACGCTCGCGCGCGTCGGAAACTCATCCTTGTGCGGGAACGCCAGCGCCTTTCCGTCCATGCCGCTTCTCGGCAAGTCTTCGAACGACGACGCGCCGTCGACGGCGATCGCGCGGTTCATCCCGCACGCCCGCTCGCCCCGCCGAGTCGTCATCGAGGACGTCACCAAACGATGCGGCGCCATCTTGTCGTTGTTGTTGGTGTTGTTGATTCGCGCCTTTCGCGGTGCGTTCGTCGCGCACCGCGCAGACATCGCCGTCGTCGTCGTCGTCATCGTCATCATCATCATCGTCAACGTCGTTTAGGGTTCGCTCTTCCGCGCGAGACCGAAACCGTCGTCCACCGCGATCCCGGCGCGTCCAACACTCCCGCGCGGCGCCGATCGTTCATCCTCGTCCGTCCGTCCGTCCGAATGATGATGATGATGATGATGATGATGATGATGGCGGTTTCTTGAGTAATGACGCGTCAAACCGGTACCGACCATCGATCGGACCGATCGGACCGATCCGATCGATCCATCCGATCCTATATCGATCCGATCACCCCCGTCGTCGTACTCGCGTCTCGTTTCCCGCATGTATGTTTTCGTCGTCTTCGTCGTCTTTCGTCGTCTCGGCGGTCAGGGATTCGGGTTAACTCGTACTAATCAGTTACTAAACACTGGTTTAGAGTGTATACTTTAAATGTGGCCATACCCAGTCATGTGCGTTAATGATGGGTTACCCGCGACTGACTTGCGGCTGACTCGCGACTGACTGACTGTCTGCTCGTCCCCCTTCCTTCCTTCCTTCCGTCCTTCCGTCCTTGCTTCCTTCCGTCCATCCCGCGAGGGTACTTTTCTTGAGAAACGACTCGTCGTCGTGTATCATCCGTCCGTCGTGTATCATCCGTATCCGTGTGCGGCAGACGACGGACGGCACGGACGGCACGGACGGCACGGCAGACGACGGACGGACGATCG
>Ga0255770_10004116_pt1 | contig 12332 bp, 8 predicted proteins | sample 071ome_22_FD_179968 | JGI IMG/M metagenome (GOLD analysis project Ga0255770, IMG submission 179968) | Coastal salt marsh microbial communities from the Groves Creek Marsh, Skidaway Island, Georgia - 071404AT metaG (version 2) | ecosystem: Environmental > Aquatic > Marine > Intertidal zone > Salt... | reverse complement strand
GTTCCAAAGCACCTCGAATATGAGGTTGAACTTGAAGCCGGGGACATCGCCCTCGTGACGAAAGATCCCGCCTCCTTCGCCGATGGGGGGCTGATTGGGCAAATTGCGAAGCGGGTCAAGCGGACCATCGTGTTGCGACCGGACCCCTCGATCATGCGCAGCCAAGAGGAGGCGCGGCGGATCATCGACGACGTGCTCCCTGAATCGGCTGGACTCAAGCAAGTGTACTTCGACCCCTGCCTTCGGGAAATCACCCTCGTCTGCGACGACCCAGGCGAAGCGGTGGGGCGTCGAGGTGCGGTGCTGAACGAGGTCCGTGACAGCACCGGGTGGTTGGTGCGTGTGGAGCGAACCGCTCCTGTGGTCTCCAAAACCATCCACGACATTCGGGGATACCGAGAAACCAAGGCCGACGAACGTCGGAAACTGCTGAAGAACTTCGGCCTGAACATTCACCGCCCAACCCGACCTGGCGCCACATGGGCCCGGGTCACCGCGCTTGGATCTTACCGGGAAGTTGGTCGAGCGTGCCACCTTGTCACCACGAACGAATCCCGCGTGATGATCGACGTCGGTGTGAACATCGCGAGCGACACCGACCCGATGCCGTATTTCACGGCCCCAGAGGCCCTCCCCTTGGACAAATTGGACGCTGTCGTGCTGACGCACGCGCACCTCGATCATGCAGGCATGCTCCCTGTGCTGTTCCGGTACGGGTACCGCGGTCCGGTGTACTGCACGCCTCCGACCCGAGACCTGATGCTGTTGCTGCAAACGGATTTTCTGAAGGTTGGCGGTGCTGAGGGCAAGCGCGCCCCCTACAGCATGGAGGACATCCGTCAATGCATGCTGCACGTTGTGGACGTCGATTGGAGCAAAACCACCGACATCACTCCAGACGTGAAGCTCACCTTCGAGAACGCAGGGCACATCCTCGGGTCCTCTGCCGTGCACCTCAACATCGCCGACGGCAAGCACAACATCGTCTTCAGCGGCGACCAAAAGTACGAGAAATCGTGGTTGTTCGATGCAGCAAACGTCAGGTTCCCTCGCTGTGAAACGCTGGTCATTGAATCCACGTACGGCGCCAGCGGGGATTACCAACCCACGCGAGAAGAAGCCACGATGGAACTCCAGGACATCGTCACGCGGACCATTGAACGGGGAGGGAAGCTCATTTGTCCTGTGTTCGCTGTGGGGCGGTCCCAAGAAGTGATGATCGCCATCGACGACCTGTTCCGTTCTGGAAAGGTGAAACCTGTTCCTGTGTGGCTGGACGGGATGATTCAGGAAGCCACCGCCATCCATGCTTCGCACCCCGATTACCTCACGAGCAGCCTTCGTCGCTCGCTGCTGACCGATGACGGAAAGAACCCCTTCACGTCGGAGTGGTTCCGCCCCGTTCAAGGACGCGACTTGCGTGAATCCATCATCATGGACACCAACCCCTGCATCGTGCTGGCGACGTCGGGAATGCTGAACGGTGGCCCTGTCATGGAGTACTTCAAGAACTGGGCCTCAGAAACCAGAAACTCACTTTGCTTCGTTGGCTATCAAGCCGAAGGTACCCTTGGTCGCCGACTGCAGAAGGGCTTTGGGGAAGTCCCAATGATCATCGATGGCCGGACCGAGATGGTCAAGATTGGTTGCGAGATGGTCACCATCGACGGTTTCAGCGGTCATTCAGACCGTCGTCAGTTGCTCGACTTTGTGGATCAGATGAGCCCCACGCCGAAGGCGATCGTGTGCCACCATGGCGATTACCACAAGTGCAACGAACTTGGAAAAACGCTCCGTGAGCGGTACCGCTGCCGAACGTACGCACCCAAGAACCTCGAGACCGTTCGGCTGTTTTGATCACAGCATTGGTTCACCGCACTCGGGGCATGGGATGCCGGGAAGGAACACGCCGGCTTGGTAGCCGCAATTGAGGCACTGTGAACCGACGATGTCGTCGAAAACCATGCGGCAACGTGTGTGGTCGAGGGCTATGAAGCCAACGTTCAACGAAGGCCGTGCATGGTCATGACCTTCAGGACCTCACGAAGGTCAAGCGTTGTGATGACCTCCTTCGCATAGGCCAAGGGACGGTCGTCCCAGGGATTGAAGCAAATCGGGAGGCCGGAGGATTGGAACATCCCAATGTCGCCGGCTGAATCCCCCACCGACACCGTGCGGTCCTTGCTGATCCCCAACCGTCGTTGGAGCATCGAGACGATGGCACCCTTTCCGTTCATCTGCACTTGATAACGGCCAAGAGGGCGGAGCGACCCGTGTTCGTCCTCGCCCAAACGTGGGAGCCATCCATTTGTGAAGACGTGCAATTTCGTGTCCAGCCCAGCATGAGCGTACCTTGATTCGATGCCGCCCCACCTTCGCCGCCACGTGTCGCTGCTGGGAAACCGTGCCGCGATGCGGTGTGCGGTGACGTGAACACCGCCGCTGACGATCGCGACGGCCCACCCCTCGTCCAACGCTGTGCCGATGAGAGCGTCCATCCCGTCCATCAGCGGAGCCCGTTCGAGGATGGCGTCAAGGTGGTGGGCGTTGGCTGGTGTGTTGAACTTCGAACGGAAGGCTTCCTCAATGAGGCCAAGGTCTTCTTTGATCCACATCCATTCATCAAGCAGGCCTTGGTTGTATGCAGCAAAGGACGCATCGTTGTTCGTGTCAAGAGCGTCGTAGACCACCTGCCACGTGGACAGGTGGTTGACGAGCACCCGGTCCATGTCCAGGCACAGCAGTCCTGCATGCTGCGGCATCGTCAGGCCACTCCTCGATCGCTTTCCACCTGATGCTGAAGGCCAGCCACTTGCTTCTCCATGATCCAGAGCAACAACGCAGCCATCAGGGCGAACAAACCGACCAAGGTCACGGCCACGGTGGCCAACGTCACCGCAAGGGATGAGGAATTGAGTTCTCGGAATTGGTCGATGACGGATTCGGAGAGCATGATGCCAACCACGAACAGCGTCAATCCGGGCACGCCAATCAGGATGAGCGGATGCTTCGATTCAAGCATCCAGAGGAACATCTGGGCGAAACGTGATGCGCTCGCCAACGATTGCGCTTCGCGAACCGGAGGCGGGGCAGAATGACGAACGACGCGGACAACGAGGTCGTCGGGGAAGTCCATGGCCGTGGCCAAGGGGCCGAGGGCCACCAAGGCCTGCAGGCCTGCATCGCTGACCATCAGGTGATGCACATCGGCCTCAAGCAGCACCACGTCTTCCGGCGGTCCTGCATCCGGGCCCAATCGGAGGGCGACGTGCACGTCCCAGCGCTCATGCAAGCGGTTCAAGGAGAGCGGGAGGTCGCGCAGCCTCCACGTCCCATCGACGCGAATGAACAACGTGCGATCGGCGTGCGCAAGGCCACCGTCCCGAAGTGTGGCCATCAGCCCGAACGGCGTAAGGGGTTCGTCCTTCATCGACAACACGGGGCAGTTGACCTGCTCCGCCAATTCGCGCGTCTTGTCGGTCGATTCGAGGTCAATCAGGACGACGTCATCCACCGATTCACGGGAGCGGACGATCATCGACACGACCCGCAACTCAAGGTTGGCCCCAATGAGGACCAACCTGTGACGCGGTCCATCCATGGCATGATGTCGGGACGGTTGAGGCTTTGAACACTCGGCCGGGCGGTGGTCCTCACGATGGCATATGTACCCCGTTCGTTGACCGCCGTCCGTGTGGGGGGGATGCACGCTGCAGGTGGTTGTCCCCACCAAGAACGAGGCCCTGCACCTCGCTTCTGTGATCGACGGAATGCCTCCAGAGGTCGACCGCATCGTGGTGGTTGACGATGGATCCACGGACGGTTCGGCCACCGTGGCCCGAAATGCAGACGACCTGCACCGGGTTGATGTCGTGGAGGCACGCGGGCACGGCGTCGGTGCGGCCGTCGCCACCGGCTACGCTCACGCCGTGCAGGCCATGCCCGACAACGCGCTCATTGCCGTCATGGACGGAGACGGTCAGATGGATCCAGAGGACCTGCTCCCCATGTGCGATTACCTGCTCGCCCATGACTTCGATGTGGTGAAGGGGGACCGGCGTGGCGGGCGCGGGCATCGGACGATCATGCCCATGCGCCGTCGATTGGCCAACGCGGGGATGTCCTTCCTCACCGGCCTCGCTTCAGGACGGCCTGTCTCGGACGCGCAGTGCGGTTTCGTGGTCGTGCGTGCATCGGTGCTGAGGCGGACGGCCGATGACCCGGTGTGGCCGGGGTACGGCTACGTGAACCACCGCTTCATTCGATGGTCGAGGCATGGCCTCAGGGTTGGCCATCATCCGGTATCGACCCGGTACGGGACGGAACAGTCCGGCGTGCGACCGCTCCGATTCCTCGTCTCCGTTGGCAGGATGCTTGTGGCTGAACACCACGCTCGGGCCTGGTCCACGATGGTCAACGGACCCTACCGGTTGACGATGCTGGCGGCCTTCCTCCTCTACCTTGGTGGCTGGGTCCTCGGCGCGATTGGCGCATGGCATTGGATGCCGGTGGCATGGCTTGGCGCTCACCTGCTGGACCGCACCGCGCACCGGGTTCGTCGGGCAACGAGGTCGTCGCAGGCTGCCTGATGCGTGCCCAAGCACAACGACGAATCAACCTCGCGGTGGTCAACTCCAACGCGAAGGATTGGTGGGCGCGCCAGGATTTGAACCTGGGTCCAGGCGTCCCAAACGCCCGATGATAGGCCAAGCTACACCACGTGCCCGTGGTACCCGGCGTGGGCATGCACGTTTCAACCTCACCGTTCCTCAAGCAGCCTCCATCGTGCTCCACCCTCATGCAGCACCAACCCCGCCGAGGATGCGTGTTCGAGCACATCCATCGCCGCCACCGGTTCGCCTGCACGGCGAAGGGCGTCGGCCACATGCTCGACGTCAAGCCGGCCTTCCCCGTCGGCCACCTGCCGCAGGAGCCCCAACCACGCGCTCGGGCCACGGCCCTCACGTGGCCGTTGGGCGGGCACAGCATCCAGGCGTCGAGCGAGGTCGTCCCTCAAGTCCTCGGGTGTGTTGGCAAGCGTCACCATCCGCTGAAGTTCCGCAGCGTTCGCTGCTTCCGCATGAACCGGGAAGGGCGGGACGGACCGATGCCCGCACAACGGGCATCGGTGGGCGGGCACCTTGCTTCCATGGTGCCGACCGCACGAAGGGCACCTGCAGACCAACCAGAGGTGTGCCATGCTGACCCTCACAGGGTGAAGTCCGGACGGTCGCCTGGACGGAGCGCTTTGGCGGCGGGCGCCTTCGTGTCCACCCGACGTTGTGAGGCCTGGATGGCTTCCTGAGCGGTACGCGTCGCGCTGCTGCGAACCGGACCGGTTCGCTGAGCGCCGAGGTTGTTGAGGGAGTCGGGCAGGATCAACGCTGCGACCGCCACGCCGTGGTGGTCGCGTCCAGCGGTCACCTCATCCACGGCGAGGTCGAACGATTCCACCTCGAGGTCCCTCGACGCGAGGCGCCGCTGGAGGTTTCGACGAAGGTGCAGCGTGGTTTCTTCAAAATCGCCCGCGGTGGTGATGGTCGCCACGATGGTGCAGGCTTCGCCTTCTGGCGTTCGTGCTGTGGCATAGGCCACGCCAGCACATGCCGTCGAGCCGTTCCAAGCGTACGCGCTTGCGACATGGCATTCGACGAGCGAGCCCATGGGGAGCGGTCGGGGTGGCACGGACGTGAAGCCAAGCGGGAGCATGGCACCTTGCATTGGGACGAAGCGCACGTCGCCGAGCCCGAGGTCAACGAGCGCTTGGTCGAGGGCGTCCTCTGCATTTTCTCCCCAAGGGGCAACCGCCGTCATCAACCATCCATCGGTGGTGCTCATGGGCGCTCACTGGTGACGCGGGTTCATCAACAGCATGGTCCTGCTTTCACCATGGCGAAGGGTGCATCTCGACCTTCGTTCGGGGGGAGCGCGCTGCTCTTGCTCTCCCTCGCCGTCCTCGCCACCTTGATGCTCATCACGCCGTCAACCCCGTTCTTCGAGGGTTTTGCAGGGCGCTTCGCGCTCGTGCTGAGCCTCGTGGTGATCCTGCTCCTGGCTGGCCTCGCCCTTCGGCCGAGCGAAGCCGCCGAGCGAGGGTCCACGCCGGGGGTCCTTCGGTCTCCGACGGTCCATGCGGCCGCTGCTGACTCCGGGTCGCCTCCAGAAGCGGTCGACCTCTCTGAGCTTGACCTGCCGTTGGTGTGATTCAGGGCGTTACGCGACGGGAATCACGTGGGAAAGGAATGACCTCTCGAATGTGGTCGGCGCCCGCCAGCCAAGCGATCACGCGGTCTACGCCGAGTCCAAACCCGCCGTGTGGCACGCCTCCGTACGCGCGGGTGTCAATGTAGAACTGGTAGGGCTCACGTGGGACGCCCTCCTCGTCGATGCGTGCGAGGATTTCTTCCTCGGACCAGGTTCGTTCGCCGCCACCGATGATTTCACCGTAGCCCTCGGGCGCAAGCAGGTCGTGGCACAGCACGTAGGCGTCGTCGTCTGGGTCAACGCGGTGATAGAACGGCTTCGCAACCTTGGGATAGTGCGTGAGGAAATGGGGAACGTCGAAGTCCTGCGTCAGCACCTTCTCCTTGCTGTAGTCGAGGTCTTGCCCCCACTCGATGTCGACGCCCATGCCCTGCAGCGTTTCGACCGCTTCGTCGTACCGCATGCGGGGGTAGGGGCTTTCGGCATACCGTTCAACGGTGTTCAGGTCACGGCCAAGCGATTCGAGCGCGTCGCTTCGCTCCTCAAGCAAGGTGGCCGCGATGCGCCGGACCACGCCCTCGCCGTGCTGCATGATCTCGTCGTTGCTGGCCCAGGCAACTTCCATTTCGGCGTGCCAAAATTCCGTGAGGTGCCTGCGGGTTCGGGATTTTTCAGCACGGAAGGACGGTGCAACGGTGTACAGGCGTTCAAGCGCGGGCATGGCCGCCTCAGCGTACAACTGCCATGATTGTGTCAAGTAGGCCGTTCTGCCAAAGTAGGGCACTTCGAAGAGCGTTGAGCCTCCTTCCACGGCACCCGCCACAAAATTTGGCGCTTGGTATTCAACGAAGTCGAGGTCACGGAAATAGCCGTGAATGGCGCCGAAGGCAGACGATCGAATCTGCAACATTGTTGTCATTCGAGAGGTGCGGAGGTAGAGGTGGCGGTTGTCGAGCAAGAATTCTGTCTCGCCACCGTCCGCCGCCACCATGGCCGATTCGGTGATGGGGAAGGGGCGTTCCGGGTCGACCCCACCAACCACGTTTCCAGAAAGCACGGCGAGTTCATGCCCTCCGTCGGCCCGCTCATCGACCTTTACGGTGCCTTTCAGGATCATCGAGGATTCGATGAGCGCCTCGCTGAGCGAGGCAAAGACCTCGTCGCCGACGGTGTCTCGCTTGACAACGCACTGAATGCTCCCGGTTGAGTCCCGCAGCACAACGAACCGAAGGTTGTTGTTGCCGCGTGTTCGCTTGACCCAGCCTTTCAGTTCCACTTCGGCGCCGTCGTGAGCGCCAGACTGCACATCACCGATGAAGACCGACTTCATGGACTCCCCATCCCGCGCTCATGCCTTTAGCACTTCAACGTCCCCATTCGGTTCCGCTTTGACGGTTGGCGTCGGTCCATGCCTCGGTTCAGCCGGAGCGCGTGTGGAAGGACGTATTGGCGTGGCATGCGTTACCCAACCGGGCGGGCTCGTTCAAGGGTGAAAGCGGGCCTGACGGGGTTCGAACCCGCGACCGACGGATTAAGAGTCCGTCGCTCTACCTGACTAAGCTACAGGCCCGTGCCGGGCTCCCGCCTCCCGTATATCAAGGACTCGGGCTCAGTTGCCCATGCGTCCATTTGCGTTGACAAGGCGTTCGACACCGTTCGAGCCAGCGAGGTACACCACATCGCACATGCCCACAAACAAGCCGACCTGCACAACGCCTGCCAACTGGAGCAGTGAGCGCTCGCTTTCCTGCGGGTCCGTGAGTCGCGGACCGGTGAACGCATCGGCGATGTGGTTCCCGTTGTCCGTGACGACGAGACCGTCGCTCCCCTCTCGAAGCCGCACCTCGCATCCAAGGACTTCGGCAATCGCTCGGACGGTGGTGTGTGCCGCGAAAGGGGTCACTTCGATGGGGAGGGGGAAGGCCCCAAGCACGTCGACCTGCTTCCGGTCGTCGGCCACCACAACCATGGCACGTGATGCTTGGGCCACGACCTTCTCACGGAGCAAGGCGGCGCCTCCGCCCTTGATCAGGTGGAAGGACGGGTCAAATTCATCGGCGCCGTCGATGACGAGGTCAAGGGACGGGACGTCATCAAGGTCCACCAGGGGGATGCCCAACGTACGTGCAAGGGCTGCCGTGGCCTCGCTGGTGGGCACGCCAACGATCTCCAGCCCTTCTTCGTCTTGGCGCCGTGCGAGCTCAACAATGGTGTGGTGCACCGTGCTTCCCGTTCCAAGGCCAATGCGCATGCCGCTGCTCACATGATCGCAGGCGGCGATACCCGCGAGTCGCTTGGCTTCCTCCACGTCCATGGTGAACCTTGACGCCTCCCAGTCCAAGAAGGTGCGTGGAGGTTGAGGGATGGAGGGCGAAGCATTCAATGGCGTGAACGGGCGTCTCGCAGCATGCACAAGCGGCTGCGAGGCGGCGCGCTGATGCTGCTCCTTCTGCTGCTTGCTCCGTGGAGCATGAGCCTCCCAGCCCCCCTCGAAGTTGGGGCTGGGTCGTCCAGCAACGCCTTGGGCGATGTCGAAACCGTCGTGATCGGTGGCGTGCAGGGCGGCGTGGACGATCGGCTTTCCATCGACGTCGACGATGGGCGCTCGATCGCTCGTATCGACCTCAGCATGGAGCCTGCAGCCCTCGGTCGCAGCACGGCAGGCACATGGACGGGCCCCTCGGCATGGAACGCCTCAGGGGTGGTCTACGACGGCATGGACGTCAACAGCAGCGTCTTGAGGATCCTTCCGAACGGCGCCTTTTGGGACTTTGAATCACCCGGCCACGGCTGGACCCTCGACGGGGGGGGGAACGTGTGGAAGGTCGGCTACGACTCCACGCTTGGTCCGACAGGGGGTGTTGCTTCGGGGAGCAATGCGTTGTACACCTACGACGGTTCGTATCCGAATTCCATGAGCCAATTTTGGGCCTCATCGCCGACGATGGATTGCAGCGGCTGCTCGGGTTCGTGGACGTTGAGTTACATGCGGCGTCTTGGTGTTGAGTCGAGTTCGTGGGACCACGCCTACGTGCAGGTGAAGGACCCGCAAGGGGCATGGGTGAACGTCTGGAGCAACGGGGGGACGATGAACGAAGGGAGCTTCACCTCCGTCTCGCACGACATCTCCACCTACATTGCCGGAAACTCGGCCTTCGCCGTCCGCTTCGGTCTTGGAACGTCCGACGGCTCCGTGACCTACACCGGCTGGAACCTCGATGACATCCTGATCGAGCCCACCGGCGGGGTCACGGGAACAGGCGTGGGCGATTGGACCTCTGCCCCCTTTGGCCCTGAGGTCGATGGCGCTCCTCATTCCCGCCTGCACCTCGATGCCGAGGTGCCCGACGGAGCGGTGCTGGAGGTCACGATCCTCGATGCACTGACGGGAACCCCCGTGCCTGGTTTTACGGCCTTGTCCACCACCAGCATCGATCTCGGAGCCATCGACGCTCACCAGCGGCCACTCTTGCGGGTGCACCTCGCGCTTGAGGAGGGTTCGGAGGGAGGCCCTCAAATCGGCGCCATTGGCGTCGGAGGGCGTGAACTGCACGAGATGGAGACCTTCCCCTTCCACGGGTGGCTCAACGACAACGGGGGCGCTGTGGACGAGGTCGCCACGTTGAGCCAGACCAGCCAAGAGGTGACCGTCACGGGGGCCATTCTTGGACCGGTGCGTACCGCGCGTGCAGGCATCGGCGCGTTGGTCAGTGAGCATGACGCAAGCGGAGCGTCTGTGGAGATCAGCCTTGACGAAGGGCCTTGGTTGGAACTTGATGGCGAAGGCGGCTTGGTTCCGCTTTCAGACATCTCGCATCGATATCAGATACGAATTGTCCCAGACACCCCCGGCTCGTCGTGGACCCTCGGGGGGCTCACAGTGGATCTGCTCCCGTCCCCGGCCCCGCTCCATCCGATGCTGGACGTGGGTGCGGACGGAGCAGGTGAATGGGGGTTGCTGGATCGCTCCCACGGCCGTCTTGGCCTGCAGGATCGCTTCATCGACGGTGCAGGATGGAAGGAAGCCACAATGGTCGCTGGGGCCGACCTCTCGTTCAGCACCTACCTTCCAGCTTCTGGTGTGGCGGCCTTCGGTCTGGTGCTTGACGCTCCCGCGGGGGGCATGGACCGCCTCTCGATGAGCATGCACGTGGGCAACCAGCAGGTCAGCAGCGTCGTCAACGTCACGCACGCCCTCGCTGAGGGCGAGGCGATGCTTCCCTCGGTGGACCTCGCGTTGCTCAACCAGGCCCTTGCCGGTGGTCGGGATGCGGGTCCGGTGGGGTTGGACCTGGTGCAGGTCGACGTTGTGCTCTCCGGCACGGCCAGCAGCACGGGAGTGCTCGTGGTTGGTGGCCTCTTTGCCCCCTATCACCGCAGCCTCGATGCGACCTTGACCGCGGGTCATCCGCTGGTGGTGGCCCTCAACGGGGCGCTTGGCGAAGTCCCGCCCGTGGATGGGGTGCGTACGCTTCACCTTCCGGTGTCCCTCGCAGCGGCCGGGGCGGTGCGCGTGTCGGTCGACGATCTCCGCACGACCGTTTCCGTCGACGTTCTGGACGTTGATTTTACGCCCGATGTCATGACCTTGGTGCCCGGTGATGCATGGTACGAGATGAACGCCACGTTTGATGCGACCGCCCTTGGGAGTTCGAATTTTCTCGCGGACATGGTGACGCAAGGGTGGTCCACGCGTTTGGTCCTGCATGCTCCGGGTGCTTCGGCAACGGTGGACTGCCCTGTCTCCGCCCTTCCTCTGAGCGGCGAAACGATGGACCAGTGCACACACACGGGGACGGCGCTGGAATGGACCGCATCGGACAGCGATGGGGGGGCCGAGGCGGGCGGTGCCGGAACGACGGTGTGGGTCTCCATGACCTTCCGCTTGCCTGTGGCTTGGGGCGACGAACCAAGTGCTGTCCTTTCGCTCTCGCTCGTGGCGCCGACAGGCCCGATGCTGCCGGCCTCCCGTTCCTTTGGACTCGGTTCCTTCAGCGGCATCGCTCACGACGTAGGAGTCACGTCGTGGTGGGTGTCGACCTCGTCAGGTTTTGCCGCGTTGCCAGGTGAGGGCTGGCTCGCTCCCGGTGATGAAGCCAGCGTTGAGGTGGATGTTGGGTTCAGCCATGTGGCGATGGCCGCGGCACCTCGTCCTGGAGACCTCATGCTGCGCGTGCGGGTCAACGGTGTCGAGGTTGGCTCGACCTCTTCTGTGACCGACGGGCACGCACGCTTCCCCTTCACCGTCCCCTCCTTTGTACCTGAGATCGACGTCCGAATCGACCTTGAACCGCTCAAGGGGCAAGATCGGGTGGACGAAACCGACGCTTCTGCTACCTTCGCCTTGGACACCGTTGCGCCCGTGCTCCTTGGAACCAGCACGCCCAACCGCACCCATCTCCCACAGGCCCGGGACCATGAGCACCACCTCCTCGTGGGGGATCGGCCCGTGCTCCCATCACGAGGGCAGGTCGTGGTGTGGCGTTCGTGGGTGGATGACCTCGACGGCGACAGGGGCATCGATGGTTCGGAATTCACTGCGATGCCGCTTGACGTGCCAGAGGATCTGACCTTCCTGCAGGGCACCTACGCCTTCACGCTGGATGCATCCGGTGCCCGAGACGGTGACTGGTATGCCTTTTACTACCGAATCGCAGACGCGGCGGGGCACCCTCTGCTCGGGGTGGGCAACGCCACCGAGCCAATGTCCATCGTGCAGGTCTCGGCCGACACCGCGCCAACCTCCGGGGACCTCTCAAGCGCCTCATGGTCGGTGGAGGCTCCGGTGTGGTTGCATCCCGATGAACGTGTTTCGCTCTACGTTCCGTTGGGGGACGACAACGGCGTCAGCGATATTGCCTCTGTGGTCGTTGATCTCGACTTGGACGTGGACGATGCATTGAGCCTTCGCTGGACGCCGACCACGGGGTGCGAGGAAGCGCACGCCTTCCTGCGTATCCACGGTTGCACCCTGCACGCCAATGGGCAAGGCCCGAGCCCCTTCCCTGCTCAAGGGGTGCTTGAAATCGACCTGTCGATTGGATGGGGTTTCGACCCGGACACCTCAGCCCTTCGGGTGCCTTCCGTGACCGTGGCAGACCGGGGTGGGCAATTCACCTCGAGCCGCT
>Ga0255770_10004106_pt1 | contig 12358 bp, 12 predicted proteins | sample 071ome_22_FD_179968 | JGI IMG/M metagenome (GOLD analysis project Ga0255770, IMG submission 179968) | Coastal salt marsh microbial communities from the Groves Creek Marsh, Skidaway Island, Georgia - 071404AT metaG (version 2) | ecosystem: Environmental > Aquatic > Marine > Intertidal zone >... | reverse complement strand
CGGCGTTTTGACGTGCGCGAAAAATCAAGTCCTGACTGCCCTCCACTCCGATGACAATCGATCCGTGCTTCGCAATGGCAAGAGAAAAATTACCTAAGCCACAAAACAAATCTGCAATCCGCTCTCCAGCTTTTGGTTCCAGCAACGACATCGCTCGCCTCACTAAAACACCATTAACCTCAGTATTGACTTGAGTGAACTCAGACAAACCGAACTCAAACTCTAAATTGAAATCAGGAATGCGATACGTCAATCTCGATTCAGCCTCAGGATAAATTTGTTTCAACGTTTTCGGCCCACCCCTTTGGGTATAAATACAAACGCTTTGTTTTAGGCCAAACTCAACAAGACACTTTGTATCAGACTGCGTTAAGTCCTCAAGGATTCGAAATGCAAGAATGTCAGACGTTTCACTACACGCCACCTCAATTTGAGGAACGTTTTTTTTAATCGATAACGACTCAACCAAAGCTCGCAACTCTGGCAACAATCTAGAGACCCTTGATGGCAATACGTCACACGACAACATATCCACCACGTAGCCTTTTCCTTTTTCTCTGAAACCAACGAGCGCTTTATCTTTTTTGATAACAAAACGACTGGATAAGCGTGCCCTGGTCCGGTAACCCAAAGACGGCCCAGAAATCGGGGATAAGATACGCTCTGGTGACACTTTCCCGATTCGGGTAAATGCATCCTCCAAAACTCGCTGTTTTATCGCGAGTTGCGATCTCATATCAATATGCTGAAAACTACACCCACCACAGACTCCAAAACTTGGACATCGCGGATTCATGCGAGCAGATGATGGATTTTTTACGGCCTTGGTAACAGCAGTATCGAAACTAGGTTTTTTTTTCTTAATCTCAATTTCGACAGTTTCGCTGACTAACGCATTTTGAACAAAAATGACTTTATTATCTGATCGCGCAATCCCTCTGGCCTCGTGATCAACTGATTCAATCAATACTTCCATGGCTGATTAATTCCAAGCTGCGAGAAACTGTTGCCAATGCTCGCCCGTCAATCCCTCGATGTGATCTCGTGCAGTTTTAACTTCTTGATCATACCGATCTGCGTTTATTGCACCGCGGATTAATTGGTATCTTAGGTAAACCAGATAAGTGTTCACTACATCCGTTTCGCAATAATCTCGAATATCCGACAGATTCCCCTCTTGATATTTCTCCCAAACCTTACCACCAGACATTCCAACTTTACCTGGAAAGCCGAGCATTTGAGCCACCTCATCTAGTGGCGCGTTAGCACGTGGCTGGTAACGGGCGAGGACATCCATCAAGTCCAGATGACGAGAGTGGTATCGACTGATGTAGTTATTCCATTTAAAGTCTCTGTCATCTTCACCCGTGTCCCAATACCTTGCAGCGACGATGCCATGAACGAGACTGCGGTAATGTAACACCGGCAAATCAAAACCTCCGCCATTCCATGAGACAAGTTGTGGTGTATATTTTTCGATTCCTTCGAAAAACCTCTTGATAAGAGAAGACTCCCTATCTTCTAGCTCTCCTAACGACCACACACGAAATCCATCGCCGGCACGCAGGACACAAGAGATTGCCACAACTTGATGTATGTGGAGCGGTAAAAACTCACTCCCCGTTTTCTCGAATCGCTCTTTAAAGGCAAATTCAGCAACCTCTGCATCAGAAAGGCCAGATGCCATATCTCGTAGACGCCGCAAAGATTCAACATCAGGAACAGTTTCAATATCAAAAACGAGTACTGGATTCAATTGATACCCTTACTCAGCCGGAAACACGCCCGTCGATAGGTATCGGTCTCCGCGATCACACACTATCGAGACGATCGTCGCATCTTTCAGTGATTGAGAGAGTTTTAACGAGACCCACATGGCGCCTCCAGATGAAATGCCAGCGAAAATCCCCTCTTCTTTGGCTAATCGACGGGTCGTATCTTCAGCATCTTGTTGTGAGACTTCGATAATCTCATCTACACGGTTTTTATCGAATATTTTTGGCAAATAAGCCTCCGGCCATTTTCGAATACCTGGTATCTGGGAGCCATCGGTGGGCTGACATCCGATAATCTTAATATCTGGATTCTTTTCCTTTAGATACCTGGACACCCCCATAATCGTGCCTGTGGTTCCCATACTTGATACAAAATGGGTCACACGACCACTAGTTTGATCCCAAATTTCAGGCCCAGTTAAGTCAAAGTGTGCAAGTGGATTATCCGTGTTTGAAAACTGATCGAGTATCACGCCCTCACCACGAGATTGCATGCGTTCAGCTAAATCTCTTGCACCCTCCATGCCCTCAGACTGCGAAACCAAAATAAACTTTGCACCAAAAGCAGCCATCGTCTGTCGACGCTCTATCGATAAATTGTCCGGCATAATCAAAACCATCCGATAACCCCGCATCGCAGCAACCATTGCGAGCGCTATCCCAGTGTTTCCCGATGTGGCCTCAATGAGCGTATCCCCGGGCTTAATACGCCCCGTCTCCTCGGCCTGCTTGATCATCGAAAGTGCAGGCCTATCCTTCACGGACCCCGCTGGGTTGTTCCCCTCAAGCTTCGCAAGGATTGTGTTACTCGTTCTCCCTGGGAGTCTTTTGAGACGTACTAGGGGCGTACCTCCCACTACGTCATCTAAAGTTTTGTAGTTCATCATCCGTATCGGCGTCAGTAATTCGATTGCTCAAAAAGAAAGTCAACATAGGCATTCACACCCGCATTGACGTCAGACATCTGAGCATCACAACCAGCGCGTCTCAATTTAGTCAAATCGGCCTCAGTAAAGCTTTGATACCGTTCTTCGAGTCCATCTGGAAATGGCACATATGAAATGAGGCCTTCCTCCTTCATTTCAGCCAGCGTCAGAGGGGACTGGTTTTTCCGTTTTCTAATTGCGTTAATCGTCGCAACTGCTACTTCGTTAAAGGTTTGCGATCGACCAGTGCCACAATTAAAGATCCCAGATTGTTCACGGTTGTCATAGAAATATAAATTCGTTGCCACGACATCGTCTACAAAAACAAAATCCCGCCTTTGTTCACCAGCCTTATATCCTCCACTCCCTTCGAATAAATTTAATGTTCCGCGATCTTGGAACTGATTGAAAAAGTGAAAAGCGACCGACGCCATTCTTTTTTTATGACTCTCACGAGGACCGTATACATTAAAGTACCTAAGGCCTACAACTTGAGAAGAATGGTCGTCAATATTTTGCCTCACGTACTGATCAAACAAATACTTGGAAAAACCATATACGTTTAGAGGAGATTCGTTATTTCTGTCCTCGGTAAATACGTGTCCCCCACCATACACAGAAGCCGATGATGCGTAGACGAACGGGATGTGAAGTCGCTTGGAAAATTCGAAAAGATCTATGGAATAACGGTAGTTGTTACTCATCATATAGTTACCGTCCAATTCCATCGTATCTGAGCAAGCACCTTGATGAAAGATGTAAGTTATTCTTCGGTCCCAAACACCAGAAGAGAGCTGCGATCGAAACTCTTCCTTATCGAGATACTGATCGAAATCACAGTCGATTAGATTTTTGTATTTATCAGTGCCACCGAAATTATCGACGACTACAATGTCATTAATATCTCGACGATTCAATGCTCTCAGAATGTTAGAACCAATAAAACCAGCACCACCTGTTATTAAAATCGACATGCGCTAAAAACCTTCGCGAAATAATTCATCGAAACTTGTAGTCGCCGTGCCTAATTTCCCGACCACAATTCCTGCTGCCTTATTGGCGAGTCTTACCGACTCTGAAATATTCATTCCGCTCGCGAGATACGCGGCAAGTACGCCGATGACTGTATCTCCTGCACCACTCACATCAAAAATCTCACGAGCAACAGTCTGAAAATGCTCTACCTGGTGTTTTTCAAACAACGTCATTCCTTCTTCACTACGTGTCACCAATACGCCAGACAGCCCCACATGCTCTCTGAGTGCTTGCACCTTACTAGTCAAATCATCTTCAGTGTTCCAGTTTCCTACGATTGCTCGTAACTCATTTTTGTTGGGAGTGATATAGCTCGCACCGCGGTACTTCTCGAAATCGTTACCTTTTGGATCAATCAATACCAATTTTCCGAATTTTTTTGCTTGAAAGATCATATCCGATATGTGTTTGAGTACACCTTTACCATAGTCAGAGAACACCACAACATCCGCCCCTTTTAGAAGCTTATCGTATTGCTTAGAACTCTCTGATAACGAATGCTCACTGGGAACGCTCTCAAAATCAATTCGAATCAATTGTTGCTGCTGAGCTACGACGCGCGTTTTAATCGTCGTCGACAAATTTGTGTCGATATTTAAATACGCCTCAATTCCTGAAGCTGTAATTAATTGTTCTAACTCCCTCCCCTCAGCATCGTCCCCTCGTATTGATAGCAAATCCACATTTACGCCTTGTTTCAAAGCGTTGAGAGCGACATTACCGGCTCCTCCCAAGCGAGATTCAGTTCGACCGACCCGAACAACGGGCACGGGTGCCTCAGGCGATATCCGATCCGCAGAGCCAAACCAATAGCGGTCCAACATGACGTCTCCCACTACGAGGACTCGAGCACTTGCCAGATTGCCGCGTAATGTGTCTAACTTCATCGATTACCCTTTTTGAGAAAACGGTTCGGAGTATCACCGTTTGCCAATCTTACCTTAACGTTTTGTTTCACTAATTTCTTGATTCATCCTACGGAGAATACCCAATGGATTGTCAGACTGCGTTATTGGTCTTCCTACCACAAGATAACTAGAGCCACGACGCATTGCATCAGAAGGCGTCATAACTCTCTTTTGGTCATCCGAAGAGCCGCCTGATGGCCTGATACCAGGTGTTACTCTCAAAAAATCGTGACCATATTTTGCCTTGACAAGGTCCGCCTCATTAGCAGAGCAAACAACTCCATTTGCTCCAGATTGATATGCGATACTGGTCAGCCGATCAACGAGCGCACTGGGCTCAAATTTAAAACCAATTTCTTGCAAATTATTCTGATCCATTGAGGTCAGTACCGTCACTGCCGTCAGCAAAGGCCTATCCTCACTCGTACCCAACGCCTCCCTGGCTGCGCGAATCATGTCGCTTCCACCGAGTGCGTGGACATTAACCATCCAGACACCGAGCTCTCGGGCCGCCGAACACGCTTTCATTACAGTGTTCGGTATGTCATGAAATTTCAAATCAAGAAAGACCGAGAAACCGAGTTTCACAAGCTTCTCGGTGATGCGCGGCCCATGACTTGTAAATAGCTCTTTCCCAACCTTCAACTTACAAAGCTTCGGGTTAAGCTGAGAAACGAGGCTTGATACGTCATCTTCATTGGACATATCGAGCGCTACGATAATCTTAGCGTCCATCATTTTTATCTCTTGTCGTATGAGTCTTGATTGGTGAATAAGAATCCCATGACTGGCAGGCTGGACATCGCCAATAATGAGAATTTGCCTCAAACCCGCAGCTCTCACATTTGTGACACAAGGTGGTCTTTAAACCGTCAGCAATTTTTTTGAAAACGATGTCAGAAGCATCCTCAAAATTTCCCATTTCACCTTTGAGTGAGGCAAAAACCGGAATAATGAGTGCCGAATGTCCAGATTTTAAAAACAATTCTCTAGCTAACTGGTGACCTGAAGCCTCACCACTGAGCTCCGTTTGGATCTGAAAAATGGACTGAAAAGTCTCTTCACAGGGAATCTCAAGGAAAAACTCCCTCAGGGTTTCGAGACACTCAGACATCCGCGTCAAACGCCGACAGGTTTCTACAAATTGCGGCAACACCAACACAAAGAAATCCGGGTGATTTTCCCTGATCGACATCCACGCGGACAAACCGTCTTGATATTTCCCTTGCGCGTAACGCACCTTACCCAACATAATTAACACTCTAGGACTATTCGGATTCTCGCTCTCAGCGCGATCAATCCAGCGCATTACTAACTCGGACCGCTGCTCCTCAAAATCAACCTCGGCACACTCCATCATAAAATGAGCGATTAACTCTCTTTGAGATTCTCCGGACAAAGATTGATACTTCATGGCCGCCTGAATCCCACTCTCCCAGTCCCTCTGCGTCACGTAAAGCTCAATTAGCAAAAGCAACGCAGAAGGATCCGTGCGATTAACATCGACCCTTTTAAGATATTGCTCAGCACGATCATGCATTCCCGATTTTAAATAATCTTGCCCGACCGCAAGCAACGCTTGATTTCTTTCGATACTGGACAAATCAGGTCGATCTAGGAGTGCTTGATGCACCAACAACGCCCTCTGGATTTCCCCGCTTTGTCTGAATAAAGCGCCAACGGCAAATTGTAGCTCTATTGACTCAGGGTCCGAGCTAGCTAGCTCAACGAAAACATCTATCGCCCGATCGGTATCATTTTTAAGGAGATAATTAATTCCATCCACGTAAGACGATGGTACTCTTTGCGACTCGTTTAGCAGCTGCTTGATATCGATACGGGCTGCGAGCCAACCAAAAAGGAAAAAAGTCGGCAACGCAAGCAACCACCAATTCTCGTAATTCATCAGAGAGTCACTTTCTCCGGACGTGGCCTCGTACGTTTTCTACCAAGAAGCTTTGTTACAGCACCCAAGGCGAATCCGAATAAAAAGGAGATAAGAACTATGACTGCCAATGGAAATTCAAAAATATACAGATTTGTAAATTTCAAACTTACTGAATCAAAGTTGTAAACCGTGAAAACTAACAATAAAACGACGATGATTGTTTTGATCAATCTTCGAATTAGCGCAACCATCCGCTTTCCTTAATTTCTGGCACCTTAGACGTTTTCATAATAAGTAAAAAAAAACGGTCGAATCAACTCCGACCGTTTACCTTAGCTCATCCAACCTAATTTTTCGAAGACGAATCAAGACACTTATATCGATCTGGGAAGGTCGGCACGAATTTTCAACTCCTTCCCAGCTTTAAAATGAGGAGCGAACTTTGGTGGAACAAGAACCGGGTCTCCACTTTTTGGGTTTCTTCCTTTTCGAGAGGAGCGATAGTTTAGACCAAAGCTTCCAAATCCTCGGATTTCGACTCGATTACCATTCTCCAACGTCCTTGAAATTGAATCGAGTATCGTCTGGACTGCAATCGCAACATCATCCTCCATAAAAGCTGGTGATTTCTCGCTCAGTAGAGTTATAAGTTGCGATTTTGTCATATTCACCGTCCCCTCGGATAGATCCTACTCTTCAGCGTTGTCTAGCTTTGCCTTCAAAAGCGCACCGAGGTTAGTTGTGCCAGCACTCTGACTGTCACTGTCTGCGGCGTGCTTTTTGATTGCCTCGGCCTCATCCGACGCCTCTTTTGCCTTAATCGATAGGCTGACGATACGAGTTTTCTTGTCCACTCCCATCACCATAGCTTCTACCGTTTGTCCAGCCGAAAAAGAATCCAGTCGAACGTCCCGATCGCGAGACAGATCACTTGATTTAACAAAACCCTTTACGTTTTCATCGATATCTAACGTCAAACCTCTGTCCTCAACTGACGAGACCGTAGCGGAAATCACACTGCCTCTGCTCAATGAGACATCCGCGCCGTCCATCGGATCCTCACTCAATTGCTTCACACCGAGGGATATTCTCTCTCTTTCCACGTCAATCGCGAGAACCACTGCCTCAACCTCGTCACCCTTCTTGTAATTCCGAACAGCATCCTCACCTTGCTCCGTCCAAGAAAGGTCTGAGGTGTGGACAAGTCCATCGATCCCGCCAGGGAGGCCGATAAAAATACCGAAATCAGTTATGGACTTAATTGAACCAGAAACTTTGTCCCCTTTTGTGGCGCTTTGCTCAAACTCTTCCCAAGGGTTGGAGTGCACTGTTTCATCCCTAGGGAGATACGACGACGGTCCTCGTCAATTTCGAGGATCATAATCTCTACCTCATCCCCGAGCTGCACCACCTTACCAGGGTGAACATTCCTATTAGTCCAATCCATCTCAGAAACGTGAACAAGCCCCTCTATTCCAGGCTCAATCTCTACAAAAGCGCCGTAGTCGGTAAGGTTTGAGATATTGCCAAACAAACGAGTACCCTGCGGAAGTCGTCTTGCGAGACCCAACCAAGGGTCCTCTCCAAGCTGCTTCAAACCAAGCGACACTCTGCTTTTCTCCTGATCGAACTTCAGGACCTTTGCTTCAAGCTCGTCCCCGATATTCACAACCTCTGTCGGATGCTTGACACGACGCCAAGCAAGATCAGTGATATGAAGCAATCCATCTATCCCACCGAGGTCGACAAATGCGCCATAGTCAGTAATATTCTTAACAATACCTTTGACTACAGCTCCCTCGGAGAGAGACTCGAGCACCTTCTCCCTCTCTTCACCCAGACTTTCCTCAAGTACTGCTCGCCTTGATACAACGACATTGTTTCTCTTTCGGTCGAGTTTTATGACCTTAAACTCAAGGGTTTTTTCCTCGTACGGAGTTGTGTCCTTGATGGGTCGAACATCGACAAGAGACCCGGGTAAGAATGCTCGAATACTATTCAACATAACTGTCAAACCACCCTTGACTCGACCAGAAACGTAGCCCTCGACAATTTCGCCCTCTTCCATCGATTTCTCGAGGCTTATCCATGCAGCCAATCGCTTCGCTTTTTCCCGTGACAGCTTTGTTTCACCGTAACCATCTTCCAAGGACTCGATCGCAACGGAAACATAGTCTCCGACGGTTGCTTCCACCTCTCCTTGGTCATTCTTAAATTCGTCGATTGATATGTAACTCTCGGATTTCAGACCCGCGTTGACCACCACGAAATTATGGTCTATCCGTGTGACCTCTGCGGTGATCACTTCTCCGGCGCGCATTTCTTGTCTCTGGAGGCTCTCCTCAAACATGAGAGCAAAGTTTTCGGTTTCTGGGGTTTGTGTTTCAGTTGCGTTGGTTGTCATAGGTTTTATTGGTTTTTATTTTTCTCACAGGCTACTCAAGAACCCGATCGAAATTCTCGTTGTTGTTGTTTAATTTCCCAGCATCAATGATGCAGCCCCTCAAGCGAAAAATAGATCACTACGTCCCATCGAGTTACTCAGAGCATCCTCGTATAGAGCAACAATCGCGCTACTTACCTCTTCAATCGTCATGTCGGTGCTGTCAATCTCTGTTGCTGACCGTGCTCGCTTTAAAGGTGAATGCGATCGAGACATATCATCTTCGTCACGCTTTTTCATCTCCAAAACAAGACCTTCCATTTTAACATCTTTTCCTTGACTTTCCAGCTGTTTATAGCGACGTTTCGCTCGCTCTTCGGCAGACGCCGTCAAGTAAACCTTGACCAGCGAATCAGGGAACACCGTCGTTCCCATGTCTCTACCATCCGCGACAAGCCCAGGAGCTCGCCTAACAAGACGCTGCAAATCTAGCAATTTTTCTCTAACTTTCGCTGATGCCGCGACTCGGCTAGCAGCCATAGAGACTTTTTCCTCACGAATCAGGCTAGTCACGTCTTTACCGTTCAACATCACCTGATCAGACGATATTTGAATATCTAAGTCATTCAGGAAGGGCTCTATTGATTCTGGCTCGTCCAGATCGAGATCATCTGGAGAGTCTAGAAACGCCATACCAATCGCTCTGTAGATTGCACCACTATCCAAATAATCGAATCCAAGTTTTAGGGCGACGGCTTTTGCAACTGACCCCTTGCCCGAACCACTGGGACCATCAATGGAAATCACGTGACAGCGCAAGATCGAGTCGAAACATTGAAAAAACGAAGGAAACGTTTTGTTGACACACGCCGGTTCCAATATTGTTACGGGCTTACCCGACAACGATACCAACGAGAAAGACATCGCCATACGATGATCGTCATATGTGGCAATAGAGACACCACTATTTATGTTCTCAGGCGGTTTGATTAAAAGGTCAGCATCCCCCTCAATGACTGTTGCCCCAAACTTCCTCAGTTCGGTCGCCATCGCAAATAAACGATCGGTTTCCTTCACGCGCCAATTTCCTATATTCCTCAGATGGCACTCACCATCAGCAAAGAGGGCCAAAACCGCAAGTGTCATCGCTGCATCAGGTATATGATTCAAGTCAAGATCGAACTTGGGTATTCTCCGCCGGCCGCTCGAATGGACCGTGATCCGCCCTGGGCCTGACTCCACCCGAGCTCCCAAATTTTCAAGTACATCTAGAAACCGTATGTCTCCTTGAATGCTGTCTCGCTCAATGTTCGTGACGCTCACTTGCTGATTACTCAGAAGACCAGCGGCAAAAAAATAGGATGCACTTGAAGCGTCACCCTCAACGATGTAGACACCAGGACTGCTATATCCAACTTTTGCGTCAATCACAAATTCTCGCCACTCTTTATTCACAACCTCAACACCAAAGCTTGACATCATATCCAGAGTCATTTGTACGTAAGGCTTCGACACGAGGTCACCGATGACTCTGATTTCAACGCGTCTCTTTAGTAAGGGCGCCGAAAGCAATAATCCAGATAGATATTGGCTCGAAACATTACCCCGAACCTCAAATATTGGATCAAAATTGCTTTGCTGCCCTCCCCGGATTTCTAGAGGAAGGAAACCTTCTCGTTCGATATAGGTGATGTCAGCTCCATGCTCAACGAGTGAATCAACCTGATCGCGTATCGGGCGCTCGTACATTCTGGGCACGCCTTTTAATACGTAATGCCCTTTTGAAAACGACAATACCGGAACTAAGGATCTGACTGCCGTACCCGCATTACCGAGAAACATAACTGCACTTTGATTAGGGAACCCTAATGGACAACCCCGGACAGTAACTTCATCGCCCAGTTGCTGAATACCAACCCCAAGCTGGGACAATCCATTCAGCATCACTTCGGTGTCATCTGACTTGAGTAGTCCCTTGATACGAGTCGTTCCCTCAGACAGAGCCGCGAGAAGCAGTACTCTATTCGATATACTCTTTGATCCTGGCACACTGGTGGTCCCACTCGATCCAAATGGCGCAACTATCTCAACCGATTTCTGGCCATTGGCAGTGATCATTTTTTAATGTTCCACGCAGCTCGAGCTGATGACGCCGCTGCAAATATGGCCTTGAGCTCAGTGTAGCGTTGCTCTTCAATTAACTCTTTCATCCACTCCAGTTTGGCGATGAATTCGCTCAAGCTCTCTAATATTTCAGATTGATTCGCTTCACAAATATCTGCCCACATCTCTGCTGAGCTGCCCGCTATACGGGTGAAGTCTCTAAATCCCCCGGCGGCATAATTCAATACTTCATCCGCGTCCTCGCGCTCTATGATCATATTGACAAGAGCATATGAAACGACATGTGGCAAGTGACTCACGACAGAGAAAATATGGTCGTGACGTTTCGTTGACATGATCAACACATTCGCATCACAGATCTTCCACATCTCGCGAATACGTCCAACATTGGACGGTAATGTTTCTTTTAATGGACACAGAACAACATTCCTGCCTTTAAATAAATCTACTCGAGCAGACAGCGCCCCAGTCTTTTCCGAACCTGCGATCGGGTGAGCAGGTACTACACATGAAAGGCGATCGGGAAGACACTTTAGCGCCAATTCAGCGAAGTCTGACTTGGTACTACCGACGTCAGTGATGACGGCATCTCTCGGAGCATACTTATCGACCTCAGGAAGAATGGCAGAAAGCTGTCTGACAGGAACCGCGATGATAATTACATCAGCATCTCGAACGCCACCCTTGATGTCTCTCGAAACCTCATCGATGACCCCATTCTCTATCGCAGCACGAAGGTTGTCCGCGCTCCGCCCAACGCCCACCACTGTTTCGACACAATTAGCCTCTTTAAGCCTCAGAGCAATTGAACCACCGATTAGCCCGACACCAATAACCGCCAGCCTTTTTATGAATTTTTGAGAAACTGTGACCGCTGTCATCTTTAATCCGAAAGTGAGTCATCCAATGCTTCAATAAACCGGTTATTTTCCTGTTCAAGCCCAACACTGACGCGTAAGTGATTTGGTAACCCGTAACCAGAAATAGGTCTTACGATCACGCCACGACTAAGTAACGATTGAAATATCGAACCCGCGTCATAAGGCATCTCTACTGTTATAAAATTTCCATGAGGCCTTATGAATGCTAACCCTCGCGACTCAAACGCGCGGGATAATTGGACAATTCCTTGGCGATTTACATTAATAGATCGGGAGACAAAGTTTTTATCTTTGAGTGATGCCTCCGCCGCGCCCATCGCTAGAGAATTCACGTTAAACGGTTGCCGTACACGATTGAGCAACTCGGTAATTTCTGGACTTGCGACACCATAACCGACTCTCAACGCCGCGAGACCGAATATCTTAGAAAATGTTCGA
>Ga0255770_10004102_pt1 | contig 12376 bp, 6 predicted proteins | sample 071ome_22_FD_179968 | JGI IMG/M metagenome (GOLD analysis project Ga0255770, IMG submission 179968) | Coastal salt marsh microbial communities from the Groves Creek Marsh, Skidaway Island, Georgia - 071404AT metaG (version 2) | ecosystem: Environmental > Aquatic > Marine > Intertidal zone > Salt... | reverse complement strand
CCACCACTGCCACCACCAAACTTGCGTTCCACCTCTCGCAACTGGTTCTTCACCTTTTGTGATATCCCAACCCACGAGGAGGAGGAGGAGGAATGGGAGGAACGAGTAGACGAGGTAGTCGCAGTCGCAGCGGAAACGGATGCCGTCTTTGCGTCTGCGTCGCTTCGTATTTCTTCTTCTTTTCTTTCGTCCGTTTCTTTGTTGGTGGCTATAACATCAACGCTTTCTTTCTTTGCCTTATTCCTCTTCGTTCCGGCGAGGCGAGAGAGGAAACTTTGTCTCTGTTTTTCTAAACGCATCTTGTTCCTCTCCCCCCCGTTGGCGTTTGGAGACGACAAGCCGCCCCCAGCGAGGAAAGAAGACTCGACCATTCCTCCTCCGCCTGCTCCGCCTCCTCTTCGAATGATGTTCGCGTTATTATTACCGGTAGTATTCCCACTGCTACTCCGAGCGTTTAAATCGTCTCTCATGTCCAGAGCTTCCAGCGCCCGGTGGATGATGGCTTCCTCGTTCGCTCTCGTTGAAGTCATCGAGGCCGTTCGTTGTTTTTTGTGTCGGCGCCACCTTTTTTTGTACCTCTCTTTTTCTCTCGAAACGTCTCGCGTCTCTTCTCGCGCGCGTTTTTAGAACAAAAAAATAAACCAAACGACGGGACGATGAGGGTTTCTCTTTCGCTTCCGAGTTCTCTGTCTGTCTATCTATTTATCTATCAAACGTCCCAGGGAGAAAAAGAGAGAGAGAGAGAGAGAGAGAGAAAGAGTTTTTAAAGAGTTTTTGTGTTAGTGTGTAAATGTGAATTTTTGTTTGCTTTTTTCTTCGAGAAAAGACAGAAACAGAGGAGAAAATTTTGCCATAAAAGAGAGAAGAAGAGCGCTCCGATATCAAGACCAAACGAAAAGAGAGAGAGAGAGAGAGAGAGAGAGAGAGAGAGAGAGAGAGAGAGAGAGGAAACAAAACAAAGACAGAAACGAGCGCGAGAGGAGGAGAGAGAATACTCTCAGAAATGGCGACGAAGACGACGAGGTTAAACGACATCCGCGACGGCGAGGTCCAGGAGGAAGAAGAAAGAAACGTCGTGCGAGAGCTCAATTTGTTCGTCGGCGGAAAGAAAAATAAACGAGAAGAAGAAGAAGAAGAAGAGAGAGCAAAAGAAGAGCACGACGTTAATAATAATCACGCGAGCAATGTTGGTGGTAATGTTTTGTCGTTCGGCGTTCCATCGTCGCTCTCAGTTCTTCCCACGAGCGATCGAGAGGTAAAGGAACGGTTGCGGTCCCTCGATGAACCGATTTGTCTCTTTGGAGAAGGGAAAGCAGAAAGGAGAGAACGATTGAAGAAAATATTGTCGTCTTCACTGTCTGCTGCCGCCGCCACAGCCGCCGTCGCTGGAACAGGAAACGACGAGGATGAGGATGAGGACGGATCGAACGAGAGAGAAACCGACGGAACTTTTAACCGGCAGAGAGGGAGGAAGAGAAAGGAAACGTTTTACACGGAAGGGAGTGCGATTTTGACACGCGCCAGAATGCACGCGGCAAAATTTTCCTTGCAACGCGCGAGAGAAAGAGTTTTAACGGATATCAATGAAGATACCGGTGATATTGATAAAGGAAAAGAAGAGGGAGAAAAATCCAAAGGAAATGAGGCGAGCGATACTTTCTTAAATCGAAGAAGGAAAGAATGCGCAGATTTGAATAAGTCGCGATTCGCTCCTGTCTCTTCAGTCGTTGGTGATTCGAGACCACTGAGTACTGTTGCTTCATTAGTGCTCGAGCGATACGATGAAAGCCATCATGGACTGATGTTAGCATCGACAATAAAGAATGAACGCGATTCTACCGAGGAGGACTTCAACACTGAATCTCTCGGCATCGTTTTGAGCGGTTCCTGGACAGGTGCGGTCAAGGTTTGGAATGTGTGTAACAGCTTTACCAAAGAGAGCAGAGAAAAAGAAAAAGATATTATGCTCAACAGAAGTAGCGAGGATAACATTAGTTGTGTTCTCTCACATACAGTAAAAGCTTCGGAGGAGCGAGTTACTGGGCTTGCATTTTCGCCCTTAATAATGGCATCAATTGGAAATGAAGATTTACCGGTGTTTGCATCCGCTTCGATGGATGGTACGTGCAGTCTTTTCAGTCTTTCAGGTAGAAAAAGAGCCTCTCTGGTTGGGCACGTCGGACGTTTAGCAAAAGTCAAATACCATCCGAGCGGCGCGTCCATTGCCACGGCGGGTTACGATAAAACGATCCGACTTTGGGATGCAAATACTTCGCAAGAAATCTTTTGTCAGGAGGCACATTCTCGCCCGTCTTACAATTGCACGTTTAACGAGGATGGAAGTTTATTGTTTTCGACTGGTCTGGACGCGTACGCTCGCATGTGGGATCTCAGATCAGGACGTTGTTTATGGACGATGAAAGGACACTCAAAAGGCGTAACATCAATTTCGGTTGACGTCACAAATTCTTTATGTGTCACTGGAGGAGAAGATAATCTCGTGAAGGTTTGGGATTTAAGAAAGCAAGAGAACGCGTACACAATTCCTGCGCACTCTGGACTAGTATCATCTGTATCTTTTGAACCAAGACGGGGGTGTTGGTTCAGCAGCTCCAGTTTCGATGGTACGGTTAAATTGTGGAGCACACTAGACTTTTCTTTACTCGCCCGCTTGGAGGGACACGAAGGCAAAGTAATGGATTGTAGTTTGGGAAGCTCTGCAGGAAGAACAGGAAAAAGTGGAAAAAGATTTAGTAGCGGTAAGTTTAGCAGTAGTAGTTATAGTTATGGGACAAGCGATTTTGGGGGCTTTATTGCGAGCGCAGGCTTTGATCGCACGCTTAAAATTTGGAAATAGCATTTTCTCTTGTTTTTTATAAAAGAGCATTAGGACCGATGAATGTATAAAACCTGAATCGATACATTGAATATTCGTGATGTTCTATCATTAATTCTTACTTTTTTTCTTCTCTTTGCTTTCATCAAAGCTTTCTTTTTTCATATCAACAGCAATAATTAGAAAAGCGGAGAGCTTTTTGCAGGCCGTCTCGTCTTCGTGCGCAGGGCGAGTTCTTTATTCCACGCTTGCGCAATTTTCGTTCCCTTCTCGTGATGAAAATTCGGGTAGCAGTAATATAATAAAATGTTATTTGATCTCCACGCCGCCATTCTTCGCAAAAGCGCCACTGGATTCGATCGCGTACTTCCTCCGCCGCCCAGTCCGTCCTTGAACCCGGACGTATACAATCCCACACCCAAGCCGTTTTTCCAAAGCCGTATTGAAAATTCGAAATCAAAACCAATTCCCATCTCGCCTGGACAGGAGAACATGGGATGAAATAATCCAGCTCGTATGAAATCATCGGTGCGGACGATTAAAGGTGCGCTGTTAACTTTGTATGCCCACATGAAAGCCTCGTCTGTGTTCGGATCTAGAAATTTAATCGGTAAAGCGCCAGCGGCATTGCCATATTTTTCACCGGCATTTTGCCAAGTTGGGCCTCCACGGTATCCTCTGGAGCGAGCGCCCCATTGTCTTTTCACCTCCATATTTTTTGAGGTATCCAATCTACCCGCGTGTCCGCCAAGCATGGACAATTTTGGTTGAACCTTGAATAATTTCAAAGCCCGAGCTAGCCAATTTGGATCGTTAGGTCGATCGTCATCCTGTATGAAAGCAACAAAAGGACCGTTTGCAGCTCGACCTAATCTATTATAACCCCTGATTTCGTGCACATCTGGACTGTGTACGAGCAAAGCGAATGGCACTGAGTATTTGTTCCTTTTCATCAATACATTCTCGTCCGCGCTGTTGTTTGCGGCTAGGACTACCATAGAGTTATGAAACCTTTGAAGGCTTTTCATCCAAGCTTCGTGACCGCTCCGAGAGTCATTGTTCACCAGTAGCTCCGCGAGAACTGGAGATCTCTTGGAGAGTAACGCAGGAAGAGCCGATATAGATTTTGGCCGGTCGTAGAACTGCATCACGATTGATGCCATAACTTTCACTTCACTCCGCGAGGCTTCCCCTATTCCACCGCCAGCTAGCCATCCGTCATCACAAGATGCGGGTTCCACGTCCAAAAATTCTGGACCACAAATTGCCCTACCATCCCCATCGTCTGATTTTGTCGCGGTGATCACATCGTGCGGGGATAATGCGTGCATTGTGACGTACTTTCCGCCCACGTTCTTGATTGCCTCTATGAGTAAACCGTCTGGATTTGGATTATTGGCACCGCATGGCGCAGCTTTCTTCTCCGCAAGAAGCTGGTACCCTCCTCTCAAAAGAGCCTCTCGCTTTACTAGCACAATCGAATTTGATGTGGGTAACGAGCGATGATCACTCCCACCCTTACGTTCTACTTTTCTTTCGCCGCTGAAATTTCCACCGGAAAAAAATACTGCCACTAACTTTGCATCCTTCGCTAACATTGCTTCCGCTTTCCGTATCCAATCCACAGATACGTCAATGTCAGTTTTTATTTCTCTCAAAGAGCTAGAGCTAGAACTAAAACTAGAAGAAGAAGAAGGATACATCAAGAGCATCGTCTCCGCGCTCGTCAATCTCAACAGTCGCGAAACTACTCTCGCGTCCGTATCCCTTGAAGTCGCGTAAACTGCGTATCCTTTCCCATCTTTCGCTGAATTTGCCGCTTTTCTCACATACTCTCTCGACCGCGTCGTCACCGTAGCGGCTCTCTTCCTTTGCCTGCTCTCTCTCTTCCTTTCGCGCGTGCCGTTTTGCTCGTCACTGTCACCTCCGTCTTCACTCTCATTCACTTCATCTTCATCGTTCTCACCGTCGTCGTAAAAAATAATCTCCGCTTTCCACAGCTTCGGCAAGTTTGCGTGCACTTTCTTCACCAAAACATCCGCCCAGCTTGTCGTCGTCGTCTGCCCTCTCGCGATTCTCGTCGAAACCGCGATAGCCATCCGAACTCGTTCCACTCTATCCCTCTTACATTTGGGCGGTGCGAATCTCGGCAAGTTCTTCGGCGCGCCGCCACTGCCCCGTTTCAGCTTTGCGCTCACTTTCGGTGGTTCGCCTTCCACCCACAGTTGACGCGTTCGGTCGCAAATCACATTCGCCTCCTGGACGGTTTCGTCCGACGACGTCGACGACAAAGACGACGACGACAACGTCGAGGAAAAAGAATCGAGGAGCGCTGCATTCTCTTCGTTTTCTCTCACTTCGCTGTCGTAAATCGACGACGACGACGACGACGACGACGACGACGACGACGACGAAGTAGAAGACGAAGAAAAGACAGATATCGTCGTCGACTTGGGGAGAAGAACAAGAAGAAGAAGAAGAAGAAGAATTCCACTGACGAGGCACACCACCACCACCGCCGCGGTTCTTCTTCTGCCCCCTTTATGCGATGACAACAGCGCTGACATCATCAACGATAGCGACAACGACAACAACGGCTCCGTTTTGTCGTCGTCTTTGTCGTCGTGGAATGAGAAGAAGAAGAAGTGAGTTGTGCTGATGGAGAAAAAAAATAAGTTTTTGAAGCCAAAAAACCGCTTTTCATGAAAAAAGGTGAATAAGAAAGAGCGTCGAAAGTGCTGCGATGAAAACGGAAGAATGAAGTTTCATTTTGTAAAGGGTCCGATCACTTGAATCGATCGATCGTTCGAGATGTACATCTCTCCGCTCCGCTCTAAATGTCGATGTGCACTACGTATTGTTCGCACGCACTCGTCTCATCAATAGGTGATGCTCTTTTTTTTCTACCCGTCTTCTTTTTTCTTCTTTCGCGAAATGATTTTGGAGAACGGCCCATCTTTAACGTCGCAAAAGAGCGGGAATCGACAGTCGCACGAGCGAATGTTATGTTGTTTCTCACTGTTCTCTCTTTGATTGTTGTTATTGCCATCGTTGTTATAGCTGCGCGTTTGTCGAATGGTGAAACTATATCTGGTTTCTGTTCGCATTCGTCGCGTTCCGTCAATCATAGGATCTGACTTTCGTTTTGGAATGTAATGCTGGCGATTAAACCGAGCAAAGTCGGTGAGAATGAGGAGAGATCGCCTAGGCAACTCGAGCGCGCGGTGGGGGAATATCATCGTATCGTTCCTATTTTGCCGCGCAGCCGTGGTAGTAGTAGTAGTAGTAGCGGCGCTCTCGGTAGTCGAAGAGGTCAAATAGCCTTCCTCTTCTGCTTCTTCGTTTGGGTTCGGGTGGCGAAACTCCATGACGCACCGATCGCCCAAAGAGAGGGAGAGGATAGTTCCCGTGAATGCGGAGTGCGTGTCCACGTGAGGGGCGATGCCACATCCGGGCGGATATTCGTTTACGGTGACTTGATCAAACGCGATGACTTTTTGAATCGCGTCAGATATTTGTCTTCTCTCATCCCCGGTCCACGCGTCGTCATTTGCGTTCTGACGCGTGAACAAAAAATCGTTTTTCGCACTCTCATTCTCTCTCTTATTCGCTCCCTCGGATGTTTTTTCATTGTCGTCGGCGGCGCTCAAGGAGATAAGCGCCCGGAGCCTCTCTCTCACGTCCACATCGAGCAGTTCAGGAATTTTCTCCTCGGCGTCGTTCGCCGCGTCGCGAGTGTCGTAATCAAACTTCTTCCCGTAATGTCGCACGCGACGTTTCGACAACGATTTCCATCCTCGACTCTTCTCGTCCGATTCGTTATGCCGCTCTAAATTGCCGCCTCTCTCTTCCTCGTTATCGTTGCGATTCGCCTCGATGAACTCGCGCTCCTCTTCTCTCGTGACAAAGTCTTCAATCAAAAAAACCCCGGGGATTTCGTATTGTTCTCTCAGCTCTCGACTGCTGAAAGACGCGAGCGTTTGTTTGTGCTGCTGCTGATTATGATTATGATTATGATGGTAGTGACGCTGGTCTCCTTGATTATCTTCGTCTGTCGTTGATGCCGGTATCATTTTGCAGAACGAAAGAGAGAGAAAGAGAGAGAGATTTGCGCGCGTGAATTTCTAGTTGTTGTTGTTGTTGTTGTTGTTGTTGTTCGTTTTCGTGCGCGCGTCGCGAATAAGAAGCACCGGCGGCATCGCGAACGATAAAGTTTTGGTGGGAGCTCACCGGGCACCGATCGATGACGACATCTTTCGTCGCTCTCGCGTTCGTGTTGTGTGATATGCGTTAGTTACTCTCTCATTTATTTTTTATGACGCAACCTTCGTGTCTGATTTTTTAAGTACCTTTTTAGTCAGATTTTCATCATATTTTTTACAAAGTTATCGAGTTCTACATATACACAAACAACAAAATGAAAATCAACATCTGCTCTTCGAGCGCGTAAATGAGACGCTTTGGATGCATTTTGTACAACAGTATTTACATAATCAGAAAGGATACACACGCTCTCTCTCTCTTTCTCTCTTGCTTTTTTACACGCACATGGCATCGCCGCTCGCGGCGGTCGTTTTATCGTCCTCTATTCTCTCTTCCTCTGCGTCTTCGCCTTCTTCCATGGGAGAATCTTTTACGCCTTCAAAGTCGCCGCTTCGATCGTCGTCTTCGACGCCGCCAAACTCCGAATACATCTCCTCCTCTTCCAACATCCACGTTTTAATCCTCTCTAAGATTCCGTAAGACATGTTGTTGGTGCCACCGTATTCTGGCGGTACTTGTTCTATCCTGAAATTAAACGGTGGCTGAATCAAAACCGACGGATCTTGCATCAAAATGTGAAATCTGGAGCGGATTTTCGGCGACGCAAAGGCGAAATACTTCATCGCCGGCAACAGAAATTTCGTAAATAATAGCGGTCGAATGATCCCAGCCCTCTCCGCTCGAATTGGCATGAAGTTCGCAATCGTGTATAAATTCACTCTGGTATAGTTCACGTTGAAATGCTCGAAACTTAATCCGTGCATGTCGCACAGAAATATGAACCCTTTCTTTTGCGTCGTGGGGTAGTTTTTCAACGTGCGTAAAATCACGTAGTTGAGCATTTTCACCATCAACAACGATGTCGCTCTTGGATTAATTCCCGCGCCATGGACAATTTTGCTCAACATAACGACAACCAGCGCTCTCCCTTCCCCGTCTACGTTTTCGAACACTTGCAAAGCGCCAGTTTCAAACGCTCGCTTCAACTCCTCGTCCGTGTTCAACTGTTGGATGTTCCGCAACGAACCAAACATATCTTGATAGAAATCAAAATACTTCTGCGCGCGAAACAACGTCTTGGCGACGTCGCAGTTCGTGCATTTCAGCAAACTCTTCACAACTAACTCGACCAACTCTGGATTAGCCGATCGTAGTTCCCTCTCGATCGTGTTCAGCACGAACGCGAACCGTCTCTGACCAACACTACTTTCAAACTCTATGATTTCATCCCGATGTTCCGGAAACTCAAACTCGTGAAAAGACCAATCCGGCGCAAACTGGCCATTTTTCACCGGCGCAAACTGCTTCATCGGGTTCCATTTTTTCGCTCGAGCGTTCAAGCACTGCGAAAAGTTCGTTCGCTTACCGAGATTGTTGTACGCGAGCTTCGGGAAAACCTCTCGTCGTCGATATTTCTTCTGGTTTTGTTCATCTCGCTTCGCGCTGGGATTCGCGCTCGGAGCGTCGGCGTGTCGTTGTTTTCCCCGCCATACCCGTCTCTTCTCTTCGTCTTCGTCTTCTTCCTCCTCCATCTCTTCTTCTTCATCGTCATCGTCATCGTCATCATTATCATCATCGAAAAAATCGTCCCATTCGTCTTCGTCTTCGTCCTCATCTGAAAAAACCTCCTCGTCCTCTTCCTTTCCTCCTCGCGCCTCTCGAAAAGGCTGATTTTTGCGGGGGAGCGGATTCGCACTCGTCGTCGCTGCCGCGAACCTACCCGTGATGGTCGTGTGATGATAATGATGACGATGAGAATGACGACGCGCGAGGTGGTCGTCGCTCCCTCCTCCCCCCGAGTGGCCCGAGTGCACCGACGAAGACATATTTTTTGATTTCTTCTTCCTCTTTTCTCTGTTTTGATCTCTTTTGAGCTCTGATTCTTCTGATCTTCTAAACGAGAGCTAAACCTTTCCGATGGTTTGTTCTTCGTCGAAGTCTTCGTCGAAGTCTTCTCCTTCTTCTTCTTCTTCTTCTTCTCGCCGACGCTCAAAAATCACCCTCTCCTCGTTCTTCTCCTTTCTCGGTTCGTTCGTTCGAATCTGCGCAGAGCAGAGTGAATCGGGGAAAAATGAAGAGAGAGATTTCTTTATTTTTCTTTTTTCTGCTGCGCGTGTGTACGAACTCTCTTTTTTTTTCTTTTACTACGAGTATTATTACCAGTATTATTATTATTACTACTACTAATTACTACTAATTACTACTAATTACCACTCGCTCTCTCTGTAATCTTTAAGAAACACTCCGGATTTGGGAGGCCAGACGGTTTTGCGAAACGAAGGGAGAGGGTCGTCGTCTTTTTCTTTTTCATTTTCTTCGTCGTCGGCGACGCTTTCGAAAATGGGACCGACGACTCTCGCCGCCGCGTCTTCTTCGTCGATGGGCGTTTGAAAGTTGTGTTCTTTTGCGATTCTCGAGGCGACCGGGAGAGGATTTTCGTCGTTTATCCATCCGGTGTCCACGCACGTCATGTATATGAAATCTTTTTTGTAATCCTTGGCGCACGTGGCGGTCATCATGTTCAAAGCAGCTTTGGCCATGTTCGTGTGCGGGTGGTTGGCGGTCTTGTAGCGATAGAATTTGCCTTCCATGGCAGAAACGTTTACAATAAACGCGCATCTTCTTTCTTCTCCTCGCGTCGTCGATGTCGTCGGTACAGGAAGTTCCATCGCCGTGCGCTTCATGAGCGCGCGTAATTTGCCATTCAAAACGAACGGCGCCGCGGCGTTTACGGCGAGAACTTCGAGCAGTTCCGGAGTTTCAATCTCTCCGAGTTTCATCGTCCACGAATTCTGCGTTCGCAAATCGACCTGTTGTCCGTTGACGTCGAAGACATTTTCCGGGAACATGGTGTTTGTTTTCATTCTCGTCGTCGTAGTCATCGCCGACGTCTCGTCGGTAGCGGAAAACTCTTTATCTTTTTCGAGAACTTCGAGTTGCGACTGTAAAACAGACATAGGTACCGTCCATTCGTCGTCATCGTCGTCATCGTCGTCGTTATTGTCAGTGGTAGTCGTTAGGAGTGTATTGGCATTTTCTTCTCCTCCTCCTGCATCGCCGTTTCCAATCATTTTTCGCTGTTCGCGGCGTTCCTTCTTTTTAACCAATTCACCCTTTAGTAAATGTTTATAATACGTCGGCGGTCTCCGAACGGTTTGGCACGCGTTGTTGATGATGACGTCTAATCTTGGCAATTCTTTGTTCAATTTTTCGCACAGTTTCTCTAACGCTGATAAATCTCGCAAATCCATGGCGACGATTTTCAATCGGTTCATGAACGATTCTTTCTGCTTTTGTTTTTTCAACAACTCCACGTCGGTTTTCTTAAACCGTTCCCGAGCATCTTCCGGGAACCTCGTCGTCGCGACGACGAACGCGCCCGCTTTGAGCAATTTCAAAGCGACTCGAAATCCTATTTTAACTCTAGCTCCGGTGACTATGCAATATCTTCCTCGCATGTCGCAGGTGAAATGTCGGCGAAAATAGTTTTCCTCCGCGCAGGACGGACACATGGAGGCGTAAAAATGATGCACTTCGGTGAAACGTTTTTTGCAACAGTAACACGCGTTCGGAATGTGAAGAGTATTCTGGGTGGCACCGGCCAAAGTTTTTCCTAATTTCTCTCCGTTTTCTTCTTCTTCGACGACGCCATCCGGTACTAACATCCCGGACAACTGATTTTGTTTTCGTTCGTTCTCCTCCTCGCCCGCGCTACCATTATCCATGCCATTTCCTATGTACTTCCTCGCGGCGTCTCTCTCTCTCTTCCACTCTAACAACTCTGCCTCGGAAGAGGCGTTAAAATTGGTCTCCTCCAAACGCCTCAATTTTCTCAACCGCTCTTCTCTCAACTTTGTTTTCGCCACCACTTCTCGATCCAACGCTCTCATCCTCTGGTTCCGATCGTTCCTCGCCCTCCTGGATTGCTTTTGCTCTCGATATTCCGCCGGGTCTTGACCTCGGTAGAGCTTTGCGGTAAAATACTCCACGAGCGGCAAAAGCGACGTGCGCAATCGCTTGTGCTGTTTGAGCTCGATGACTGTTTTAAACGACGAGGACGTTCCTCGCGCCGCCGCGCGTTTCGTCCCTCCGTCTTCTTCGCCGCGCACGTCCGCCTCCTCTTCGTCTTCATCCTCTCGTCTCTCCTCTAACGTCTCCTCGTCGTAATATCGCTCTCGCTGATTTTCGTCCTCGTCCTCGTCGTTTGTCTCGTCATCACTTCTCGTCTTTGCGTTCTTCTTCTTCTTCTTCTTCTTCTTCTTCGTTTCCTTTCCTCGCTTTTCTTCGCTCTCTGTTCCTCCCGCCGCCGTCCTCTTCCTCCCGTTTTGTGCTTTGGGCGCTATCTTCTCCAACACTTTCACGCACGCGTTCAGCTCTTCCTCGGTAAATCCTCGTATCGCGTTCAACTTTTCCTCGAAACTGGCGCCAGCGTCGTCCTTCGTCTTCATCTCTCTTTCGTTTTCTCTCTCTCTCTCTCTCTCTCTAGAGAGAGAGAGAGAGAGAGAGAGCGGCGTCGTGGGAGATTCGCGCGTGTGCGTTCACGACCCGAGAAAATGCAGCGCGTTTCTTTTCGAGAAACCCGTTTTGGTACGCAAACAAAGAGCCCCCACGCGAGAGAGAGAACGAGAGAGAACGAGAGAGAGAGAACGAGACTGTCGAACGGGTTTTCCTTCTTTCTCGTCCGTGTTCGTGCGCGCGAGTAAGAGCGAAGAAAACTTTTGTGATTTGCGGGGGGCGTCTTTTTGGATTGAAACCCTAAATAAAACGGAGTGCAAAAAAGTTAGTTGTGATATACGAGACGCTTTTTCTCTTCTTCTTCTTCAACAGAGAGAGAGTCAAGTCAAGTCAATCAAAACGAGAGAGAGGGAACACATGCGACGACGACGACGTCTCCCAGACCAACGCCAACAACACCTCCCGGAGTGGTGCTCGCGATGCTTCGCTTCGTCTTCTTTTTCCTCGTCGTCGTCGTCTTCCTCATCGAAGGACGACGAGGAAAAGATCGAGCGCTATTTGCGGCAAATGCGCCTGCCTTTGTTCAATCATCATCTTCATCGTTTTCACGTTGGAAGGAATAACAACAACGAGAACAAGAACAACAACGCCGGCAGCAGCAGCAGCAGCAGCAGCAGCGGACAAGAACTGCTGAACCGAGCCGTGGTGTTCATCGCCGGTGCGGGCGGATTGGGGTGCCCCGCGATTCTTTATTTAGCCGGAGCCGGGGTTGGTGCTCTCGTCGTGTGCGACGGCGACGTCGTGGAAAAGAGCAACTTGCAC
>Ga0255770_10004095_pt1 | contig 12393 bp, 10 predicted proteins | sample 071ome_22_FD_179968 | JGI IMG/M metagenome (GOLD analysis project Ga0255770, IMG submission 179968) | Coastal salt marsh microbial communities from the Groves Creek Marsh, Skidaway Island, Georgia - 071404AT metaG (version 2) | ecosystem: Environmental > Aquatic > Marine > Intertidal zone >... | reverse complement strand
CCGTAGTGCGCCGGGAGCTGAGTGATGAGGAAGCGCTCCCCCGGGAGGCCCTTCGCTTGGCCGCCCTGCTCGACACGCCGGTGCCCGAGGGTTCGCCGCGCGTTGCCCTGGAAGCGCTTAATGCCCGGCTGGCGGAGCGGCTACGCCGGGGTGGCGATGCGGCCTTCGACGCAGCCGCCTGGCCCGTGCTGATGGCCGGGGCTCGGGAGAAGCTGGCGGTGCTGCGGCCCGGTTATGATGGCTACGACAGTGCTGGGGAGCGGCCGGGAGGCGCATCGTGAGCGGACCGGGGAAGGTGCCGGAAAGCGCCCAAGCCCGGGAGGCGCGGCTGAAGGCCGGGCTCGAGGCCGTATTTCAGGCTGAGCTGTCCCGCGCCGTGACGGTTTCCGATCTCGTGGTGACCTCGGCCGGGGCTCGCCGGGGCAACGTACTTTTTACGGCGACGGCGCCTAGGGGAGAGGGGCAGCGTTACTGCGTGACCTATCTGCCTACCCTCGATATCGAGCTGCTGCCCATCCCCCAGGAGGCTGCGCTCTTTCGCCTTGCGGAAGCCCAGGGTGTCCCGGTCCCCCATGTGCATTTTGCGACGGAGGATCCCCAGTGGGTTGGAGGTCCGCTCTTCGTTAGCGATTGCGTTGCCGGGGAAACGGTGCCCCGACGCGTTTTGCGGAAGGTGGCCGCGGAAGGAACGGGAGAAGCCATCGCCGCCCAGCTCGGTTCAGCCTTTGCGGCGCTCCATAGCATCGATCCGACCCTGGCGCCGCCGGCGCTGGCGCGGCCCGAGCGCACCCCTGTAGAAGATGCCTTAGCCCGCACGGACCAGCAGCTTCGGGAGTTGCTCCAGCCGTCTCCAATCTTCAGTTACGCCCAGCGCTGGCTGGAAACCCATGCGCCGCGGGCGGGGGACGGTCTTACGATCGTCCATGGGGACGTGCGCAACGGCAACGTCATTATTGACGAGCAGGGCCTAGCCGCGGTGCTGGATTGGGAAGTCGCCAAAGTTGGCGATCCCCTCGAGGATTTAGCCTGGACCTGCCTGCGCTGCTGGCGCTTCGGGGAAGACGACAAGGAAGTGGGGGGCTTTGGGCCTCGGGCGCCCTTTGTCGCGGCCTATGAGGCCGGCGGGGGGCACTTTGACCTGGAGCGCTTTCACTGGTGGAAGGTCCTGGGGACCTATCGCTGGGGCCTGGGCCTCGCGGGGCAAGCGGCGGCGCACCTCGATGGTCGCTTCTCCAATATCGTCATGGCCATGAGTGGCCGGCGCGTGGGAGAGCTTGAATACGATCTCCTGAGCTTGCTGAAGCCCTAGGAAAGCGCGGGAAGGGGACGGGTTTGGGTTTTTTTCCCGCGCCGGCTTGCGCCGGCGCGGGAGGGTAAACGGCGTGTGAAGCGTGACGGTCCGCAATCGAGGGGGGAGGGGGAGAGAGTCGAACCGCCCCACGCCTAAACCGAGCTGAACATGCGCGGCATGTCCAACTGAGGTCAAATTTACGCCCTGGACGAAGGTTGGTCAACCCCCGGACAAGGGGCCGTTCGTCGGGTGGACAAAGCTCGGCTTCAGATGCCTGTCCATGACAGGCGGTCTCCCTTACTGGATCATCCCCTCGACTTCCGCCACGTTTTCCAGCGCTTCCTCCATAAGGGCGCGGGCGTGGGCGGTGACGCGATGAAGATAGGCGTGAAGCGCTGCGTCCGTGGGATTGCGGCTTTTGCAGCTGGCGCTGTAAGCCTCAAAGGCCGTCAAGCTGCCGATCAGCGTAATGAGGTGCTCCGGGCACTCGCATTCCACGGAACGAGATAAGCCCGCCAGGCGCACGAGATCATCATCGTCAAAGCGGCGTGGCGGGATGGCGTCGCCCAGCTCCAGGCGGAGTCCCTCATCAAAGGCGCTGGGTTCCGGGGCGCTTTCGCCCTCGAAGCGGCAGGCCAGGGCGAGCTCCTCCAGGGAGACCGGGGAGCGAAGGATCATGACCCCTTCAGCCTTCAACGCATCGAAAATTTCCCGGCGGCCGAAGCCGGCTACGACCACGGAGCGTTGCGTCCCGGCGCGCTTCATGAGCCCGGCCACTTCCTGCACCGTTTCCTCGTAGACCCCGGCGTATTCGAGAATCAGGACGTCCGGCGCGAGGGAGGGTAGGGCTCGCTCGAAATCGCTGTAGTTGCGGAAGGCACCGATGAGGCTCAGCCCCTCGAGGCGCTCCCCGGCGGCATCGAGATAGGCTGCGAGGGTGGACCCGAAGACCGCTGCTCGTACCGGCCGCGTGGCAAATTGCTGGACCTGCTGGCGGGAACGGTTGTCTTGCTGGAGGCGCTCCCGAAGCTGGCTATCGGTCAGGTTGGCCACGGAGGAGATAGGGTTTCCAAGGTCCACGAGCTGTTTGATCATGGTCAGCCGTTCGACGTCGTCCCGGGAATAGATGCGGCCCAGGGACTCGGTGCGGCGCGTTTCAACCACCGCATAGCGCCGTTCCCAGGCGCGGAGTCGATCAACGGAGATACCAGTGAGGCGGGCGACGGCCCCGATGCGGTAATTCTGACTGCTATCTTGCTTTTGGCTCATGAAAACCCACTCAGGTGAATCCCTAAGATGCGGGTGGCTTTCCTAAACGTTTGCCAAGTTGCCGCGTAAGTGCGCGCAGTATAAGCGAATTTCGGCGCTTGTCGAGGTTTTGTGCTGAGCGAAAGCACGACAGCGGCGCCTCCCCTGCTAAGCCGCGGTGCGGGGACGGATGGGGCCTCGTCTCCTCGCGTTGGAGAGGGCACACTAGGGGACCATCGGGCGTTCTTGGGAGGGATCAACCGTGACTGCACTCGCCAACAACATCGGAGATCTATTAACCCGCCGGGCGGCGCTGAACCCGGAGCGGGAAGCGGTCTACGACGTCGCTCGGGGGCTTCGCTTAAGTTTCTTTGAACTGGCGGAACGCGCGCATCGTTTGGCTAACGCGCTCATCGACGACGGCGTCAAACCCGGAGATCGGGTGGGGCTCCTGCTCATGAACAGCGCCGAGTTTATCGAAAGCTTCTTCGCCATCGCGCGCTTGGGCGCTGTGGTGGTGCCCCTGAACTGGCGCCTGACGGCGGAAGAACTCCGTTTCATCCTCCAAGACAGCGGCACGGCCACGCTCATTTTTGATGATGAATTTGCCGATACGGTGGATGCCCTCGTGGGCTTTGAGGACCGAACGGGCCTGACCCGGCTGCTGGGCGTCGGAGCCCCGGCCGTGCCTGGCACACGGGATTACACGGCTTTCCGGGATCAAGGCGCGCCTGCGGCGCCGCCCCTGGGGGCCCGGGACCAGGACGCGCTGTACATCATGTACACCTCCGGGACCACGGGGCTCCCGAAGGGCGTTGTGCATACCCACGAAAGCGCGCTCTGGGGTGTGCTCACCATTTCCGCTACGGCGGATCTGCGCCCCGGGGATCGCTACCTGCAGGCCCTTCCCCTTTTCCACGTGGGCGCTCTAACCCCGGGAACGCTCTGCGTTTATCTCGGTGTCACCAGCATTGTCATGCGCAGCTTCGACCCCGCTGCGGCCTGGAAGCTCATTGAGGAGGAGCGGGTGACCACGGGGCTTCTGGTTCCGGCCATGCTCAACTTCATGCTCCAGGTGCCGAGCTTCGAGGGCTTCGATCGCAGCGCCCTGCGCTGGATGATGTCCGGTGCGGCGCCCGTCCCCGTCTCTCTTATCGAACGCTACGCCGAACTCTCCATCGACATCCTGCAGGTGTATGGCTTGACGGAAACCTGCGGTCCGGCGTGCCTCATCGATTCGGAGAATGCGCTCACCCGCGTCGGCTCCACGGGGCGCGGCTTCTTCCACAGCGACGTGAAAATCGTGGGCGACGACGGCAGCCCTTGCGCCGCAGGGGCGCCCGGCGAAGTGTGGGTGCGCGGGCGGCATATCATGCGGGAATACTGGAACCGCCCCGATGCTACGGCGGAAACCCTGGTCGACGGCTGGCTGCGCACCGGAGACGTGGCCATCATGGACGAAGATGGCTTCGTTTATATTCAGGACCGGATCAAGGACATGATCATTTCCGGGGGGGAGAACATCTATCCCGCGGAGGTGGAAAACGTCCTGCTTGGCGCCCCCGGGGTGGCCGATGCGGCGGTGATCGGGATGGCCTCAGCGCGTTGGGGCGAGTCGCCCCTGGCCATTCTCGTGCGCGACGACCCCGAGCTCACGGAAGCAGCCGTGCTGGCCCATTGTCAGAGCCGCCTGGCGCGCTTTAAGCAGCCCCGGGCCGTCCGCTTTGTCGATAGCATCCCGAGAAACCCCTCGGGGAAAATCTTGAAACGCGTGCTGAGGGACCAGTTCCCCGAGCCCGCGCCGGAATAGAACAGTAAGGGGGGAGCATGGAACTCGACGAGCTGGAGCAGCGGCTGCAGCCCTTTGTGCAGCATTGCTACAAGGATCCGACCGCTAGGGCCTTTGCGGTGAAAAAGATGCCCGGGCATGCGGGCTTCGCCTACGGCTATCGCGTGGCCCTGGGAGAGGGCGCCGAGGCCCGGGAAGAGGCCTGGTTCCTGCGCTTGCCCCCGCCCAACGTCAATTGGCGAGGCACGGCGGATGTGCTTCGCCAGGTGACGGTGCTTAACGCCCTCGATCAGACCTCCGTGCCCCACTGCAGCGTCCGCTGGAGCGGCGGGGAAGGGGAGGCTCTCCGCTTCTTTGACCGGCCGTTTTTCGTGGTGCCCCAACTTGAGGGCGACGTGCTGCGCCTGGGCGCCGGGGAGTGGGGCGCCGAGCTTTCCCGAGCCCAGCTCGAAAGCCTGGGGCAGGAAGTCATGACGGCCCTCGCGGGCATTCACCGCGTGCCCTGGGAGCCCCTGACCTACCTGGGCGCGCCCGTGCCCTTCGAGGAGGATGTGGCGCGCTGGGACCCGCTGTTCGAGCGGGCCGCCGATCCGGAGGCGCTTAAGCGGGCCCCGGAGGTGCGCAAGGCCCTGCTCGATCGCATTCCCGAGGCGGCGCCCATCGGCGTGTTTCACGGCGATTTCCAGACGGCCAATTTGTTTTGTGGCTTCGATGGCCATTTGAAGGCCGTCATTGATTTCGAGCTGACGGGCATCGGCGCGACCCTGAACGACCTCGGCTGGATCTGCACCTTCAGCGACCGGGCCGCCTGGGCCGATGGCAGCGAGCGCACTTTCTTTCTCGAGCCGGAAACCTTGGTTGGCTATTACGAAGCCGCCTGGGGCGAGCCCGTGGCCGACCTTGCCTGGTACCGGGCCCTGGCGGCCTATAAGTTTGCCCTCATCACGGGTTTCAATCTGATGCTGCATCGCCGGGGCAAGCGCGACGATCCCCTCTGGGAAGTGACGCGCCATTCCATGACCCCGCTAATCGATCGAGCCCTTGCCCTACTCGCGGGCGAGGCCTAAACCTGGAGCACTGTCCCATGTCTCAATTCACCATGACCATCAATGGCGCTGCCGTGGGCAGCGATCAACAGCTATCCGTGCTCGATCCCGCCACGGGCCGGCCCTTTGCCGAATGCCCCGATTGCAGCGAGGCCCAGCTGGACCAGGCGGTTCGCGCCGCCAAGGCTGCTTTGCCGGCCTGGCAGGGAGATGCCGAGGCCCGGCGGGCGGCGCTGCTGAAGTGCGCCGATGCCATCGAGGCCCGGGCCCAGGCCATCGCCCCCGTGCTCACCCAGGAGCAGGGGAAACCCCTGGGCAAGGCCCTGGAAGAGCTTTACGGCGCGGCCCTTTGGTTTCGCTCCACGGCAGCCTTGCCTCTAGAGGATCAGCTGCTTCGGGAGGATGAGAATTTCCGCGTCGAACTTCGCCGCCGGCCCCTAGGGGTGGTGGCAGGGATTACGCCCTGGAATTTCCCCGTGCTTCTGGCGGTTTGGAAAATTGCTCCGGCGCTCCTCGCCGGGAATACCTTTATTCTGAAGCCCTCACCCTATACTCCCCTTTCGAGCCTGGCCCTGGGGGAAGCCCTCCGGGAAGCGCTGCCGCCGGGGGTCTTCAACGTCGTGTCCGGAGGCGATCAGCTGGGGCGCTGGCTGACCGCCCATCCCGAGGTGCGAAAGATCTCCTTCACGGGCTCCGTGGCGACCGGTAAGCACATCGCCGCTGCCGCAGCGCCGGATCTCAAGCGCGTTACGCTCGAGCTTGGGGGCAACGACCCCGCCATCGTGCTCGCCGATAACAACCCGGAGAAGATCGCGGAGAAGCTATTCTGGAGCGCCTTCGCCAACAGCGGCCAGGTGTGCGTGGCGGTGAAGCGCCTTTATGTTGAGGAGCCGATCTTCCCCGCGGTAGTGGAAGCCCTGGGCGCGATCGCAGAGCGGGTGAAGGTGGGACCAGGCTCCGCCGCCGACAGCGAGCTGGGGCCCCTGAATAACCGTGCCCAGTTTGATCGGGTGAGCGAGCTCGTGGAGGACGCTCGGAGCCACGGCGCTAAGGTCGTTGCCGGCGGCAAACCCCTAGCCAATGAGGGCTACTTCTATGCGCCGACCATTCTCACGGACGTCGCCGAGGGGGTCCGGCTCGTGGACGAGGAGCAATTCGGCCCAGCCCTGCCGGTCATGTCCTTCAAGAGCGTGGACGAAGTGCTGGGACGGGCCAATGGCACGCACTTTGGCCTTGGGGGCTCAATCTGGACGGAAGATCTTGACCGGGGCGCGGCCCTCGCTCGGGATCTCGACTGCGGTACGGCCTGGGTGAATCAGCACATGAATCTGGCCCCCGACGTGCCCTTCGGCGGGGTCAAATGGTCGGGCATTGGCTACGAAAACGGCCCCTGGGGCCTGGCGGCCTTTACCGAGTATCAGGTCATTAACGTCGCCAAGCAGTAAGACGCGCTCGTGCTTACCCTCGCCGCCGTGGCTGCCCTGGCCTTTGCGGCGGCGACGGTGCTGCCCCTGCCCTCGGAGGCCGCGCTGCTGGCGGCCTGGGACGGGGGCAGTCCCCTAGTTCCGCTCTGGGCAGCGGCCACGGTGGGCAATACGGCGGGCGCCCTGCTCATGATGGCGCTCGGGTCCGGGGCCCTTCGCTGGCCCTGGCTGTCCGCCCGCATGGCGGCACCTCGGGCACGTTTCCGTCCTTGGGTGCAGCGCTTCGGGGCGCCGAGTCTGCTGCTGGCCTGGGTACCGGCGGTGGGGGATGCGCTCCCCGTGCTGGCAGGGCTGCTGGGCGTACCCTGGCGCCGCGCGATGCTTTGGCTGGCATTGGGTAAGGGGGGGCGCTACGCCGTAGTGCTGGCCACGGCAGAGCGGTTGGCAGGGCCCTAGAAGGGGCCGCCGAGGGGCAGGCCAAGCCGCCCCCGGCCCGCGAGCTCAAAGGTGGGCTCCCCCACCATGATGTGCTGGGTGGTGACATTCACATCCCGAAAGCAGCGCTGAAGACGGCTTTGGGCGTAGATCGCCGAGCCGCCGCCGCCGTGATAGGCCGCCCCCGTGGCCTCCGCCGCGGCCCAGGTGCCGTGGCTCGCTGCTAGGCGCAGGCGTCGTCGATGCTCCGCGCTCAGCTTCTCCCCAGCGGCCGCGCAGGCCCAGGCCTCGTCCGCGGCCTGTTCCATGAAGGCCCGGGCGGACCCCAGCTGGGCTTCCGCCTTGGCCAGGGCCAGCTGCACCGGGGCCCGCTCCGCGAGACGGCGTCGGCTGCCCGCGGGCGCCTTTTTCTGCGCCAGCCCGGCCCATTCATCGAGGGCGCGCTCCCCGAGGCCGATGGCTACGCTTGCCACCCCGAGGGCCAGAAGTCCAAAGGTGGGGAAACGATAGAGAGGGGTGCGCACCCGGGGCGCCGAGCCCAGGGGCACGCTAAAGGCCTCGTCGAGCCGAAGCCCCTCCACGGACATATCCCCCGAGCCCGTGCCGCAGAGGCCGCTCACGTGCCAGGTGTCGTGGCGGGTCACCTGATCCTGGCGAAAGAAAAAGAGCCGCTGCTCCGGCGCGCCGCGCTCATCAAGGAGCGGTTCCCCGGCCTCGTCGAGCAAACGGCAGCCCCCGGCCAGCCAGTGGGCGTTGGGACTTGCGCTCGCAAAGCTCCAGCGCCCGGAAACCGTCCAGCGGTCGCCCCGGCGCTGCGCCGTGCCCATGGGGGCGGTGACACCGCAGGGAATGACGCCGGGATCGGCAAAGATGGTGTTGGCGGTCTCCTCCGGCAGGGACGCCGCGAGGAGTCCCGTGGTGGCACCAATCATGGCGCACCAGCCCGCGGCGCCGTCGCCGTAGGCTAGGCGCCGAAGCGCATCCATCATGACCTTCGGGGAGACCTCGAGGCCGCCATGGGCTTCGGGCACCAGCATGCGGTAGGCCCCGGCGTCCGCCATGGCGGCCGCGAGGGCCGGGCTTAGGCTTCGCGCGGCCTCGCTTTGATCGCTCTCCCGATCGGCCTGCGCGGCCACCGCATCGATGCGGGCGAGGAACGGGGCCGGGTCGGGGGTGGCCAGAGCGTTTGCGGTCATGAAGACCTCCGGGTGAGGGGGCGAAGGAAAAGGATTGGATCGGGTCCCGCGGCTTCGGGAAAGCGGGGTTGAAAGCCGCGGCGAGAAAAATAGCCACTCCGCTCGAGGGGGCAGGAGACCGTGCTGTGGGCCAGGCCGAGGAGCTCCGCAGGGGCTTCTAGCCAGGTCAAAAGCCCCTGGCCCAAGCCGCGGCGCTGCCATAGGGGCGCGACCGCGAGCAGCGTTAGCTCAGCATGCCGCTGTCCGTAGCGCATGGCGGCGATCCCTACGAGGGTGTGCCCGGCCCGGGCTACGCAGAGGTTCTGTTCCGGGTCAGCGAGCGCGCCTTGCAGGGCACTAGGGGTCCAAGGGCGGAGGAGGGGATCGTCCAGGAAATGGGTGAGCAAGCGCGCCATGGCCAACAGGTCGACCCGGGTCGCAAGGCTATAGGTCAGTGCGGTCGTTCCCCCCATGGCCTAGCTATAGCGCACCCGCCGGTCCGGCTCAAGGGTTCGGCTTTGGCGTGAAGGACCGTCTGGGAGGCGTATGATGCGCCCTTCGAAACGGAGTGCCCATGATTACGGACCCCTTCTTCTATGCGCTGGCCATCCCTGCGCTCCTGATCGTGGGCATCGCCAAGGGCGGCCTCGGGGGCGGCATTGGCATTCTCGGGGTACCCCTCATGGCCCTGGCCATCGGGCCCGTGCAGGCGGCGGCGATCATGCTACCGATCCTCATGCTTATGGACGCCTTTGCGGTGCGCCAGTGGTGGGGGCGCTGGGACCTCGCCAATCTCCGGGTGATCGTGCCCGGGGCTATCGCAGGCATCGTGCTGGGCACCTTTACCTTTCGCTATCTATCTGAGGATGCGATCCGAGTGCTCATCGGCGTCATTGCCGTAGGCTTTGTGGCCAACCATTTTCTTGGCGTTTTGCGTCGCGTGCCGCCGCCGGAAAGGCGTGCGCCCCGGCCTCTGGCGGGCACCTTTTGGGGCGCCATGGCCGGCTTCACAAGCTTTGGGGTCCACGCCGGGGGGCCACCGATCAACGTATATCTGCTTCGCCAGGGCCTGGATAAGGGCACCTTTCAGGGCACGGCGGTGCTCTTTTTCATGATCGTGAACTGGGTGAAGGTGCCGCCCTATGCCCTGCTGGGGCAATTTGATTTTGCCAACCTCACCACCTCCTTAGTGCTTGCGCCCCTGGCGCCCCTGGGTATTCGGCTTGGCCATTGGCTGCACCATCAGGTCGACGAAACCTGGTTCTTCCGCTTCATCTACGCCTCGCTCTTGATCGTTGGGGTGCGCCTGATCTTGCTGGGCCTTGCCTAGGGCCCTTCCTCCGCCTCTCCTTTTGCGAGGAAGGCCGGTAGCTCGGCTCGATGATCCTCGAAGGCCAGCCCATCCTCCTGTAGCAGATAGCCCGCACCCTGAGGGAGGCCAGGCTGGGGTGGCAGGGGGTGAAGGGAAAGGCGCCGGGTGAGGCCCCAGAGCACGCCCTCGGGCCCGAGCACCATGGGTTCCCCCCCCTTAGCCAGGGCCGGGCCCGTGAAACGGTGGCGAGGGTAGGGGAGCGCCCCTTCTTCCGCCTCCGGGAAGAGGGCGTAGCCCCCGGCAAAGTGCTTGGGTGCTAACGGCGCTGGAGCCGAGCCGAGCGCTGGGGCTAGGGCCGCGGGGCCGAGGCGGCAATGGGCCTCGGCCTCTTCCCACAGCTCTGAAAGGGTCAGCTTTCCCCCGTTCAGGAAGAGGCGGGGGTGCTGCGCATCAGCAAAGGCGTGGCTCACCGCCGGCTCCCCCTCGCCAGGCCCGGCGCTCAGCCAAAGGAAATCCACGGCCCCTTCGCTAGCCGCGCCGTCGAGCAGGGTCAAGAGTAGGGCGCCGAGCCGCGCCGGGGATGCCGCGGGGTCCAGACGACGCGCGAGCGCCGCCACGGCGCCGAGCCCTTCCGCGACCACCAGGGTCCGGTCCTCCGCCGTGGCCCGCAGGGCTTCATTGCTCCATTGCCGGAGGAGGGCTGCCTCGAGGCTCTCAAGGTCCGCGAAGGGCGTATTCGGCGCGGGAAGGAGCGGATGGCCCCGGCAGGGGGCGGGCCAGTAGTCCCCCGCGGGGGTCTTCCCGTCTCCCAGGGATAGGCATCGGGCGAGGAGGGCGCTTCCCTGCCCTTCGAGGCATAACAGCACATTCGTCTCCTTTTAACTCGCGGTGCCCCGGAGGGGTTCGCTAGCATAGGGTTTTTGCCGGGATAGCGGGTCCATGGAACAGGCTGCAGCACGCGGGGCCGAGGCCCTCGCGAATTTTCTGAGGCAGTGGCCGGAGTATAGGGAAGTGCTGGCCCCTGCGGGCAGGCCCGATGGGCAGGCAGCGGTGCACCGCACCTTTGTGCTGGGCACGATCAAGTCCGGGAAGTCGACCCTGATCAACGCGCTCCTGGGCCGCGAGGTCATGACCCGGGGCGCCGGGGTGAAAACCTTTAATCAGATTCACAGCACCCATGGCGATGCCCTGGCTGCGGAGGTGCAGCTGTGGCCGTCCTCCGTGCTGGAAGCGCGCCTGGCCTTCGACTTTCGGATTCTCGGGGCCCCCCTGGAGGTTCCGGAGAACGTTTATGAGGCCGACGCGCTCGCCGCTCTTGAGGGGGCTCGGGAGGCCTTTGAAGCGGAAAGCGAGGCTGATGGGCGCTTGGTTAATCTGGAGGCCGGTAGCGCCTACGGCCTTCTGAACCACGCGCTGACGCGGCTGCGCCTCACCCTCGCGGGCCTTTCGGCGCTGCAGCGCCGCGGCTTTCGCCCGGCCCTGGGGGCGGCGCCGCGCCTGTCCTTCGAGGAGACGGGGTTCTCCGAGTTTCTCAGCTGGACCGATGAGGCCTCCCTGGCGCCTCTCATCGCTCATCTGTCCCTGCGCGTGCCCTTTCCCGAGGGGCTTCCACGCAGCCTCAGTCTGATCGACTGCCAGGGTAGCGACAGCCTCAACCCCCTAGACGCGGCTGATGTGCAGGCCATCGGCCAGCGGGCCGACACGGTGCTCTACGTCGTGCAAAGCCGCCTCGGCCTTCGGGAAGGAGATCGGCTGCTGCTTCGCCAGCTGGCGGCCCAGGGCCTAGCCGATCGGCTGATAGCGGTACTCAACGTGGAAGCCTTTGAGCCCCTGGAGGCCAGCGCCTTCAAGGCGCTTCGCGACCAGGTGGAAGGGGACCTGGAAAGCTGCCTGCGGCAGCCCATTCCCCTCTTTGCGGTGGATGCGCTCCGGGGTCTGGAAGGCGCGGAGACGGCGGCCCTGGTGGAGGCGCACTGGGCGCGCCGCGGCGCTGAGGCGGTGGCGGCACAGGTGGGGGCGGGGCTCGGGGCGCTTAAGGCCACCCTGGCCCAGCGCTGCGAGGCGACCCAGCCGCCCGTCATGGCGCGCAGCTTTGAGGGGGAGCGGGCGGCCCTGCGGGCCCTCCTTGCCCGAGACGAGGCGGTGCTGGGGCTTTCCGCCGAAGGCCTGGGGGCCGAGCAGCAGCGCCGGGGGCTGAAGCGGGCTTTGGACGGCGCTCGGCGCGAACTGCGTGCCACCCTGGCCCAACGTATAGAAGACACCTTCTCCCCCCAGGGGCCCATGGCGCAGGAGCTCGATGCGTTCCTGCGCGGGGGGCTTGAGCGCTATCTAGCTGAGCGCCCCATGCCCGAAGCTTTGGCGGACGCGGCGCTGGGGGCGGCGCTCATCGACCATGCCCTTGAGCGTTTCAATCAAGATTGGCTTCAGGAGCGGGCAGCGGTGCGGGAGCAGGAACTGGGGCGGCTTCGGACCGACCTGGGGGAGGCCCTCGCGGCAGCCACCGCGACCCTTGGGCAGGAGCTGCAATCCTTGCTCCCCCGGGCCCTCCGCGCCTCCGTCGATCAGCTGTTCAATGCCAGCGCGCTCCGGGAGCGGCTCGGAGAAGCCCGGGCCCTGACCCCCGCCCCGGTGGTGCTTGAGCCCCTAACCCTAAGTCGCGCCCGACGCTTTACG
>Ga0255770_10004062_pt1 | contig 12454 bp, 6 predicted proteins | sample 071ome_22_FD_179968 | JGI IMG/M metagenome (GOLD analysis project Ga0255770, IMG submission 179968) | Coastal salt marsh microbial communities from the Groves Creek Marsh, Skidaway Island, Georgia - 071404AT metaG (version 2) | ecosystem: Environmental > Aquatic > Marine > Intertidal zone > Salt... | reverse complement strand
AGGCAGAGCGATTCTAGAGCGGTGCGGTTTACAGTCCGCGGCGGCGCACCCGGTGTTCACTCTCGCCGCGGCGACTATGGTGGATAAAAAGATGGTGGCTTTGATAACGCAATCGGTGGCCTCTTTTATCAAATTGTATTTACTCTTATTGTTCGTCAGAGTTCTCTTGACGTGGTTTCCGAACGTGAACTGGATGCGTCAGCCGTGGACGATGTTGAGACAGGTGACGGATCCGTATTTGAACTTGTTTCGTAACTTGATTCCTCCGATTATGGGGCAAATCGACTTTACGCCGATTCTCGGCTTTATGGTTTTGCAGTTCTTGGCGAGAGTGTTGAGCACGGACCCGAGCTTGGGGAGATTTTAGACGGGTGACGAATTGATTTTATGGTCGTGAGAAGTGCGCGTCGTTTTATTTGTCTAATTCAAATACTACCTACTATTTTATATACACGTTTACATTGTTTCTTACCTTTCGCAACGACAACAACAATAGCGAAGCGCGCCTTACATCGCAAAAGGGTTGTTGTCTTTTGGGCGCGAAGATGATGATGCCGGGTCTTCCTCGTCGACGACATCATCATCTCCGCTCTTTTTTTGAAGCACTTTCGCGATATGGTTGTCCCTCAAGGATGTTGGAGCTACGTAAGATGATTCTAAAGAATGTGCCATCGCAAATTCATCGTCGTCATCGTCTTCCGCGAACGCTTGGAACCGTCGCGACGGTCTAGCGTCCGAGGGCGAGGATTTCGTCCAACGAGCCGCGCTTTGGAGTAGGTTCTTCATCATCGATGAAAATTCGCGACATCCTCCGGAAATGGTGGCCGTTCCGCCGTTCTTTTTATAGTACCAATACCACATCGACGCCATGACCGCTAAAAACACCATCACGGTAAAAAATATAGCCGCCGTGTGGTTCGTGTTGTCTTTCAACGCATCGTCGCTACTACTCTCTCGAATAATCCAAAACGAATCCAAAAACCGGTCTCCGTTCACGGCGTCGATAAATCTTCCGAACAAATGAGTCGAATTGTGCGCGTGTAAATCCACGAAGCCGTGTTCATACAACACCTTTTCCGTGAAGAACATGTTGATGTCGTTCCTCGTAAACTGCGCGCCTCCGGTACCAACGACAAAACTGATTGGATACTGCGGTTTTTCGTACACATTATACAAGCTGTCGCTCACGTTCTTCGAGTTTAAGGAACATTCGGTTTCGGTCAACTGCGATTTGAGCGAACATGATCGCTGGTAGGCGTGATTGTGGCCCCAAAAGACCATGTCAACCTGAAATTCAACAAACGTCGGCCACAAGTGCTCTTGGATCTCCTTCATGACCGCGACGTCCGAGCTATCTTTCTTGTTTGCCGAGGCTGGCGGTTCGGACGCGTAGCTCGAGTCGACTAAACCAGGTCGGTGTCCGATGACAATCAACCACGGCGTCTTTGCTCGATCGAATTCTGTTTCAAAGATCATTCGTAACTCGGCGTGTTGTTCAGACGACATCGAATTGAAATCGACTTCCGTGTTGATCGAGACGACGAAAATATTCCCGATGGCGACGCCGAACCAGTCTTTCTCGGCACTTTTCCTCGGCGTGTTGAAGAGCGCGTTGGACATCACTCCGCACTCACCGCCAGAATCGTGCCCGCCGTATAAATCTTGCGTTCTTCCAGGCGCGTGCGCGTTCCATCCGCTCTCGAAATAATCAAACTCATGGTTCCCACTGTTCACAACGAATGGGATTTTATGCGCGAAATTCGAGCTCATTTGATGCAAAAACTCATCCCAGACGCTGATGTATCCAACCGCGTAGGACAAATCGCCGAAGAGAAATACTGCATCAATCGGGTGTTTATTTGTACCATTGTTGGACAAACGCCCGAGCGATTCTGCGACTTGTAATCCGGGTTGCCCATACTCCCTCCACGTCTCGCTATCGTCGGTAGTCCCCACTCCCATATCTGCAAATAAAGCTAAAGTCGTGTGGGAAGCCCCGACGACGGGTAAAAATTTCCCGTCGTATACTCTGGTCGACTCGGTGAAATCACTGATATCGTCGCCAAGTTGGTACTCGAACGCTCTCTTATTGTCTACTTTGTTTTCAATCTCCACGTAGTGCTGATACCCACTGTGTCTGTAACCAAAAGCGTTCGCTGGGGCGCCACAAAACTGATCTTTCGTCACCTCTATCGTCTTCGACGCGACTACCGTCGGCTGCCACTCTACGTCTCCCGCATATCGCCACCGAACTTTTGCGTTTTTGTCTTTCCTCCCCGACGTCCACGTGATGGATACCTTCCTCGCACCACTCTTCGTCGCGCCGATTCGCGGCACTATCGGTTCATCCTTATCGTCCGAGAATGATACGATTCCACTCCTCGCGATTGGTTGTGAATCGCCTAAGATATTCCCCCAATCCGAAAAATTCTTGTGATAGATTGCGTTGGCCGACTGCGGGTCGTTCGAGCTAAACAAAACGAAATCGAAATCCTCTCGCATTTTGTGTAAATCAAAGTTTAAACTCCCAATACCACTCGACACGTACGCGTTTGAATATTTCTCGACGATTGAATATTTCACGGGGGCAGTTTCGTTTAGAAGTTCCACGCCCGCGGGCGAATAGACGCCGACCCAGTGTCTCGAAAGCGTCTCGTTGGTGTAATCCGTTCGAGATTCGTTGCGCAACAAACTCTCCAGCGGCACTCGAACTGTCACGGATATGCGCGTCTTATCTCCGCTAATCTTCGTTTGCTCGGCGACAATAGTCACGTTGTCCGTGGAATACGAGTGCCCGTCTTCGCCGTAGAACGGTTCGATGGGAAACGGAGTTGAAAAACTTCGAACACCGCTGAGAGACTGGTGCGAGTTTATGCCTCCGTAGAAGCGAAGATTTTTACGAACATCTTCTCCTGCTCCTCCTTCTCCTTCTTCCACCGCGCGAACAGAGATGAGGAAGAAGAAGAAGAAAAGAAGAAGAAGAAGAAGAGCGTTCGTTTTTGTTGTTGTTGTTGTTGTTGCTGTTGTTGTTGTTGTTGTCGTCGTTCTTCTTCCCGTCATTGTTGTCGTCGTCTTCTTTTTAAAGTGGCGCGTTTTTAGAGTGTAACGAACTTTTGAGCGAGAGACTTGTGGCTTATCGAAACAACTCGTCGGAGGAGGAGGATGTACCCGCATGCATTACACGACCGACGTTTACTAAAAAGAGATCTTTGCTATATATGCATTCTTAACTCTATCTCACTCTCCTTCTGTGCATCTGACTACTGCTTTACACGACTATGTTCGCGGCAACCTTCATGCTTTTCCTAAAAATCTCTCTCACGTTTGCCTCGATTTTTTCGTTGCCGATGCTCTCCTTCGCGTGTTGGACCATTTTCATGAGCTTGCCGGTTGGGAGTTTACTCCCGGTTTCGCTACCGTGTTCGCTAAATTCGAGACAACTCGCAGATAAATAGGAAGGTAACCCTTGAGCCATGAGAATGGTGTCGCACGCGGATTTAGTATCGTCTGGGAGTACGTCGATGGTTCTCGAGACGTATTCGGAGAGGAGGAAATCGAGTTCCGTGTAGTCTTCCTCGTCGTCGTAGTCTTCGAACAAGCTGGCATCATTTTCATCGATTTCGATGGAGTTGATGATGTCTCTTTCCTCGGAGCTGGAAGAGTTGGTGGTTACAATAACGGCGAGTTTACGCCCGCGTTCAGGTGCCGACGCGATCATTTCGAGAACGACTCGAGCCATTTCTTTGTTCGCGTCCGGGATTCGTCCCGTCGCGCGATCGACGCCAAGTAACACATCCAAATCGTCGATAATAATCGCGGACAACTTTCCTTTGGCGGCGTCGTCAAATGCGTTTTTAATGGCGTAGACGACCGAAGAGGCCGTCAAGGACGGGTCTTCGACTTTTTTCAATATATCGTGCGCGCTGATTATTCTCGCGTGCGGGTACTTTGCATCCGTGACGGCTTTACACGCCAACGTCGTTTTGCCGCTGTTCCGCGCGCCTCGAACTTGAACGATGGTTTGCGCTATACCACTAACGTTGTGCCCGTCATTTTTACCTCCACCGCTATCTCGTAACGTGACCAAAGTTTCCGTGAGTCTATCGAACGCTTCTGTTTGTTTCTCTAACTGGACAAAGTTTTCCGGGACGATGTTGGCGACTTCTTTTGCGTCTTGCTTCATCGCCGAGACGAACTCTTTCATCGCCGAAACGAAATCGCCCATGGTAACTTTCGGATTTTTTTCTTCCGACGACGATGACGCGTCCCCAACTTCAACGTCTTCGGTCCCCATGCCCAAATGTCTCGCCAACGCGTGGCTGGTTGCCGCTCTCACTAAACCTTTCAATTCCGCGCCGCTGTGATTTTCAGTCATTTGCGCCAACCGTTCTAAATCCACGCACTCGCTCAAAGTTCCGCTCTCTTTCATCGATTTCGTGTGAATACCTAAAATCTGTAACCGTCCGTACGCATCCGGCAAACCAATCTCTAATTGCAACTCCAATCGCCCCGGTCGCAGCAACGCTTTATCTAACAAATCTCTTCGATTGGTAATGCCGACGACCAACACGTTGTTCAACGTCCGCATCCCATCCAACTTGGTCAATAACTGATTCACCACGTTATCGTGAACCACAGACGCAGTCACGCCTCCCGAACCTCTCGCTTTACAAACCGCATCGATTTCATCGAACACAATCACGTGCAACTTACTCTCATCCCCTCGAATTTTATACTCCAATTCGGCATCCGCGAACAAACCTCGGATGTTCTCCTCGGATTGACCGACGAATCTTTGCAAAATTTCCGGCCCGTTAACAATTTTCGGCGGGTGCGCGTGCAGAAGTTCACCCAACGCTTTCGCGACTAACGTTTTACCAGTCCCGGGAGGTCCGTGCAACAGAACCCCTCGCACGTGTTCCAACTCCATCTTCTTCGCCACCGCCGGATCGATCATCCTCGACGCGAACACCCTCCGAAACAACGTCGCGAAGTGGTCGTCCAAACCACCAACTCCGCAAAACGCAAACGATGGCATGTTCCTCTTCTTCTCACCCTCGATGTCACCTTCGATACCGCTGCTCTTCTCCTTCTCTCGCTTTAAAATGTCCAGCAAGTGCGTCTGCCCGACTCTTTCGTCCTTCGGTTTCTCCTTGATGGTATTCGCGCTCCCTCGACCGATTCGATTATCCGTAGCTTCTGTTTGCGCGGTCCCTTGCGCCGTGGCGGCGCGTTTCATGGGTTTCGCTTTCGGCTTTTCATTTTTATTCATGAAATCATCGATTGGGGTTATTTCCGAGGGCGTGCCTCCACCGATGACCCCGAACGAGTACCCGTAGCTTTGGAAAGTCGAAGTCGAGATTGATTTTTCTTCCCCACGTCGACGCAAATTTTGTCGTTGTTGTTGTTGAAACGTCGTCGCAGAAGAAGAACAAGAAGAACACGAAGCGTTGGCGGCATTCACCGACGCGGCACGAAGACGAGAGGAAAAGGAGAGCGTTCTTCTCATAGTTGCGTGTGTGTGTGTGTGTGTGTGTGTGTGTGTGTGTGTTTATGTGTGTGTGTGTGTGTGTAAATACGCACGCCTAGTTTGCGCGCGCTTTTTTTGAGACGCACGTGGGGAAACGTGTAACTGTACTGTTTTGTGGATAAAAAATCTCGCTTTTTCCGCGACCTCGCGCGTGTAAGTGTCGACGTGTTTACGTTACGCACCGGAAACGAAAGATGAAAAGGAGAGGGGTGGCGGGGGCGGAGGAACTTTTTCAAAAAAAAAAACAGTGCGACCTGTACGAGTAGGTGTTATGTATGAACTGAAGAAGAGCTCTCTCTCTTCGCACTACAAAAAACACGCGGAAGTAAACATAGTTATTCTCTCTCTCTCACTCTCTCTCGACTAAAAGGCTTTCGCTCTACGTAACTCTTACTCTCTCTCTCTCTCTCTCTAACTTTCCCTCTTTTCAATGCATGTGCTCCGGGTCAACCTCAATGCCTAAATTCCTCTTCATGAACTCGTACGTAGTCCAACAAATAGCGGCAGCTGGAACGTGGAAGAGGACGCGAGCGGTGGCGCCAGAGAATAAAGCGTGCGCGCCTTCGCGTTCGAGCACGTGTCTGGCGACTTTGAAAGCGTTAGCAGACGCGTAGACGCTTCGAGATTGCGCGGATGAAGATTGCGGCGGCTGTTGAACCGTCGCCGTCGAAACGCACAACTTTGGATCGCCTCGAACTGCACACGTTTGGTTCGCCGTCGCCGTTTCCACAGTTTTACTCACTTCGCATCCCAGGACTGCCTCGCAGTGCGTTTGCATTCGAGTCTTTACGACATCCATTGGCGTAGTCAAGAACCCAGCGATGCCCCCGGCGAAACCACCGGCTAGAAATTGCGTTCGGAAACCCTCGTCTTCCTCTTCAATCTTCAAAGCTCTCTTCGCGCTTTCGTATAAACCGACGTGAATAGCCGTAAACGGTACGTTCATAATCAACGTCGTCGGGTACGATCGGTATAAAACGTGCGCACCTTCGTTCCTCACGATTGTTCTCAACGCGTCGAACGCGTTTTTAAACTTTCTCGTCGACGCGGTAGCAGTGGCAGGAATACCACTCGTCGGGTTCTTAGTGTTTCCTAAACTACTCTTGACGGTGCCACCGCCGGCGCCTTCGCCGCTCAGCACTTTCACCTCGCTCGGACAGTTCCCGCCTAGTTGCATTTGCATCCTCTGTTTCACCGTATCTAACGGCGTTTGCACCGCGTCTCCTACGATCGTCGCCAGCGCCCCGGCGCTCGCGTCTGCCATAAACTCTCCGTAAAACGCCGAGGAAGAACTGTTGCTGCCGTTATAACTATTCGTATTCGTCTTGCTGGTGTTGTTGTTGTCAAATCGAAACATCTTCTTCCCGTATTCGTACGTTGCGAAATACACCGCGTGCGCCGGCCCGGCCCCTAACCCGCCGGCGACGACGCCTCGATACAATCCTCTCACGCCGTCTGTTTTCAGTATCGATTTTATCGCGTTCGGTATCGTGTGTTTAATCATCACGCTGCTGCTAGTAGTAGCAGCGGCGGCGGCGGCGGTGGCAGAACCACCAAAAGAACTGCCTCCACTCGTGGCGACGGCCAGTTGCATTCGAGTCTTTACGGTATCCACCGGGAACATCACCGTGTGTTCCATGGTCCCAGCGAATGCACCGGCAAACATGTGCGTGTAGAAAGTCGTCCTGTTCTCCGCCGATCCGCCTCGGTTTTCTGTCGTCGTCGTCGTCGTCGTCGTCGTCGTTAAGGCACTCATTATTATTCTTCTTATTCTTCTTCTTTCGGGATGATGATGATGATGATGATGATGATGAGTACGCGGCGGACTTCTCTCTCTCTCCCTCTGACGATGTTGAAGAGTTTCGATTTTTCGCGAGAGAAGGCTGAAAAGCTATGTTTAGGGTTTTATTATAACACCCTAAATATTTTTTTGTAATGAATGCGCTCGGGTCGTTGAGCACGAGAAATACGCGCGCGCGTATTTTTGTTCGCGCGTGTGTGTGTGTGTGTGTGCGTTTGCGCGTGCGTGCGCGTGCGCGTGCGATACCACACGAGAGAGGGGGTGTTTAAAAGCTTTCTCTCGCGATATATCTTCTTTTATTGTAAACTTAGTAGTACCGGTATAGTAATAGCGAGCAGTTATGAGCGACTCTGAAGACGATTCCGACGACGTGAACGGCGCGGAGAAGAAGAGTTACGAAACTAAGTATCCTTCCGAATGCGCCTCTCTGTGCATCTTATCAATCGCGTACTGTTACGTCGGGTGCAACGCGTCAAAATTAGCGAGTCGGTTTGCGTTTCATCCACCGAAACCAGCGCATTACGAATTGAAAACGACCAACCGAGGGACGCGGTATCCGACCGTCAGTCAATTTCATCCGATGCACGGACATAAGAACGCGGATGCGAGGGTAGCGAGTAAAGCGTTCGCATCGTTTCAGTGTTACGAGATTCCCTTTCGAAGCCGCATGAATGATGATGATACGAAGAAGAAGAAGGAGAAGGAGAGGAAGAGTAGCGGCGACGAAGGCGTGAAACCTTCGCGGTCTTCGAACATATGCGTCTTCTTTCGACCGGCGCCGAGAGACGCGAAGCGAGCGAGACTGATAATTCATTCGCACGGGAATGCGATGGATTGTGGGGGTGGGTTTGAGATGTTGGCGGAGATTGGAGATCAGTTAGACGTGTCGATTTTGACGTACGATTACAGAGGGTACGGGAAATCGGGTGAGCTGTACGACCAGCCGACGGCGGAGTCGTGCGCGGACGATTTACGGAGAGTTGTGGATTGGGCGACGAAAGCGAGAGGCTTAGTCGGTGGACAAACCGGAGATTATGACAGGGATCAGTTTGGTTTAGACGACATCATTTTATGGGGGCAATCGATCGGGTCTGGGCCGTCCACGATTGTAGCCACGGAAAAAGAGGTCGGAGGTTTGATTTTAGAGTGCGCTTTGGCAAGCGGCACGAGAGTTTTAATAGGCGAGGCAAAAGAAAAACACGGAATAATGAGCCCGGTGAGATGTTTTGAAAAGTGCGAGGTGTACGATAATCAAGGTTTAGCGGTGAACGTCAAGTGCCCGGCTTTAGTAATGCACGGCATGAAAGATTTCGAGATCCACCATTCGCACGGCAGGTTAATTTTCGACAAGTTGCAATCGAGAGAAGAGAAAGAGCGGTTTAAAACGTACGCGTATTGGTCACAAACAGCCGGTCACGACGATGTGTTCTACGATAACCCTCGCGAGTGTATTCGGCAGGTACAGAAGTTTGTGCGAACGCTACCCACAACCGAACGCATCGAAAATGCCATTGCGTCGTCCTCGCGAGCAGAGAAAGGCTTATCGGCAGAGGATTTAGCCAACCCTTCCCTCGCCGGTGGTACCGAACGGAGAAGAGAGAATAAGGAGAAGAAACCGTACAACGATAGGTTGAATCGCGTCAATCAAGAGTTATTTTACCAATCGCCGCCACGGAAGCAGGTCATGAAGAAGTGATTTTTTTTTTAAGATTTTCGTTTGCGTATGCTTGTATAGTTAATTCTCATAACACACATCTTTCATCGTCTCAACTCTTTCTTTCTTTCTTTCTTTTCTTTTAAAATTTCTAAAAACACACTCGTACACAATACATTAACACACTCGCGCCCACACTCATCATATTAAATCAATACGCTATCATTATTGGGTCGAAACGACGGCTTTGTTCATCAACAGCGGCGAATCTTCGCTCGCGTTTTTGTTGACAAACTCGTTCACCGCAGACAATTTTCTAGCCTTTCTCGCGATGCCAGCGACTACCGCTAACGTCGCTGCCATGGCACCAGCCAAAGGAGCAACTCCCGAAAAGTCTTTTTCGGATGAAGAATTATCTCGCATTTGCTCATCCCACATTCTAATCATATCTAATTCCGTGATGGTGCTCTTCCCGTTGGCGATGGCTTCACCCAGTTGGGAAGACAACGCCGCGGAGGAGGTCGACGCCGCGCCCGGGTTCTTACTCGGGTCGCGTCTGTATTCTCTCTTGTAATACGAACCAGCCGTGCACGTCTCGTCACTACCAAGTTCCTCACCTCCGTCGTCGTCAGCATGTTTTACCACCGGGTAAACGGATTCAAAGAGCAAGCCACAAGTGGAGAACCCGTTCTCATCGTATTGGTTTTCGCCCAACGTTACCGGGCCTTTAGGTCCTCTCTCTAACTTGAAATATCCGTTCTCGCCGAAAGATGTCCCGTACGAGTTCTTCACCAACCAGTACGGCGTGTCCCCGTACTTACGATCGATACCCCAACCGACGACCAAGGCGGCGTGATTGATGGACGAGATGCCTCTCCCCGCCGGGCCGCAATCCTCAAACTTAATCACGCCCTCGTCATACATTTGTAAGTTGTTGGCATTGATACCAATCGCAATTGGACCTTTTTCGTAGATGGCTTTCATCAACGCATCGTTACCCTCAGTTTGCGCAATGTCGCACATCCCTGGCGTGGTCCATTTTTTCTCGACGTTTTCCATGCACTTCATTTCGTCTTGGTCTTCCTCGGTAGACGGGAGGCCGGAATCGGCCAGAACAGCATCGTATTTTGCTTTCGAGGCAATCCCGCCGCTCTCGTCCACGTACATGTACGCCGTGTACATGTTCCCTGTGTTACACCCGTGATCTCTCGAGTCGCAGTTCATCAGCTGTTTGACAGATAAAATGACGATGTCGTCTTTGGTCATGACCGCAGCACGAGCCGCAATAGAATCGGCGGAAACGAACGCCCAGCACGATGCGCACGTGTCTCGTTGATCGTGCACTTCGCCAACCAAGTCTCTCGGCCATCCTTCAGGTGGATTGGTCCAAGAAAATTCTTCCGGGTAGTTATCAACGCCGAGTAAGGAGGGGCGATCGTTCTCAAGTGAGGTGGAAGAAGATAGCTCGCTGTCGTCACTCAGTGAGTATTCGTCGTCGTCATTTCTGATTTTCGCGAACATATCACCGATGACTTCATCGTACGACTTCTCATTCTCCGAGGAGGAGCTGGCTGAACTTTCGTCACGTCCTTCTTTTGCCTCGTTGATGTGTTGGTTATTCGCATTTTTATTGTTGTTATCGCTGTTTTGCTTCACCGCGTCATCGCGGCTCGCGTTTTGAGTTTGCAGCTGATTGCTATCATTACTTGCACTTTTCTTCTCGTTTTCTTTCGAAGAAACATCGCTTTCATCCTCGGCTGCTTTTTCCAACTTTCCAAACGACTTCTCGAACGACTTCTCAATTTCAGCTGGAATTTCCACCTTTGGATCGTCCGGTTGTCTTCCCGCTCTGTTCGCGGCAATCTCCATCTGTTCTTTCTTCCAACTCTTATAGGTCAAATGCTTCGCGATGAACTCTTCTTGCGTCAAATCCGCGAATTCCGTCACTCGCATCCCGAACGCCTTCCCGCTTTTCGCGTTGTGTTGGTTCATTTTCAACAAATTCGCCTCGAAGATCTTCTCGCGCTTGATAGATTCCGGGCACGGTTTCTCGATCTGCGTCGGTTCATTTTCTGGACAATAGTTCTTGTTGTGCGCTTTCATGAATTCCACAAAGTTTTTCTTGTGGTGCACGACCGCTTCTTGTTGTAGTGGCTGTTGTTGTGGCAGCTGCTGCTGCTGCTGCTGCTGCTTCTCTTCGCCGCTTTGCGCGTTTACCGAACTACCACTCTCAACGCCCCCTTCTGCGTTTTTTAAAACGCCAACATCCTCACCAGAGGACGACATCAACGGAGCTTTCTCAGTCGTCATCGCACCGTTCGCATTCAGCGAACCCATCGCGGCGGCAGCATCCGAGTGTTCTCCGTGATGTTTATTCCCACCACCGAACGACAGCGAGGCGACAGCGGACGAAAGCCCGCCAGAAGAAGAAGAAGAAGAAGAAGAACTGGAAGTGGGGCGCGTCATTTTCCCCTTCGCGACGACATTCTTTCTCATCAGGTGTCCGCCGGGCGTTGTTGTTTTCTCCGCGGATGCGCCGTTCGTCGAAGCAGCGATCGATAATCCGGCCATCACGATCGCTTTCTTCATCTTGTCTCGCTTTTTTTGTGCGCGTCTGTCTGTGTGCGTGCGATCTGTTGTGTGGCAAGGCGCGCATGGATCACAAAGACACTACGATTTTTTTAGTGTTCAAAATATTTAGGGTTTGTGTTCAAAATATTTAGGGTTTGTGTCTCTTTTGTTTTCCTCTCTCTCTGTTTTTGTGCTCGTCGGACCTTTTTTCTCTCATCAGATTCTTTCGCGCTTTGCGTTGTTTGATACACACACGACAACAACAACAACAACGACGGAAGAATGAACACGTTCGTCAAAAACGACAACGAGACGCGGTCTCTTCTCAACGAAGAAGTAATCATCGAGAAGAAGCAAAAGAGCGCGTCGTTATTCAGCGCCAGGAATGTTATGCTCGTCGGCGGTTTAGTCGCCACCGGTGGCATGGTCGCGACGAAATCCGCGGCCTCCTCCACATCACCGGCGCAATATAAATTGGGACAAGACAGACCGACGATTCGTTTGTCCGTCGGGTGCACGCCGCAGGACGTTTTGTCTTTGCTTCCGTTCGAGCCGAAATCGTGGAGAGGTGCGCTTTTGATCGTCGTTTCTCTCTGTGTTTGTCGTCGTATCGTCTCAACGCGCAGCCGCGCTTGAGGCGGGGATCGAGTTTTTGTGTTTTTCCCACGTCTCGGGAGAGAAAAATTTTCTCTCTTTTTCGACATTTTTTTCTCTTCACCCACACATTAACGTTGTTACGTTTTACTGACTCTCTTCTCTCTTCTCTGTCGCTACGAACGCGATTAAATAAAAAATATTAACAGGCAAAGTGGGCGCGAAATTCATCACCGCGAACATGTCTCCGAACTTTTCGTACGAGAACGCGATCGAAATGCCGGAAGAAATGTGCGGGGTGTTT
>Ga0255770_10004052_pt1 | contig 12483 bp, 7 predicted proteins | sample 071ome_22_FD_179968 | JGI IMG/M metagenome (GOLD analysis project Ga0255770, IMG submission 179968) | Coastal salt marsh microbial communities from the Groves Creek Marsh, Skidaway Island, Georgia - 071404AT metaG (version 2) | ecosystem: Environmental > Aquatic > Marine > Intertidal zone > Salt... | reverse complement strand
ACCGGATCGTATCCGTAAATTAGCGGCGTTTGGTAAGAAGAAAGCGGCGAAGAAAGGGCCGATGACGGAGAAGTTCTCGTGGATCTTTGATCGCGAAGTGCAAATCAACTAAGGCGCGATGAATTTCTATAGATGAACGACGACGACGAGAAAAAGAGAGAGAGAGAGAGAGAGGAGAAGAGAGAAGAGAGAGAGAGGAAAACCACTAGACATGTATAAACCCGCGATTTATTCTTATTCGCGATTATTAAACTCGTTTTTAATAAGAATTTAAAAAGAAGCTTACAACATTACTAATGCTCATTCTTACTCTTCTCATGCGTGTCGCTGGAACGTCGCCTCTAAGCGAAACGATAGAAACGAAGTATCCACGTGCGTTTGCAACGGAAGCAACTTCAGGAATCCATTGACGTGCTTCTCAAATTCAATTTCGATGACATCTAAGCTTTCCTTCGCGCCCGTGACGAAATCTTCGCTCAAATAGTCCTCGCCTTCTTTGGATTCGCCGAAATCAACACCCCACTGCTGGTTCATCTCGCGTTCGATGATGCGCCTTTGGTCAGATTTTCGCACTCGCGCGGCATCTTCTATCGCTTCGTACAATTTGAACGTGTGCGATTTGAACTTTTGCACGGATTCAAAAATCAACTGCAAACTTCGTTGCAAAACTTGCGATTTCGTGCCTAACAATGCCTTTTCTATGACTGAACTCAAATAGTTTTCATGACTGGCGATGATGGAATCTAAATCGTCATTCGCTGCGTTTCCGGAAAGCTTACGTTCAAACTCGTCCCACGACGGCTCCAAGACTTCAAACATAACGTAATACTGGACGTCACTGATCAACGCGTGCATGGATTGTCGTACGCGATGACATCGCGCCTGTTCCACCTCCAAAGCTTTACCGATGTTACCGCCTAAACCTTCGCGTTGGAATCTGGACGCAACCGTCGGTTTCATGGCTTTCCATAACTCGCACAGCGTATACTCGGCTCGTTTCAACTTCCAAAGGAATGTAAACGCTCGAGAATATCTTCCCATTTCACGATCGCTGAAAATTGTCGTCAGAGGCGAGCGAAGCTTGTACTCGAGAGAGAACACGTCCCACCCAGTCTCGTCTTCCAGCGGTTTCATCAAACGCACGCTCAAAGCATCGAGAACGTGCTGTTCAGCCAAAGAGGCGTTCGAAACGCGTACGGCGGCGTCTAAATTACTTCGCAATGAATATTGTGATATACCCTCGCGGCTCATCGGGTCAATTTCTTTGTCGAGCTCGTCGTGGATAGACTCCATGAGTGCGTGGATAAAATCGCCTTGACCCAACAACAAGTACTGCTTCAACGCGACAAAATGCGCTTTGAGACGATAACGTTCGAATAAGGATTCTCGGACAGCTGAATCGGCCGCGCGTTTGGCTCTCGAGATGATAGCAGGCAAGACTTTGATGAGCTTTTCAAAATCATTCTCGACGGTAGCGACTGTCGTCGACGCTGACAAAGATGCAAAGAACTCGTCAAACTGTTTCAAAATTGTACGAGAGACGTCGCCCCACTTCTCGTCTTTGCACGCATTCTTCAAAAACGAAATTGCCGCGCCACATTTCAAGGTTTCGTTTGCAGTTTTCGAGGATATGAAAAACGGTTTTGCACTCTCGTCGACGACGAACCCGCTCTTCCACGATACCGAAGAGAAAGGTAATCGACCGTCGTCGATAATCTCGTCGTCGGAATCGAAGCGGTACCATCGGTTTATTGCCTCGACGTCGTCTTCGTTCTCGTTGTCATCTTTATCCATCGCATCGCCGCTTTCGATGCTTTTATTCCTGTGACGATAATATCGGTCATTCCTTTGCACGAAAAACTCGCCAATCATCGCTGCTGATGATTTAGTGTTGGCGTTCTCGGATTCAAAACTACAGTCGCCTCTAGCGCACCACTCTTTCATCGTTTCAAAATAAGGCCTAGCAGTTTTCGCCAAGACGCGTCTAACTATACCATCGTGGACAACATCGCCGGTATCCGAATGCTTGTATAACTCCGCGAGCAACTCGCCACCACGTAGATGTTCCGTCGCATCGCAGACGATGGCTAAAGCGCGCATCGTTCGTTTCGGTTCGTCTAACCACACGAGAAGTCGTCTGAGCGTGACGACATCTGAACCAGTCGGCGCGATGCGATCAGAGATGACGCCGCTATTTCTATTTCTAATATGTGTATGCCTACCACTTCTATGCGACGACGGCGCTAAACTATCGAACGATCGATCGTTGAGCAAAGCTCGATTGTTCATCTCATCGTTGTCTTCTTCAAGATCACTTCTTCCCTCCTCTACGTCCTCATCGATGTCGTCGTTATTATTCTGCACTTTTGCCTCCAAAACGGCTAACATTTTGTAGTGTTTCGATAATTCGTTCGACAGCGCGCTTCGAAACGCGCTCCTCGTCGCGCCTTCAGTGTCCTTTGCAAAAGCTGATGTCGGCGCATCCGATGTCGCTTTCACTTTTCTATACAACCATCCGAGCTCGCAGATTTTCCTACACGCGTGTCTCCTTCCCGGAGCGATAGGCGCGTCCTTTGGAAAAATGACGTACGCGTCGCTCACGAGATCAAACTTAATGTAATTACCATCGATGCCATTGCAAGCGAAAATGCAGTCTCTCACTAACTGTGATTCCGCGACTTCACCGTTTTGTCTACGCTCCAACGCTAATCTATTGAAAGCGTCATCTCTCGGACCGCCGACGGGAGAGGCCGCCGCCGCGGTAGACGGCGAAATCATCTTGTGTTGATGCCTCGGCGTCAACGCTCGCGCCATAGTCGCCAGCGTCTCCTCGCGTTTCTTACTGCGCGCTCTTCTCGCACTGCCGCCATTCCCGCCCGAAGAAGTCGTCGTCGCCAACAACCGATCCACCGTCGCCGAACGCCCGCCGCGGCGGTCTTGTCGCGGCGTTCGCAAACCGTAATACCCGTCCTCGTTCTCCTCGACCACCCGCTTTCCCGCGGAGCGCGGAGAATCGTACATGTAATGTTTCTTCCTCTCCAAAAACTTTTGCTCGTCGTCGTCTTCCTCTTCGTCGTCGTCGTCCTCTCCGGTCCGTCTCAGCTTCCAAAGCAACTGAAAAATCTCCCTCTTTTTCCCAACCCCTCGCTCCCAATCCTCGTCTTGGTTCAACGCGTTGTGCAATCGCGCGACGTCCAACGAAGCGTCGAATCCTTTCCGCTCGTGAACGAAGGATTTCATTCTGTCCAAAATCGTGGTTTCATCGTCGTCGTCTTCTTCGTCTTCGTTCTCGTCTCGCGGCGACAACGAGAAAGCGTCCTTTTCTTCCCGTTCGTTATTTCCCGCGCTGTCGAGACGAAGCGTGCTTCGTAAAATCCGACGCGCGAAGCGTTCCAAATAGTCTCTCTCTTCGAACGTAAACGAGGAGTAAGAATTCGACGAGGCCCTTACTTTTTCCTTTCTCCTGCCGTCGGCGTTATCGTTCGCGAGATTGGCCCGGACGAGTCGTCCGAGAAGCGACGATATCTGCGCCTCTCTTTCCATTTTTTTTGAAGATTTTTGAAAAGTCAAAGCGAGCTTTCTTTCTTTTTTGTCCAAAAACCCTAAATTACGATAACGCTTTTTTGGACAACAAAAATCTCTCATTTTTTTTTCACAATCACATGGACGATCACGACGGAGAACAACAACGAGAAGAACAAAACCGCGGCGACTCGTTCGATTCGCCTTTGGAGTACTCTTACGCGCAGATGCGGACGAACTCGACGGATGGAGAGAACCGCTCTTCTTTCGGTGGGAGCGAGCGGGTGAGTTTGGAAACGACGACGAGGACGACGGTGCGAGAGGAGGAGGAGGAGGAAGAGTGGGGAATCGACGACGAGGGAGAAGACAGAGGTCGTCGAGGAGGAATGGAAGCTTCGAACGCGCGCGTTGAGACGCTTTCGGATGGTGGTGGCGGAGATGGTGCCTCGAAAGACGACGACGACGACAAAGAGGAGGAGGATGAGGAGGAGGTGCGAGAAATTACGCCGTACAGACCGACGTACAGCGTGGGGAAAATCGAAGGTGGAGAAAAAAGGGATTCGATGGAAGAAGAAGAAGAAAAGTTTGCCTCCATGGAGGAAGAGTTTACGCACGAGGCGTGGTGGGAATCGACGACTATGCGAGACGAGAACGCGGCAGAATTTATCGTGAACATCGAAGACGAAGAGGAGACGAGATTATTGCCCGAAGAGGTTGTTTACGAAGAAGATGAAGATTGGTACAACAGACCGGTGGACGAGCGCTTGATTACCGGCATTCGTTTACCCGTGGTCGTGCAAAACGTATCGTACAGAGTCAAGCATAAAACAAAGAAGAACGAGATGATTAAATTATTAAACGAAGTATCCGTGGTGTTCCAACCGTGTCGAGTGACCGCGCTCATGGGTCCAAGTGGTGCTGGGAAGACGACATTGTTGGACGTCATCGCCGGACGGAAGACCCAAGGAACGCTGGAAGGACAGATTTTCGTAGGCGAGAAGATATCGAGCGCAAAAGTTTTGAAAAGTTGCGCGGCATACGTCGAGCAGTTTGATAATTTATTACCGACGCTGACTGTGAGAGAAACGTTATTATACGCGGCAGAATTGAAACGACCGAACGTGAAGGAAAAGTGGCAAGCCGCGATTGCTGCGGAGCAGAGAGTCAAAGACGTGGACAAATTACTCGATACTTTACAGTTGCGTTCGTGCGAACACACGGTCGTGGGATCCAATCTCGAGCGAGGTATATCTGGTGGTCAAGCGAAAAGAGTAAACATTGGCATCTCTCTCGTGACAAAACCGCGAATTCTTTTCCTCGATGAACCGACATCTGGATTAGATTCTGAAACGTCCTGCGGCATCGTGAAAGCGTGTCGAGATCTCGCGGACGGTGGCGTCAACGTTATCGCCACCATTCATTCGCCATCAGCGGCTGCATTTCAGCTCTTCGATAACTTGGTCATGATGAAAAGAGGCTCGATAACCTACGCTGGCGCTCTTTTTGGTGCAAACGGTGCCGAGGCGTATTTTTACGACTTGGGATTCTATTGCGAGCCGACGCTAAACTTTGCGGATTTTTTGGTATCGACCAACGCAACAGACGAGGAGGATTTCGTCGCCAAGTTTAAGACATCTTTGCACGCGAAACACAATCGCGATTTGGTAGAAACCTCCGTGAATAAAGCGATGTCGTTCAAGAAAATGTCATCAAAATCTTCAAGGGAAGGAGGAGAAACACTACCTCCGTCGCCTATACAATCGAAGATAAAAAATAACGACGAAGAAGAAGAATCCATCGAAGGCGTTCCAGATCACGAACCGTTGAATTCTGTCGATGCCGCGAAAACACTTTTCATGTATCGAGCATTGTGCAATTATCGCGACAGAAATTTCATGGGAGCTCGCATCGTGGGTCACGTCGTCTTCTCCGTCGTCATGGCTTCCATGTATTGGAAACAAGGCGACGAATCCGCGTACTCCACCGACGCTGCACAAAACGTCGCCAACCTTCTCTTTATGAATAACGTGCTCCCCGCTTTTGCCTCTGCGGCGTACATGCCTTCTATTCTCATGGAACGTGGCCTCTTCTACCGCGAACTCGACGATGGATGTTACACCGTCTGGTCTTACGGTTTGTACAAAACTATCGAAGAAGTCATCGTCGCGCTCCCTGTCGCGATGCTTTCGCAACTCATCGTCCACTACGGTTGTGGTCTCCAAGGCAACTTCTTCTACGACTGGATGGTCTACTTTGCCGTCGGCCAATGTGGCGCGGCTTTAGCTTACGTTGTTGCCTCGGCGTCCAAAAACATCGACGTCGCCAACGCTGCCTTACCCGTCTACAACGTCCTCCAAATCCTCTTCTCCGGCTTGCTCATGCGCGAGCAACAAATTCCCAAAGCCTGGGAATGGTGGCCGCCAACCTTATTCGTCCGGTACGGATGGAAAGCGCAAATGTTGAACCATTTCAACGGTGTTCTCAAAAATTCCTCCGACTTTGCCGCGAGCGGTGGAGTCTTCTACGACGAATTCGGCGTCAAATCCTTATCGGCGACTGAGTTTTACGACGCCGAAGGCACCGTCTCCTTAAACCTTCTCATCGTTTTCTTCATCTGTGCGTGGTGGATGGTCTCGGCCGGGGCAGTCATGAGCGTCGTTAGGCATCAAAATCGATGATGTTTTATTTGGCGTCGCTTTGCGTCGTCGATGTTGTCCCATCGCGCCCGCCGCGCGGCATCGGGTCTCGGGTGCTCACAATACACAATTGATTCTTTTTATTTATTTTATCCACAAATCCCCTAACTACTTTACGCGCACGCGCGCGCACATATATATACACGATACGAACACGCACGCGAGCGTTCCCAGACATGCGCTCTTCGATGCAAACGAGTTGTTCGCCCTCTTCTTCATCTTCGTCGTTTTCGTCGTCTTCGTCGTCGTTGAGACCGCGTCGAATAGCGTTAGTAGCGCAGAGAAGAAGTGGAAGAAGAAAAAGCGATGAATCGATCGCGCTTTTTCGTTCGTCGTCGTCGTCGTCGTCGTCGTCGCGCTTTGATGAGAGAGAGATTGAAACGCGGGAGCGTTCGCCGTCGTCGTCGATGCATGCATCATCATCCTTCGAACGATGCGAGGAGTTTACAGAGGCAGAAAGACAAGAAGACCAGAAAGAAGAAGAAGAATTTGGAAACAGAAGAAGCAGACGACACGTGCTGACCGCCATGGGCGCTCTTCCGGCGACGGCGGACGTCCTCAAAAATATCGCTCGCCCGGTTCCAGCGGAAGCGCTGACGCCGAACCAAACGATAACGATATCGAAAACGTCCGAGAAAATGTCCAGAGGAGGTACCGTGTCGTCGCCGTTCGCGAACCCGACGATAGATTCCATGGGGTACCACGCGCTTTCGGATAACAAAGTGTACCACAACATGGCGACGGTCGATAAGGAGGCGAGAGAGCTCGTCGGGTTACTTCCGGCGGGAGACGCGACGAGCGAAGACGTGGAGATGTTGCGAGCTAAGAAAAGTTTAGAGGCGTGCGGTACGGATTTTGAACGGTATAAAGTTCTCGTTGGTTTGCAAAACAGAGACGAGAAGACGTTTTATAATCTGTTGCGATCGAACGTGGGAGAACTGCTGCCAATTTTATACACGCCGACGGTTGGCGAGGCGTGCGTGAAATTTGGAGAGATTTTAGATCGTCCGCGCGGCTTGTGGGTATCATTAAACGATAGCGGGAACGTGGACAAGTTAGTAAAGAGATGGCGAAACGAAGACGTAAAGATTGCGGTGATTACAGACGGTGAGAGGATATTAGGATTGGGCGACCAAGGCGCGAACGGCATGGGGATTTCTGTCGGGAAAGGTATGGTGTACGCGGCTAGCGGCGTCAACCCGGATTGGTTGTTGCCGGTACAAATCGATACCGGCACGAACAACGAGGACCATTTGAAGGATCCTTTATACGTTGGTTTACGCAGAAACCGGGAGAGGAGCCAAAAATACGACTTGCTCATAGAGGAAACCGTCTTCGCGATTCGAAAACGGTACGGCGACGACGTCATCATTCACTTTGAAGATTTCGCGCCTCGAAACGCGTTTCGATTGCTAAAGAAATTTCAAAACGTGCCCGGCGTTGTGACTTATAACGATGACATTCAAGGCACCGCGGCGGTCACCGTGGCTGGGTTAATCGCATCTACTCGAATCGAAAACGTTTCACCTTTAGAGAAACAAAACGTTTTGTTCTTTGGCGCCGGTCAAGCCAACGTCGGCGCCGCGGACTTGTTCGTTCGAGCGTTGAAATCGAGAGGATTTAGCGACGAAGACGCCGTAAAACGAGTGTGGCTTTTCGACAGCAAAGGTGTCGTGACAACATCCAGAGCGGATTTCGAGGATTTGTCCAGCGAAAAGAAACGATTCGCGAGAAGAGAAGCGAACAAGGCGTACGACGCCACCGATCTCCTCTCTGCCGTTCAACTCTGCAAACCAACCGCGTTAGTCGGCGCCGCCGCGGTACCAAACGCCTTTTCGAAACCAGTTCTCCAAGAAATGGCGAAAAATAACAAACGGCCCATCGTGTTCGCGCTTTCCAATCCAACCTCGAAAGCCGAGTGCACGGCGAAGCAAGCGTACGAGTACACCTCCGGCAAAGTCGTCTTCGCCTCGGGCACGAAGTTCCCCCTCGATTCAGCCACGCCTCAATACCAACCCGGCTTTGCAAATAACGCCTTCATCTTCCCCGGCGTCGCGCGCGGCACCATCGCCGCCAAAGCGTCCTCGGTAACCTCCGGCATGTTCCTCGCCGCCGCCGAACGCTTAGCCGAACGAGTCACCGGAGAAGACCTCGCCGTCGGAAGCGTCTTCCCGAAAACCATCGACAAACTCGGCGACACCGCGAGAGCCGTCGCCGTCGCCGTCGCTGAACGCGCCGAGAAAGAAGGCGTCGCGCGCGTCGAACGCGGCGCTTTCTTCATCGCTTGATAAAAAATGATATGATTGATTAATACGTAGTAAGTAAACATAGAGTGCGTAATAATACACGTGTTATTAATAGTGTGATGTCGTATAATTTGATGAAACGCAAAAAAAAACAAACAAAAGTGAAAAAAATGCAAAAAAGAAGATAAGAGCGCCTCTCTCAAATTCTTCTTCCCGGGACACAAATACACACGCGCTCGCGCACGGTAACGAATAAAAGATGCACAAAATCACGGACGCGATATGAAGTGACCCCCGTCTCGCTCTCTTTTTTTGTGCACGTGCCGTTGATCTGTGAGAGGAGCTCGCTCTGTCGGAAAAAATGATCGCGGCGCGAACGAAATCTTGTTCACCTTCTTTCCCGAGACGGACGTCCGAGTCGGTCGCGTCGACCTCGTCGACGCCTTTTTCTTTCTCGCCCCCGGGACGACGACGAGGAGTACGGGCGCGGAAACGAGCGCAGTCGGTAGTTGTGGTTCGAAATAGCAGTGGTAGCGATAGTAGCGGCAGCAATAGTAGCGGCAGCGGCAGCAGCAGAAGCAGCAGCACGACGACGACGAGCGCGTCGTCTCCTGGATGGTCGGGGGAGAGGTACCGAGAAGACGAAGCGTTTCGTCCTTCGAAAAAGGAAGAAGAAGGCGACGACGAAGAGGACGCGGCGGGAGGAGGAAGAGGAGGAGCGCAGCAGAAAGTGTCGTCGTATTCGAGGGATAATCGAGCGTTGGCGAAAAGGCTGATTCGAAGTCAGTCTTCCTCTGCCTCTGGTGCTCTTGGTGGTAGTGCTTCGGAAAGAAGGAGAGAGAGAGACGCGAATACCGACGAGATGGATTTGAGAGCGGCGGCGAGATTGTTGAAGGCGTCGCCGCCTCCGAGGAGGACGAAGACGACGATAACGAGTGGTAGCGGGAGTGTGGCGAAGAAGAAAACGCTGACAAACGAGCAGCCCGGGAAGAAACCGTCGACGGAAACGAAACCGTCGGACGAGGAGGAGGAGGCGGCCAAGACGAAGCGAAGGCAGAGAAGACGAAGGAAAAGTTCAGCGATGAAAAACAATAATAACAGCGACGTTAAACAGGAGAAAGAAGGGAGCGGCGACGATAGCGGAAGCGAGAAGGATTCGTTGGATGGCGTGTTGCTGGATGCGCAATCCGAGAACGCGTTGGGCGAAGCGGTGAAGGAATTGTTGAGGTTGGAGTACATCGCCAAAGCGTTGGATGACGAAGAGTTCACCATGCGAACAAGAGACGAAGAGATGGACGCGAGGGACGACGAAAATCCAATGGCAACATCTGATGCTATTTTGAGTATTTTTGACGCGAAACCGAAAAACGCGATGGAGATGATAAAAAATGACAGCAGCAGTAAGAGTAGCGGTAAACGGATGAAAGCCGAGGAGGATATCATGTACGAGCGGAAATTCGCTCGAGCGGCGGGATTGAACGTAAACGAACTTCGCAAACGATTAGACGCCGGAAAGCGCGCTCGACAAATTCTAGTGTCTAAAAACATCGGCTTGGCTCGATTATGCGCGCACCGAACGATGAAACAGAGAAACACGGCCGCGAATTCCAATTTTTCGTACCAACTTTCAGATATGATTTCTGACGGCCAAGAAGGTTTGGTCAAAGCGGCATCAAAGTTTGATCCGTCCTTAGGTTTCCGGTTTTCCACGTACGCGTACGCTTGGGTATTGAGTAGTATTCAGAGAGGTTTAGATTCCAACTCGAACACAATTCGAACGCCGACACACGCGCGAGTGGAGAAGATGAAAATAAAAAATTTAGAGAAAAATTTGGAAGCGTCCTTGGGACGAATGCCGACAGACGAAGAGGTTGCGCGAGTAGCCGGCGTTGACGTGAAAAGAATAGAAACGATTGGTAACTTTGGGGTGAGCTACGCCATGCAACGCGCGACTGGGAGCGGGACCTTTTCCGACGAGATTGGCGATGCGTCAGAGATTTTGGTCGCTGATCAAGGCGATGCAAATGGCGCGACGCCACTGGCTGACTTCTGTACGACGGATGCGGAAGAACGAGCGCTGAAACTCGTCGAACGCGATTTGTTCAAAGATGATTTGGAACACGTGTTTGATACGTTGCTTCCTCGCGAACGGTTTGTTTTACGTCACAAATTCGGTTTAGACGAGTTCGAAGACGAACGCGCGGGGCGTGGGAATTCAATGGCGAACATTTTAGCGAAAAAAATGGGTTTGAGCGTTAACGCCGTTCGGTCGATCGAACAGCGCGCGTTGCAGAAGCTCCGAGCGCCACAACGCGCGGCGATTTTAGAGAAGCACGCCATCTTGCCCGAAGCTAAGTTCACATTTTCATCGAATCCGTTGCGCGTGGACGACCGCCCAATTACCGGCGGCGTCAAAGCCACGGGCCAAAGCAAGAAATCGGTCGAAGATGAAATCTCGGACATATTGTTAGAGCGAGTCGAAGGTACGATCAAAAATGAAGACGTCGAGAAGATTGCGCAAAGCAGCGTTAGGGGCACGACCTGGTCTTCGTACGAGTTGAAATTGATGAGCGACATGCGCGGGAAGGGGATCCCGTGGAAGAAAGTCGCCGTCGCCATCGGTCGAACGGAAACGAGTTGTAAGCAAATGTACCGCAAAGTTGGAGGGTCGACGCGTAAACACACGCCTTCGATGGACGAGAAAACCAAAGCAGCGATGCAGAAGATAGAAGAAGGCGATGCCATCATAAACGCCTGAACGATACAATATATATAAATAGCGACATGTAATAATATACCGCACACAGCGCCGCATTTGCATAAATACAATCTAATACTCTAACAATAAATACACGCATCTAAAACTACCTAGCTCACGTACAACCCGTCTCTTTCCATGGACGGCGAAACGAGCGCGACCAACTCTTTTAGATTGGTCTCGTTTTTTTCTCCTTTCGCGAAGACGCTCGTGACGCCATCAGATCTTCCGGCATAGTGGGATCCCAAGCGAGATATAGCTTTTTTGGAAGAGCCATAGTTTGTCGTCGCTTCTCCTATGCCGGCGTACGAAGACCCGTTCGCGGGCGCGTTCCCTAACGGAATGCGTAAACCGTCCGGCCCGAACGATGGTCCCTGCGCGCCGAAATCGAAAATCGCCGGCGAACCGACGTTGCGCAAAATCTCCATCCCGCTCGCGTCGCCATTCAAAAAGCTTTGCTCGCTCTTAAACACGCACAAAAATGCACCCGGACAATCTCTGTAATCTTCCAACGAGAAAAATCCCAACGGATTGTACGCCGCGAATCTCGCCCCTTTCTCGGTCTTCGCGACTATCAGGCACGGTCCTTTACCGTCGCATTTCTGATGAAAGGCTGACGCCGTCCACCCGTCTCTCGCGGCGTCGTACGCCACCACCAACTCCTCGCCGTCGATGACCGTATTCTCGAGTAACCTCAGAGCAGATTTCATCGCGCCTTTCGGACTCGAAGCGATCAGTCGTTCCCTTTTGAGCGCTTTTTCCTCCCGAATCTCCTCCGCGTTTTTTGGCGTGATGGCTTTCATGAACTCGTCGAAGAAGCCGCTTCGAACGACGAGAACTTTTTTCTCGTCGCGGCGCGAGGACCTCGAAATCGAGGGCATCATCATCGTCCTCGGCGAGGGTACCCTCGCCGAAAGAGAAGAAGTCGTCGTCATCGTCGTCGTTATCATCATCTCCTTCCCCGTATCTCTTATAAAAAATGGAGTGTTAAAAATGCGTATCTTTTTTTTTCCCTAACTGTTTGTCATCAAAAACTCTTCACTCTTTTCTCGCGTTAAATCAACACGCGCGATGGCATTTTCTCCCGCAATATCCGCGTCGCGGTTGCCAACATCTTCTATCGTTGTTCGCGCGAGTGGTGGTGGTGGCAACGGCGCGCGTAAAAGTAGCGTCAACGCTTCGTCTTCTTCGTCTTCATCTTCATCATCGCTCTGGTCCAGACGAAGATTCGGCATCACCGCGTTGGTGATTCCACCTCTCT
>Ga0255770_10004032_pt1 | contig 12522 bp, 14 predicted proteins | sample 071ome_22_FD_179968 | JGI IMG/M metagenome (GOLD analysis project Ga0255770, IMG submission 179968) | Coastal salt marsh microbial communities from the Groves Creek Marsh, Skidaway Island, Georgia - 071404AT metaG (version 2) | ecosystem: Environmental > Aquatic > Marine > Intertidal zone >... | reverse complement strand
ACTTATAGTCCTACTCAACAGTCTGATATTTAAAAATTATGTCTGATAATTATGATTCGATAGATGAAGCTCTAAATGTTGAGAGTAAGATCGTAAAGGCAGAAAAGGTTTCTTCAGAAATTCAAAGTATAAAACCAAAAGGTCCTGATATTGAAAAGGACTATGAATATACCCGTGCTAATTTGTATTCCTTGATTGAAAAGGGGCAAGAAGCAATCAATGGAATCATGGAACTTGCTGGTGAGGGTGGTAGTCCAAGAGCGTATGAAGTTGCTGGACAGTTGATTAAAAGTGTTGCCGATACGACAGATAAATTGATTGACTTGCAGAAGAAACTCAAGGATGTTGAAGATGAATCTGTAAAGACAACCAATAATGTCACTAACAATAATGCGGTCTTTGTTGGATCGACAACAGATCTTCAAAAGATGTTGAAGCAGGGTTTCCTAAATAATAAAGAATAAAGTATCAATAGATAGATGTCCAAAGAATATTGCTATTCTAATTGGAGAGATAAATTCAATCCTACAGAATATGAATTTGTCGATCTTGTAAAACCAGATCCAATTAAAACATTGGATGAAGGTAAGAAGAAAGGTCTTTGGGCAAATATTCATGCTAAAAGAAAGCGTGGAGAAAGACCCGCTAAACCCGGTGAAAAAGGATATCCAGAAACTCTTGATATTGAAGAAGGTCTAAAACAAGCACGTAAAAATGTAGGTGCTTCTAAGTGTTGGCCTGGTAAAGTTGCTAAGGGAACTAAAATTAAAAACGGACGTGAGGTTCCTAATTGTGTAGATGAAGCAAAACATACCTCAACTAAGTCTGATTTAGAAGCAAATATTGGTGGCGGAAATATTAAAAAACTTTCCGCAAAAGCAGCAAAAAGAATTGACTATGATGTTGATGGTGATGTAGATTCGCAAGACAAAGTTGAGAAGTCAAAAGGTGAATATGGTGAGGAACTTCCAACTCCATTCGGAAAATTTAGAACTGGTGGTTCTAAACCAGCAAAAGTAAAAAAAGAAGAGTTTTCTAATTGGAGAGAAGACTTAGAAGAAGACTGGCAATCGGTTAATAAAAAAGATAATACCGATGGTATGAGTGATGCTGCTGTTAAAGCATATCGCCGTGAGAACCCAGGTTCCAAACTTAAAACTGCTGTAACTGGTGATCCAAAACCAGGTAGTAAGGACGCAAAGCGCAGAGAGTCTTTCTGCTCACGCTCTAAGGGTCAGCAAGACATGCATAACATTGATTGCTCAAAAGACCCCGATAAAGCAATTTGTAAAGCACGTCGTCGCTGGAAATGCTAATGAAAAACTTCAAACAATTTCTTTCAGAAAGTATCACCATTAACGGTGATTTTAATGGAACCTTAAATGTAGGAGGATCCCAACAACAGGAAGCAACAGAATCTTACTTTGCCGATGTTGTTTGGGAGGGTAAAATTTATAGATTAGAAATAGAAGGTTCTATGCCTTCTAAAAATGAACTGGCAGAAAATCTTCAGGGAGAATATCCTGGTGCTGTGGTTCATAACATCTATCCAGCATCACAGAGTTCCTTAAATATCAAGAGTTCACAAAGATATCGTCCAGAAAAATTAAGTTGGAGTGACTGATGGCAAACAGTTATATTTGGGACGAACAGTTTGATCTAAACGTTGCCCGTGGAAAGGTAAGAGGTGCATCACAGATCCACAAGTTTGGTGCAACTCCTTCACAATCAATCAACACTACTGCATCTGTGTGGGATAAGGAAGATACTCTTTATCCTTGGAGTGCTTTTGATACTCCTGGAGTTCTTGTAGCAGCACAGGTAGGTGCAAGTGATAATGGTAAAGTAGTAACCATTCAGGGTCTTGATGAGAACTACGAACTAGTCTCTGAGGACTTTACTCTTTCCAGTACAGGGACAGTAACAGGAACTCAGACATTCAAGAGAGTTTATCGTGGTTTCGTTTCTAGTGGATCTGGAGAGAATGTAGGGGAACTCAACTTTTCTAGAGGTGGCACACAAGTTCTTCGCATTCTTGCTGGGGCTGGTCAAACTCTAATGTCTGTATATACTGTTCCCGCAGGATACACTGGTTATTTGTATCAAGGAAATTGTACTGCTCAGTCTGGTGCTGATGCAACTGGTTACATGTATGTGAGATATAATTCAGTTGCTACAATTTTTAGAGTTGGACATACTTTTGAGATTACGGGTGGTTCGTCTTATAACTATAAGTTCTCTTTCCCACAAGAAATGCCAGAAAAAACCGATATTGATGTTCGCCTAACTACTAGGAGTAACAACGGTCGTTTTACTGCTGCCTTTGATATCCTACTAATTAAGAACGAGTTGTAAAAAAGAGGTTTCGTTATGAGTGAAGTTTATCTTGGCAATCCTAATCTAAAAAAAGCGAATACACAAATTGAGTTTACTGAGGAACAAATTCTTGAGTTCCTCAAGTGTAAAGAAGACCCAGTTTATTTTGCCAGAAACTATATCAAAATTGTGTCTCTTGACCATGGTCTAGTTCCTTTTGAGATGTATCCGTTTCAGGAAAAACTAATTCAGAATTTCCATGATAACAGATTTAATATTTGTAAGATGCCACGTCAGACTGGTAAGTCTACTACTTGTGTATCATATCTTCTGCACTACGCTGTTTTTAACGATAATGTTAACATCGCCATCCTAGCAAACAAGGCATCAACGGCAAGAGATCTTCTAGGAAGGTTACAACTTGCATACGAAAACTTGCCTAAATGGATGCAACAGGGTATTATATCATGGAACAAAGGTAGTTTAGAACTCGAAAATGGCTCCAAGATTTCGTCTAACTCTACTTCTTCATCTGCTGTCCGAGGCGGATCCTATAATGTCATCTTTCTTGACGAGTTCGCGTTCATCCCGAATCACATTGCTGATGACTTCTTTGCCTCTGTTTATCCTACTATTTCTTCTGGACAGAGCACAAAAGTAATTATCGTTTCTACCCCTAGGGGTATGAACCACTTCTACCGCATGTGGCATGATGCGGAAAAAGGAAAAAATGAATATACTCCAACGGATGTTCATTGGTCAGAAGTTCCTGGTCGTGATGAAGCATGGAAAGAGCAGACCATTGCCAACACTTCAGAACAACAGTTTAAAGTTGAGTTTGAGTGTGAATTTTTAGGATCGGTTAATACTCTCATCAATCCATCAAAACTTAGAAATCTTGTATACGAGAGTCCAATACAAAGAAATGCTGGATTGGATATTTATGAAAGACCAAAAGAGGAGCATAATTATCTAATTACTGTTGACGTTGCTCGTGGGTTAGGTAACGACTATTCTGCGTTCATTGTTTTTGACATTACAGAATTTCCTTATAAAGTAGTTGCAAAATATAGGAACAACGAAATCAAACCAATGTTGTTTCCAAGTGTTATTCTTGATGTTGCTAAGGCATATAATGAGTCATGGTTATTAATTGAAGTTAATGATATTGGAGACCAGGTATCGAATATTCTCCACTTTGACTTGGAATATGAAAATGTCCTTATGTGTGCGATGAGAGGACGTGCTGGTCAAATTGTAGGATCTGGTTTTAGTGGGAAAAAATCTCAACTTGGGGTCAGAATGACCGCCGCAGTTAAAAAGTTGGGATGTTCCAATTTAAAAACTTTATTAGAAGATGATAAGTTGCTGACAGTTGATTATGATATCATATCAGAACTTACAACATTTGCCCAAAGGCACAATTCTTTTGAGGCAGAAGAAGGGTGTAATGATGACCTTGCAATGTGTCTCGTTATTTTCTCTTGGCTAGTAGCACAGGATTACTTTAAAGAGATGACGGACAATGATGTTCGCAAGAGAATTTATGAGGAGCAAAAGAATCAGATAGAACAAGATATGGCACCATTTGGATTTATTTTAAATGGAATTGATGATGAGAATCAATTTGTAGATAAAGATGGTGACAGATGGTATGCTGATGAATATGGTGATATGTCTTATATGTGGGACTATAAATGATGGAATTTGACGATCAAATGGAACTGGAACATTTATTGTTCTTTGATCGTAAATGTAGAGTGTGCGGCAAAGTCAAAAGTCTAATGGATGACTTTTACTTGACCAGAAGAGATAGAGGAACTTTACCATCGGCATACTCATATGAATGTAAAGAATGCACTATAGACAGAGTTAAGTCTAAAAAGAAAAAGAAAGGTAAATTAGATTGGGAATATCCTGATTGGTAAACATTCACGCACGGTTTCCCCACTGAAAATACCCTTTTCCATAAATATTTTTAGATAAATTTGGATTGCGAGGACAAACAAGATGCCATTAAATTTAGCATCTCCTGGTATTGTAGTAAGGGAAGTAGACCTTACGGTAGGAAGAGTTGATCCAACTTCTGCGAGTATTGGAGCTATTGTGGCACCCTTTGCTCAAGGTCCAGTAGAACTTCCTACATTAGTTGAAAACGAACAGGACTTACTTAGCGTTTTCGGTAAACCATATTCTCAAGATAAGCACTACGAGCACTGGTTGACAGCATCGTCATTCCTTGCATACGGCGGATCTTTGAGAGTTGTAAGGTCCGACGACACAGACTTAACCAATGCTTTTGTTGGTACAGCCTCTAGTGTAAAAATTAAGAGTGTTGAGCACTACGAACAACTTGGATATGACCAGAACACTATTACAGATGTAACGGTTGTTGCTAGAAATCCTGGTTCTTGGGCAAATGGTCTGAGAATTGGTATTATTGATGCTAAAGCGGACCAGATCCTCACTCTTTCTGCCGCCAACAGCATTGCAGTAGGTTATGGTGTAACTCAGGCAATTTCTGCAGTTCTCCCTGGCGCAGGAACAACAACAGTTCTTGATGGTCACCTGAAAGGAGTTGTTACTCAAGTTGATGGAACCAATGCTTATGTAAAGGTTCTTTCACACGTATCTGCTAGTGGAACAGAAACAGAAGTTGATTATCAACCATCTGGAGTTTATGCGTTCTCTGGTTCTGGTAGTGTTGCAATTCACACCAACGGGCAAGCAGTATCATATGCAACCACTTCAGTAACTGCTCAGGCAGACTGGTTTGATCAACAGAATCTTACCCTGACATCTTCTTCTAGTGTTAAGTGGAATACTTTAGCAGATCGTCCAGGAACTTCCGAGTATGCTGCTGCTAGAGGATCGAGATTTGATGAGGTTCATGTTGTTGTTATTGATGCACAAGGAAAAGTAACTGGTAATGCAGGAACAATCCTTGAGAAGCATTTGAGTCTTTCTAAAGCAAAAGATGCAGAATTCTCTGTGGGATCACCTTCTTATTGGAGAAAGTATCTTTTAAATAGTTCAGCATATATCTTTGGTGGAAGTGCTCCTACGGGAATTGTAACCACCGGATTTAGTGCAAACTTTACTCTCGAATCAGATGTTGGTTGGGATCAAGATGCAGAAGGAATCACTTTTGCTGCAACTGGAAATTCCAATAACACTTTAGGTTCTGGTAATAATTATGATGGTGGAACGGACATCGATTCATCTGGCGCTTTAACCGCTGGTCTTAGCAGTTTGGTTACTGGTTATGGTCTTCTCGAAAACACAGAAAATTATGAAGTAGATTTCCTTCTGATGGGATCTGCAGCATATTCTAAAACTGATGCTCAAGCACTTGCAAATAAAGTAATTGCAGTTGCTGAGGCAAGAAAGGATGCACTTGCATTCATCTCACCATATAGAGGTGCTTCAATCACTGACAGTTCTGATGATAGAGCTGCTCAAATCAATTCGGATTCGGATATTACCGATAATGTTTTGAGTTTCTTTGCTCCTGTCACTTCTTCATCTTATGCAGTATTTGATAGTGGTTATAAGTACATGTATGATAGATTTGCAAACACCTTCCGTTATGTTCCTCTGAATGGAGATATTGCTGGAACTTGTGCTCGCAATGATATCAATAACTTCCCATGGTTCTCACCAGCAGGAACGTCAAGAGGCACAATCCTCAATGCAGTTAAACTTGCTTACAATCCTTCCAAGGTTCAGAGAGATAGACTTTACTCTGCAAGAGTAAACCCAGTTATCTTCTCACCTGGTTCTGGCATTGTTCTCTTTGGAGATAAGACTGGACTTGCCAAGGCATCAGCATTTGATAGAATTAACGTTCGTCGTCTGTTTGTATACCTTGAAGATGCAATCTCTGCTGCTGCCAAGGATCAACTCTTTGAGTTTAACGATGAAATTACAAGAACTAACTTCGTAAACATCGTTGAACCATTCCTCCGTGATGTTCAGGCTAAGAGAGGAATCCAAGATTATGTTGTTATTTGTGATGAAACAAATAACACTGCTGCCGTTATCGACAACAATGAGTTTGTCGCTGATATCTTTATCAAACCCGCAAGATCAATTAACTTCATTGGTCTTACGTTTGTTGCCACCAGAACTGGTGTTGCTTTTGAAGAAGTAATCGGTAACGTTTAATTAGAGGTTTAACCAACTATGGCTCGTCAACAAGTAAACAACATTCCACTCAGAAAAATCACCGATTTTAAGAGTAAGTTAACTGGTGGTGGTGCAAGACCTAATCTATTTGAAGTTGAGTTAGCATTCCCCACTGAAGTTGGTGTCGATAATGACACTCTCCAGAAGGCAAGATTTCTTGTCAAGGCAGCGGCACTTCCAGCATCAACAGTTGCTCCAATCGATGTTCCATTCAGAGGTCGTATTCTTAAGATCGCTGGTGACAGAACGTTCGAAACTTGGACAATCACAATCATCAACGATGTTGATTTCTCCATTCGCTCAGCATTTGAGAAGTGGATGAATACAATCAACAAGATGAATGATGGAACTGGATTAACAAATCCAGAGCAGTATCAATCCGATGCTTTCGTCTATCAACTCGGTCGTGATGGTGGAATTCTTAGATCTTATAAGTTCTATGATGTATTCCCAACCAACATTTCTACGATTGATCTCAGTTACGAAACCACTGACACCATTGAAGAGTTCACTGTAGAACTTCAAGTTCAGTGGTGGGAAGCATCTAGAGGAACTTCTCCTAATGCTGGTGGGGAAGACATCGCCTAAATAGTGTAACAACAGTCTAAGATAAGATTATAATGGCAAAACTTTTTGGTTTTTCTATTGAAGATAAAGAAAAAAAATCTAAGAGTATTGTTTCCCCCGTTCCTCAAAACAATGAGGACGGGGTTGACAATTATATTTCCAGTGGATTTTATGGTTCATATGTAGATATTGAAGGCGTCTATAGAACTGAATTTGATTTACTCAAAAGATATAGAGAAATGGCACTTCACCCAGAATGTGATGGTGCCATTGAAGATGTTGTAAATGAGGCAATAGTCAGCGATCTTTATGACTCTCCTATAGAGATTGAATTATCAAATTTAAATGCAAGTGACAGATTAAAGAAAATAATCAGAGAAGAATTTAAATACATAAAAGAACTTTTAGATTTTGATAAAAAGTCACATGAAATTTTCAGAAATTGGTATATTGACGGAAGACTTTATTATCACAAAGTAATTGACCTCAAAAAACCTCAGGAGGGCATCAAAGAACTGAGGTATATTGATCCGATGAAAATGCGATTCGTTCGCCAAGAAAAGAAGCAAGATAAAAATATACTCGGACCAAATATTGCAAATAATAAGAATGAAAACAATGCAATAGCACCAGAAATTGAAGAATATTTTGTTTATACTCCAAAAGTACAATATCCTACTAGTTCTTTTAGCAATTCTGGCGGAACAAAAGGAACCAAGATTGCCAAAGATGCAATTACATACTGCACTTCTGGTTTAGTTGATAGAAATAAAGGAACAGTTCTTTCTTATCTTCATAAAGCAATCAAAGCACTCAATCAATTAAGAATGATTGAGGATTCTCTGGTCATTTATCGTTTATCCAGAGCACCTGAGCGTCGTATTTTCTATATTGATGTTGGCAATCTTCCTAAGATAAAGGCAGAACAATATCTTCGTGATGTTATGATGCGTTATCGTAACAAGTTAGTCTATGATGCTGGCACGGGTGAAGTTCGTGATGATAAAAAGCATATGTCGATGTTAGAAGATTTCTGGCTCCCTCGCCGTGAAGGTGGTAGAGGAACTGAAATCACTACATTGCCTGGTGGTCAAAATCTTGGTGAACTTGCCGATATTGAATATTTCCAAAAGAAACTCTACAGAGCACTTGGAGTTCCCGAATCAAGAATTGCTGCTGATGGTGGTTTTAATCTTGGTCGTTCTTCTGAAATTTTAAGAGACGAACTTAAGTTTGCAAAGTTTGTTGGGCGTTTGAGAAAAAGATTTGCTCAAATGTTCAATGATATGTTAAAAACACAATTAGTCCTTAAGAATATTGTCTCACTGGAAGATTGGGAAACAATTTCCGATCACATCCAATATGATTTCTTATATGATAACCAGTTTGCGGAATTAAAAGAAACTGAAATGCTCAATGAGCGTCTCGGTGTTCTTGCATCAATTGAACCTTATATTGGTAAGTATTATTCTACACAATGGGTTCGTAGAAAGGTACTTCGTCAAACTGATTCTGAAATGATTGAAATGGATGAACAGATTGAACAAGAAATTAAAGATGGTATTATTCCAGATCCAAATTCCATTGATCCAATCACCGGAGAACCATTACCACAAGAAGGTGACATGGGAATGATGGGCGATGTTCCTATGGAACCAGAAATTGATGGATCTGTCACACAGGTAAAAGAACCAAAAGGTGGCGAAATATAAATAGAGAATATAGATATTATATAACTTTATGGAAGAACTTGTAAATTTGATCGGATCTGATGCTTCTGCTTCGGATATTAGCGACAAAATTAAGGATATTCTTTATGCAAAATCAGCACAAAGAATTGATGCTATTCGCCCAACAGTAGGTGCATCCGTTTTTGGTGACAATCAATCATCTGAGGAAGAAGAATAATGTCAAGGACTAGATTAATTGGCGATGAAGTTGCATTAGGAACTGATGCAGCAAATGGATCTACCATAACAAATGCCACTGTCGTTAGATTATATAACGGAGTCGGAAGCACTGCTGTAGTAAGTATGGCAAGTACCGTTGGTGCTGCAGATACAGTTTCTTTCAGTATGCCTGCTGGTCATGTCGAATTATTGGAAAAGACGGCAAGTTATGTTATCTGGGCAGATAGTGCCGCAGTAAGAGCAACCAAAGTAGGATTCACTGGATAAACAAATGAAACTCATCACAGAAGAAATTTCAAACGTACAGATTATCACCGAAGGAAAAGGTGCCAATAAGAAACTGTACATTGAGGGAGTTTTCCTTCAGGGAGATATCAAGAACCGTAATGGCAGAATGTATCCCATGGAAACTCTTTCCCGTGAGGTAGGGAGATACAACGAAACTTTCGTCAAGAAAGGTCGTGCTCTCGGAGAACTTGGTCACCCCGATGGTCCTACGGTCAATCTTGATCGCGTTTCTCATAAAATTACTTCACTCGTTCAGGAAGGAAGCAATTTTAGAGGAAAAGCACAAATCCTCAATACTCCTATGGGAAAAATTGCATCTTCACTTCTTGATGAAGGTGTGATGCTTGGCGTTTCTTCTCGTGGTGTTGGTTCATTGAGAACCACAAATGAGGGTCACAAAATTGTCGGTGAAGATTTCATGTTGGCAACTGCTGCTGATATCGTTGCCGATCCTTCTGCACCTGACGCTTTTGTCCAGGGAATTATGGAAGGAAAAGAGTGGGTATGGGAAGGTGGAATCCTTCGTGAGCAACTCGCAGAGACCACCAAAAAGAAAATTAATACCCTTGTTGACCAAAGAAGACTTGAAGAGCACAAACTTGAACTTTTCAAGCAATTTCTTCTAGATATCTAATTTATAAATAAATATAGATTAATACAAAAATATCTAATCAAAAATGTCCGTTGGTAGCAATTTACAAGAAATGGAAAACGTAGTAACGAAAGGCGCTGCTAAAGCTGAAGCACCACACAAGAGTGCAACTCCTGTTGCAACTCCTGGTCAAACCGGTGCTTGGGAAGATCTTGGCGGTCCTACTCCAGAAAACTATAAGGCAGACGACGACTCTGCTAAACTCAAAGAACCCTCACTCGCAACTGTCAGTGACATTGTAACAAAGGGTGCAAAATCTGCCGAGCCAATGAAAAAGATGGCTAAAGAAGAAGCAGATGAGATTGAAGAAGATCAGGAAGTAGTTGCCGAAGAAGAAACTACTGAAGAAGAAGTAGTCGAAGAAGTAGTCGAAGAAGAAACTGCTGAAGAAGTGGTTGAAGAAGAGACTTATGATGTCGAAGAAGATATCAATGCACTTCTCCAAGGTGAAGAACTCTCCGAAGAATTCGAAGAGAAGGCACGCACCATTTTTGAAACTGCTATCAAGGCAAAAGTTGCAGAAATTCAAGAAGAATTGACTGCACAATATGAGCAAACTCTTGAGGAGCAAGTTGCAACCATTAAGGAAGAACTGACCGATAGAGTTGATGCTTATCTTGAGTATGTTGCAGAAGAGTGGGTTGTTGAGAATCAACTCGCAGTTGAGCAAGGACTCAAGACTGAAATGACCGAATCATTCCTCGTCGGAATGAAGAATCTTTTTGAAGAACATTATGTATCCATCCCTGAAGAGAAATATGATGCAATCTCTGCTATGGTAGAGAAATTAGATGAAATGGAAGATAAACTCAACGAGCAAATCGAAAGAAATATTGCTCTCAAACAAAGATTAGCCGAGTCGGTCGCTGACACGATCTTCTCCGAGGTCTGTGAAGGTCTGGCACTTTCACAGAAGGATAAACTCGCTTCTCTTGCCGAAAATGTTGAGTTTGATAGTGAAGAGAAGTATCGTGAGAAACTGGTAGCATTGAGAGAATCTTATTTCCCTTCAACTGCTGGTACTCAAAGAGACAGTTCAGAGAACATTTCCGAGAACAGTGAAACCGCTAATCAGGCACCAGTGTCTGGTTTGATGGAATCATATCTCTCAACTCTGACTAGAGTTTCTAAAAAGTGATTTTTATATCATAAGTCAAACTAAAACTTTTAAGAGGTAAAATTCAAATGCAAGGTTTCAATGCTGAACACCTGCAGGAGAAGTGGGCACCTATCCTCAACCATGAGGGACTCGGTGGCATCAACGATGCTCACAAGAGAATGGTTACCGCAGTTCTCCTGGAGAACCAAGAAAGAGCACTCCGCGAAGAGCGTGAGTTCCTGTCCGAAGCACCTTCATACGCTAATAGCACCGGTTCATCTGGTGGTTTTGGTGCTGGATCTGGTCAAACCACCGCTGGTTTCGACCCCGTTCTGATCTCCCTGATCAGACGCTCAATGCCTAACCTGGTCGCTTATGACCTCGCTGGCGTTCAACCAATGAACGGTCCTACTGGACTGATCTTCGCAATGCGTTCACGCTACAGCAGCCAGTCTGGCAATGAGGCGCTGTTCGACGAAGCAAACACCAACTTCTCTGGTGCTCAGGCAACAGGAATGGGTGACGTTCTGGGTATTGGTACTACCGCAGCTTCAACTGGTGACAACCCAGCTGTTCTGAACGACAGTGGTTCGTACACCACTGGTGGTGGTATGCAGACTGGAGACGCTGAGCGTCTTGGTGCTGATAACGACAATGCCTTCAACGAAATGGCATTCTCGATCGAGAAAGTCACCGTTACCGCACAGTCAAGAGCACTGAAGGCTGAGTACTCATTAGAACTCGCCCAAGACCTCAAGGCAATCCACGGTCTGAATGCAGAAGCTGAGTTGGCAAACATTCTGTCAACTGAGATCCTCGCTGAAATCAACCGTGAAGTTATCCGTACCATCTATAAGGCTGCTGAAGCTGGTGCTCAGGATAACGTTGCTAACGCTGGCACCTTCGACCTCGACGTTGACTCCAACGGTCGTTGGTCTGTTGAGAAGTTCAAGGGTCTGATTTTCCAAATCGAGCGCGATGCCAACGCAATCGCACAAAGAACTCGTAGAGGAAAGGGCAACACCATTCTCTGCTCCGCAGACGTTGCTTCCGCTCTGACCATGGCAGGCGTTCTCGATTACACCCCTGCACTCAACGCTAACCTGAACGTTGATGACACTGGTAACACCTTCGCTGGTGTTCTGCAAGGTAAGTATCGCGTATACATCGATCCTTATTCGGCAAACACTGGTGCTGCTGGTGCTGGTGCTCAATACTACGTTTGTGGTTATAAGGGTTCTTCACCTTATGACGCAGGTCTGTTCTATTGCCCATACGTTCCTCTGCAGATGGTACGTGCCGTTGGCGAGAACACCTTCCAGCCTAAGATTGGCTTTAAGACCCGTTACGGTATCGTTGCTAACCCATTCGCAAACGCTGGTGCCGCTTCTGGCGCTGTTGCCGATAACGGTGTTCAGGTCAACTCGAACCGCTACTACAGAAGAGTTCGCGTTCTCAACCTCATGTGATCCTTTTCCACAAGGTTTACCAGGGACCCCAAA
>Ga0255770_10004029_pt1 | contig 12525 bp, 11 predicted proteins | sample 071ome_22_FD_179968 | JGI IMG/M metagenome (GOLD analysis project Ga0255770, IMG submission 179968) | Coastal salt marsh microbial communities from the Groves Creek Marsh, Skidaway Island, Georgia - 071404AT metaG (version 2) | ecosystem: Environmental > Aquatic > Marine > Intertidal zone >... | reverse complement strand
CTCTCGCGCTCTCGCGAAACACCCGGGTGTGATCAAACAAACGTCCGCGACTCGTCGATCTCGTCGGGACCGACGCCCGCAGTGGACGACGACGACGACACTCGTCGGTTTCATTCAAACTGGAACAAGATGGATGACGCGGTGGGCATCGTCGCGACGACGACCACGACGAGCGGTGGTCCCGGCGGCGAGACGACGACCCCGGGGAACGCCGCCGTAAAAGAGGCGGTACCCCGAGACGTGAACGCGAACGCGTGCGTGGTGGATCGAGCGTTGGCGAGCGCGACGTTGCGGTTGGAGGCGATCGATGGGGAAATTTCAAGGCTGAGCGCGGAGTGCGCGAGGGCGGTGACCGCGACGTGTCGTCGCGACGCGTCGTCGACGGCGAGCGGTGGGGACGAAGAGGTCGGGGTGGAAGTGAGCGCGGAAACGCGAGAGCGGGCGGAGAAGACGCTCAACGCGCTGACGCGACGGTTGTACGCGTTGCACGATGAAAAAGTGAGCTTGGCGCAGGCGGCGTACGACTGCGTGGACGACCACATTAACAAGTTGGATAAAGATTTGTCAACGTTTGAAGAGACGCGACGGGCGGAGGATAAGGATTACGACGCCAAGGCGGTGAGGAATGGGCCGAACCCTATCGCGGGTTCCGTCGGCGTTGGCGACGGGGCGGACGGTGACGGCGCCGGCGGGAACGTGTACGACGCGCCGATGGCGAATCCAAACGAGCCGACGTATTGCGTGTGCAACCAAGTCTCTTTTGGTGAGATGATCGCGTGCGAAAACGATAGCTGTCCGATCGAGTGGTATCACTTTAGCTGCGTCGGGTTGAACCCGACGAAAAAGATCAAGGGTAAGTGGATATGTTCGACGTGCAAGGCGGCGGGGGCGAAGCGGTGACGACGTCTCGCGCGACGGCGGGTAGTTGAAAAAAATTGTAAAACAGTGTGTTAGAACCCCGTCAGAGCGCGACTCGTCTCGTCTAATCGCATGCGCTCGGCCACGCGTGGTCGGCTGACCTTTGACGGTCCGTCAGCGACGTCTGGACGTCGGCGTCGGCGTCGTCAATTCTTTGCCGTCTCTCGACAGGATGAGCGTGAGACGACGGTTGAACGCTCTCCGTTTCCTCTGAGCGCGTTCGAGTCGTCGTCGTCTTCGTCCGTGCCCCCGGCGGCGCGGTTTCTGTGGAGCAGTTCGGGTCAACCCGCGCCCTCGCACGGATTGCGCGCGCTGCGGTTCGATAGAGATTGGTTGGAGTCGGCCTCCGACAAGGAGAAGTTTGAGAAGGAGATGCGCGTCAGACGCGCGCTGCTCGCGAACGCCAAAGAAAACGGGGTCGTCGTGTGGAGCGATGAGGCGTCGGACGCCGCGGAGGAGTGTTTAAAAATCGCCGTGAATTGGCTCTGCGAGCGATATCCAGAAAGATACGCCGTCACGGAGGATGGATGCGTTCGAGTGGACGAGTGGACGTCGGACCGGCCAGTCGAAGAACATCGCGGTCGCAACGCGCTGATGCTTTTGGGTCATTTGATACAAGAGGATTTGTGTTTTATGCGCCCTCAAGAACTCGATGACGGGTCTACGACGTATGTATTTAACGCCGGCGTGGTTTGCTTCAGTTTCGATCCGCAAAAGCGACGAGACAAGGCGCTGAGAGCGCTGCACGCGCCCGTTCCAGATTACGAATCGAAAATGTCGCGAGTGGTGGATAAGATTTTCGATAATCTACATGTGAATCGTCCGATGTGGCGCGCCAACTGGGCCGTGCAAAACTCCGATGAAATCATCACCACCGATGCGCCTTGGCACCCGTCGAACCGGGCCATCGGTGGAGTGGAAATGCGCTCTTCTTTCGACAACCTTTCAAAAACGTTTGCAGACGAAGCGCACGTCGGCTACATGGATCCCTTATCGGATCTCCCGACGCGGCCTGAAGATGTTCCAGAGTCGATGTTCCTCAGAGTCGAGTACGAGACCATCGTTCGTTTGCCTCGAACCGGTTACATTCTGTTTACGATTCACACCTATTTGGACGCTCTCGGCGACTTTGACGAGGAATGTTCGGCGGCGCTCTTGAGAGCCATGCGACAGTCCTCGGCGAAAGAATTAGATTACAAGTCTTTAGGACACGAACCTCTTCGACAGGTGGTCGAGGAGTACCTCACTAGCGCTATTAGAGATCGCAGCTCGCTGTAATTGTACCAATACAGGCCGACTACCGGTTACATTAATGTTCAAATCAACACTACAAAACTTTCCTCGCTGTTGTTTCAACTGTCACACCACCCTCAACCTCATTCGCGCGCACGCGATCCAACTCACGCGCAAGATTACGGCCGTGAACGAACCCCTCGTCTCCGGTGGCGACGAAGAGACGAATCCATTCGAGGAGAGGATGTCGATCACGTCTCTGTACGTCACGGCGACCGCCTTTGCGACGTTTTCGCTCTTGATTTTCGTCAAATTTGTTCCACCAGCCACTCTCTATGACTGGCACCCGGCATCGATGAGTTTATCCATCGGAATGGTTGGCGCGAGCGCGGCGCTAGGAATATACATTCGTCGCATTCCGCCCGGACGAGACCGCCTCAAGGCTCTCTGGACGCACTTGGCCTTGAACTCGTGCGGAATCTTCTTGTGGCTCGTCGGCGTCGCATCCATTTACGCCAATAAGAATAACATCGGTAAGCCGCACTTCACTTCGGATCACGGTTTCGTTGGGATCTGCGCGACGCTGGGTATGGTGTTCACGCACTCGCTCGGAATTGCCTCATTCAATGTCCTCGGTGTGCTGGGTAAGTTGGGACTGGGTCGACACATCAACCTCACCAAGGCGACGCACAGGCGTCTGAGCGTCGCGGTCGTCTTCGCGGGGATCTACGCGGCGGGCTTGAAGAGGAGGCACGATTCAATCGGTCACGGCGCATTGGCGGGCTTTTTGACCGATTTATCTCTAGGTGTCGCGACTGTAGGTCTCGCGTTGTCGGCGTTGACGACGCGCGCGTGGAACGCCAAGTGAGTGGTAAATTCATTAGCCAGCATATAAAACAGCGCTGTAAATTAAAGTAAATCACAATTTGATTGAATACACGTTCACTTTTAAAACAAACACCCAAGCTCATGGCTTGCGCATCGTGATCAAGTTGAACTTGATGGTGCCCGTCGCGAGGCCGGTTTGCATGAGCGGCATGACGAGGGCGCCGCGCAACGTCGCCGGGCCAGCCTTGATGAGACCGAGAACTCCTTGCCAAGTGAGCGCCGTGGCGATGACCCCTTTCCAAAAAGGCTTCACCTCGTCGCTCCAATCTTCAGTCTTTATGTCCACCATGCCGGCTTCGCGAGCCAAGCGCTCGTAGTCGGCGATTGAGCACCACGCCGGAAGGTAATACGCGTCGCAAATGCGATCGAGCAGTACCTTTTCCGCGGGTTCGAGCTCCTTGCCCTCGTCCAACACGCGATGACACCACGTCACGATGAGAATTCTCCCTCCCGGAGCGCACACGCGCGCGAGTTCGTTGACGAATTTCGTCTTGTCTGGCATGTGCTCGCCGCTCTCCATGCTCCAAACGAAATCAAACGACTCGTCTTCGAACGGCATGGCGAGCGCATCCGCCACCTGATACTTCACCTTATCACCGAGACCTTCTTGTTCGGCCAATGCGTTCGCTCGCCCGGCTTGAACCGGCGACAGCGTCACGCCCTCGCCTCGACATCCAAACTTTCTCGCCATGTGACGCGAACTCCCGCCGATGCCGCAACCGACGTCCAACACTTTATCGCACGTCGTCACCCCGGCCCAACGCAGGCTCTCATCGATCATATCCACTTGCGCTCGAGCGTGATCGATGGACGCTCCGTTTTCACCCCTGTTACCCTTCCCGTAGTATCCGTGATGCATGTGCGTACCGTCGCCTCCAGACGCGCCCCACACGTTTTCCCACAACGTGCTCGACTCGTCATAAAACTTTGCAATTCCTTCATTCAGCGTTCGCGTGCTCTCCACCAGCGGGCTCACGACGGATTCGAGCTCAAACCCACTCCTCTCTTCTCGCGTCGATGCCGCCGTCCTCACCCGCGTCGTCCGCGTCTTCGTCACCATCGCTCTGCTGAGCGCACCGTTGTCGGCGACATCCACGCGTCGCCCAACAACCACCACCTTCGCCCGGCGTCTCAATCCTCGTCCGAACGAACCCCCAGGCGTCGTCGTCGTCGTCGTCGTCGCGCTCATCGTCGTCATCGTATCCTAAACGCGTCCCTCCTTCGTTCGTCGTCGTCGTCGTCCTCGTCGTCCTCGTTGTGACGACGCAATCGTCGTCCGCGCGCCCAAAACGAAGCGGATCGTCCAGTTTCGATCGGTACAAAATCACCCTTAAAATAACCAACACGTCCCAAATCGATCGATCTCTTTTACCCATCGATGAACTGGTCCCTTTAAAATTTGAAGAGAGAAAAACACTTTGACGACGACGGGGCGATCGACGCGCGAAAGCGCGACTCGACGGACGCGAACGATGAGCGCGACGGACGGAAAGAGCCCGGCGGATTTCCTCAGGACGATCAAGGGGAAACAAGTCTTGGTCAAGCTCAACTCTGGGGTGGATTACCGAGGTGCGTTCGGTTTCGAGCGCCGACCGCCCGGCGCGCGCCGCGCGCGAGGAGAGAAGGAAGGATTGTGAAAGACTGACTGACGAGTGAATGATGACGACGACGACGACGCGATGCGCAGGCGTTTTGGCGTGTCTCGATGGATACATGAACATAGCCATGGAACAGACGGAGGTACGTCGCGAGAAACGCGAGGCGGCGGCGCGCGCGTAGAGGGGAGGAGAGATTTCTAAAGTCGCAAACGCGTGAACGAATCTGACTTTGAGAGAGGTTTACCGACGACGCGCCGCGCTGACTGACGCGTATCGGTATGTTTGTTTGCTCGCAGGAATACGTCAACGGACAGTTGAAGAATAAATACGGTGACGCTTTCATTCGCGGGAACAACGGTGAGTGTTCGTCGCGCTCGTTTCACACCAGAGAGAGAGAGACTTTCTTTGTTTCGTTTCGTTTCGCTCGTTCGCCCTACGCGCTACGTATTGACGTCGCCGATTCTTTTCCCCCCGTTCCCCAGTGCTCTACATTAGCGCCGTGAAAAAGTAAACCACCTACAAGTAGTCGTGTTTCGTCGTTCGTATTAGTAGTTTCGACGGTGTAATTATCCATCCAACGATAGCAAAAGCGACCGTCTAGTTGTCCTTCTAAAGTGAGCGCGCGCGCGAGTGAGAGGAATTGATAATCAAACAAACGAACAGTCTTGACAGCGCGACGGACGGGAGCAGAGGGGCGAAATGCCGCCGTCGTCGTCACCCGATGACGACGTAGAATTGTTACCGACGATTCTTTACCTCATCCAACGCGGGTACTGGGTGGCGTGTTACGAACTTTACGTCGATGCGACGCGCACGAAGCGGTTAGACGACGCATCCAAGGCGACTTTGAAATCCTTCTTTACCGATGCGAACCGGTTCCCACCAGACGTGTTGGCGTGCGTGCGAGAGACGTTCGATTCAGGGGTATCCGCGGCGAGGATTGTCGACGCCGAGTCGCGAGCGGCGTTGGCGGAGTATGACTTGAGGTGCGCGAGGGAGGATTTAAAAAGGACAAAAGCCGCGACCACCGCGGGCGGCGACGGTGATATCGACGACGATGGGGTGACGAGGGAGGAGATTGAACGCGCGTTGAATGATGAAGATATCGCGTTCGGGGTGGCACCGTCGATCTCGACGTCGACGATCGAAGTGGAAGAAAACGACAACAAGACGAACGTCGGCGTCGACTTGGACGCGAAACTCGACGCGGCGGCGTACGAGTATCTCACGCGTCGTGGGTACAAAGCGACGGCGCTGTCGATGCGGGACGAATCCGTCGTTGCGGCGAAAATTAGCGTCAGTGGGGACGACCAACCCGGTCGTTCTCGCGAATTTGGTGCGTTGAGAAGAATGTACGAACGCGCGAGGATGACAGAGACCACGGCGGATGCGCTCGAGTCTGAACGCGCGAGATTAGAAGAAGCAGAGAGCGAGTTGATTCGCGCTCGAGCGCGAATCGACGAGCTCGAGAAAGAAAACACGTCGTTGTTGAGCGCACACGAGACGGCGTCGACGCGATTGACACGCGTTGAAACCGAGTTGGTTGAATTGAAAGAGACGTCGGCAACTTGGGAGGAAAAAGCGACGCGCGCGTCGAGTGAAGTGAACAGATTACTCTCTGAGCTCGGATCAACGTCCAACGAAAGAACGATGACATGGTCTGGAAACGGCGCTGCGAGTGATGGGTTCGCCCCGAGGACGACGATCGAGGAGAACGAAACCATCGACGCGTGTTTGGCGCTCGCGCGAGACGTTTCGCCGCAAATGCCGCTGCAGAATCGATTGGTTTTGTTACCACTCATTTCTAGAGCGTGCGAGCGTGCGTGCGGTAACGACGATCGCGCCAACGCCGCCGCTTCTTTATTCTTTGAGATATATAGCGCACCGAACGACGAGCTTCGAGACGGCATCGCGTCCGCCATCTTGGGCGTCGGGGAAAAGATTGGTTCAAAACTCTTTGATGAAACGTTTACGACGAGAGGGTGTCTCAGCGCGGATGGAATCGCCGCCATGCGAGGCGCGCAGCGGGTTCTGGCGCTTCATACCCTCGCCGAAATCGGGGTATCGTCGTGGTATGACTCGAAAGAAACCATCGTCGCTGCGTTTGAACGCGCGGCGGCTGATCCGAGCGATGAGGTTCGTATCGCGTGTTCTCGCGCCGCGGCTCGCTACGTCACAGCTAAAGCGCCGTCAGAGGACGTCGGCGCTGAGTTGGAAACTGTACTAATGACGCTCGCACACGATGGCTCGGACGAGGTGGCGGAAGAGTCACGAGCGGTGCTCGCTTTAGCCATAGCGGAGAGTCATCTCCAACACCGCGTTGATAGGTTTACCGGTAACTTTGCCCAAGGGTTCTTTGATGCCGCGCTCGAGGCGCTACAAAGCGGATGGTCGGGCGAAGGACGCGAACGCAAATTCGTCGGATGGTCTTCCCCAGAAGAAGGAGACACCCATCGCTGGCGCGCCATTGCGATGATGAAATCATTAGAAGCGATGATGCCGACCGTTCGTCGGGCGCTCGAATCGTCGAAACCGGCGGATGTCGAGAGCGTCGAGTCGTCGTTGGCCGATGCGGCAAACACAACGTCTTGGCCGCTCGCGCGCTGGTGCGTCGGCGAAGCATCTGATCTCGTTGTGCGAGTCATTAGTTCCGCCGCACCGGATGTCATTGGGCAGGAGTCTGTGCGGGAAGGAATATGCGCCGCGGCGGCCTCCTGGTGCGCGGTGTTGGGTCCGCGAGCGACGCGAGAGGTGCTCATCGGAAAGCTCAACGAAGCGTGCCAAGTGAGCTTCGATCAGCGCGCGGCAGTGTTGCCAATTCTTCTCGCCGGTGTGGTTCCATACACGCCCAACGGCGACGCCGTGCTCGGTGACTATCTCCGACGTTTGATCGTCCAGGCAGATCTCGCGTCGTCGTCCGAGATTGTCGACGCCGCAAGGTATCTTGCAGCGTTTGAGCGTCACACGGAGAGCTTGCTGCGAACGCTCAAGCAGTGTTGTCACGCGAGCGCTGACAACCCGGCGACGGTGCGTCTTCTGGCGGCTCGTCTCCTCGCCGCAACTTCAGAGGTGCTACCACTCCAACGAGTCATCGATGACGTCTATCCGGCGCTCAACGTGCTCAGGAACGATCCAGAGCCAGACGTAAGGTGCGACGCCGCCATGGCGCTCGCCGCCGTCGCCTGCGTGCACTACGAGACGGTCGATCCCACGGCGCAAACCATGCGTCAGCTCGAAGCCTTGACGGCCGATCCCGAGATTGACGTCCGAATCGCCGTCATCGCCGCCCTCGCGCGCGGGGCCACCGTTCCTGGAACCTCATTCGCCGTCTCTTCCGCCGGCGCGGTTTCGGCGTTGGCCCAGCACGTTGCCTCGTCGCACTCCCAATCCGACGCCCATCGCGTCGTCATCGCCGACGCCCTATTCCGAGCCACGCGCGACATGCTCGGTGCCGACGGAAACCTGTTTCCTCAGCTCTCATCGGGGCTCTACGCCCTCATCGGCGGCGCCGATCCCGCCTCGGATCCGGGCGTCCTCGATCAAGCCAGCCGAGCGCAGTGCGAAACCATGCTTCGCGACGGGGGATGGGCCATCGACAATCCCGATCCCGCACATCCGCCGTCATCCACCAATCACGACAATGAAAATCCATCGTCCACCGTCGTCGTCAACGATCGCGGTGGCGTGTACGACCGCATGAAATCAAAGGCTCGCGCGCTCGGCGGTCGAGTATCGCGTCGCTGACGCGTCCATGGCACCATCACATACTTAGTAGTACTGTAGACAAAACAAACCCATTTATTATCGTTCTAGTGCTGTTTGTACAGAGACGCCGCACAAACCCTCGGAAAGCACTCGACTCGACTCGACGCGTCACACGCGGACGTCGGCTCGACACCGCTCGAGTAGACGCGCGGTTTGTCCTTCCTCGTCGTGTGAGGGGACGATACGCACGCGTACGCATAGAGAGAGAGAGAGGTTGTCGTCGACGTCGACGTTGATTCCAGCTGAATCAATTCATGATGATGCAAACACTTTTACGATCTTCGAGCCGACGGCTAAACCGCGCGAGCGGTGCGATGCGCGGGACGCGGGCGGCGTTGATGACGAACGTGCACGCGACGCCGGTGACGACGGCGGCGGCGGCGGCGACGACGACGGTCGGACGACGCGCGGTGGCGGCGGTCGAGGAGGGTCGAATGTCGACGGCGCACGCGAGTCGGGGGTTCGCGTCTTCGGCGTCTTCGGCTGACGCCGATGCGGACGCGGCGGCGGCTGAGGCGAAGAACGCGGCGGACGATGAGAAGGTGGTCGATTTGGACGCGAAGGTTGTTGAACCGAAGAGCGCCAAGGTGGCGGCGATCGCGGACCAGGTGTGCGAGTTGACGTTGATCGAGGTGAGCGAGTTGTGCGACGTCTTGTCGGAGAGACTCGGGTTGGGGGATATGAGCGGCATGATGTTCGCCGGCGGTGGTATGCCGGCGCAAGCCGCCGCGGCGCCCGCGGGTGCGGGCGGTGGTGACGCCGCCGCCGCGGCACCGGCTGAGGAGAAGACTTCTTTCACCATTAAGCTCGAGTCTTTCGACGCGGCTCAGAAAATCAAGGTCATCAAGGAGGTGCGCGGCGTCACCGACCTCGGGCTCAAGGAGGCGAAGGAGCTCGTCGAGGGCGCGCCCGCGGTGTTGAAAAAGGATGTCAAGAAGGAAGAGGCTGAGGAGATCAAGGCTAAGCTCGCCGCCGTCGGGGCTGTCATCGCCCTCGAATAAAACGGATGGCGCCCGTCGGCGCTCGCCGCTTTTTTTTTAACGACATTAGACGCGCGTCGCGCTCCGCCCGCGCGCGAGCGGTCCGGTCGTCCGTCGCCGTCGCCGTCGGCGTGGATTCATTCTCCACGCCTCGGCCGCGCCCTTCCGTCGACGGGGTCCTTCGCCCGCGCGCGCGGGTACTAGAAATTTCAATTGGTAACAAGATGAAGAACGAAATGAAAAACACAGTCGACAACACCCATCGCTCCCGGTGGACGATCCCACACACACAGAGGGTCCTTTGCCCAGTCACGACTCGTCGTGGACGCACGAGACGGGGGACAACGACCAACGAACAACGAACGCGTCGAGGTTGGCGCGCGTCACAGCGCGTCGCGTGTGCACTCGCTCTCTCGACGACGACGACGACGATGACGATGACGATGGGCGCGATGACGATGGGCGCGATGACGACGGGTTCGTTGAGACGAACGAACGTCACCCGACGCGGATCCGCGGTGACGGCGCGCGCGGAAGGTACGACGAACGCGACGGACGGGACGACGATGACGATGGATCCGCGGTGCTGGTGCTGACGATGACGATGACGACGTTTCGCGAGAGGTGTGCTCGCCGACGACGGTTGCGATGACGACGACGACGACGTGAAAGTGGAGACACAAACGCGCGTCGTCGTGGTTGTCGTCGACGACGTCGTCGCGGTCATCGAGCGCGAGGAGTCCGAGAGGTCTCGTTTGAGCGCGAGCGGGGAGGTTTTTGGATAGGGGTCCCGTTGAGAGTGGAAGACGAGGACGACGAAGAAGACGGAGTCGGTTTGGGCGACGCGCGCGCGTTTACGGATCGATAGGATCGTGGACTACTCATTTAACGACGACGACGACGACTGACCGCCGATGTTGTTTTGAAACGCGACGCGTACAGCGACTTCAAAGAGTTTGGAAATGATGCGGAAGTTTTCGGAACAGTACGCGCGCGGCAGCGGTACCTACTTTTGCATGGATAAGAGCGTGACGGCGGTGGTCATTCAAGGTTTGGCGGAACACAAGGATGAACTTGGATCTCCCTTGTGCCCGTGCAGACACTACGACGATAAGGAGGCTGAGGTTGCGAATGGGTTTTGGAACTGCCCGTGCGTTCCGATGCGCGAGCGCAAGGAGTGCCACTGCATGCTCTTCTTGACGGATGATAACGATTTCGCCGGGGAGGAACAAACCATCTCGATGGATGAACTCGTCGAGTTGACTGAGGACATGTGATTTGTTTTTTTGTTTCATCCGCGAAGACGTGGACGCGTGGCGATGACTTGGACAAAGAGCCGCGAAACGCGTCGCCTCTCCTTCTCTAGTTTTTGGAGCGGGATGAGTTTGTAAAATCCTTCACTCGATTCGTTCATCGCGCGAGGTGGCGATCGAATAATTCTCTAAACGCTAGTCTCTACGCATCGTGACGCTTTGGAAATACACGCTATATATTCTAAAAATATTTTCGTCCGTCCCGCGTCGGCGCCCTCGACGAGAGACGGAGGGAAGCGACGACGACGGGTTCGCCGCGCGAGTGAAAAAGAAAAGTTTCATCATCCTTCATCTATTACATGTCTTTGCTAATACTCGACGACAGAGTCAAAGCTTCGTCTTAGAAGCACTTTCTGTGCACGATGCTCGGACCAGCCTCGTTGTACTCGGACTTGGAGATCCACATTTGTTGGAAAGTGGAGAGCGAGGCGAGGATGGAACCGCCAATCCACACGGCGTACTTGCGCTCGTGCGGGGCGACAACCTTGATCTTCATGGAAGACGGGGCGAGGGCGGTGAGTTCCTTGGAAATGCGATCGGCGATGCCCGGGAACATGGTGCTACCGCCAGAGAGAACGATGTTGGCGTAGAGATCGCGTCTGATGTCTACGTCGCATCGCATGATGGAGTTGTACGTCGTCTCGTGGATCCCCGGGGTTTCCATGCCAATCAAGCCCGGTTGGAAGAGCACCTCCGGGCAGCGGAAGCGTTCGTTACCGATGGTGATGACTTGACCATCCGGAAGTTCGTAAGATTTTTCGATGGAGGAAGAGCTTTGACTCGTCTCCATTTCCTCCTCGAAATCCAAAGCCACGTACGCGAGCTTCTCCTTGATGTCGCGAACGATTTCGCGCTCCGCAGACGTCGTGAATGAGTGTCCTCGTTCGGTGAGAATCTTAACCATGTAATCGGTCAAGTCTCTACCGGCGAGATCGAGGCGGAGAATGGCGTGCGGAAGGGCGTAACCTTCGTAGATGGGCACGGTGTGCGAGACGCCGTCGCCGGCGTCGAGGACGATACCCGTGGTGCGGCCAGAGGCGTAGAGAGAAAGCACCGCCTGGATGGAGACGTACATGGCTGGCACGTTGAAAGTTTCAAACATGATTTGGCACATCTTTTCACGGTTCGCCTTCGGGTTCATCGGCGCTTCCGTCAAGAGCACCGGGTGTTCCGCCGGGTCGACGCGAAGCTCGTTGTAAAAGGTGTGATGCCAAATTTTCTCCATGTCGTCCCAGTTGGTAACGATGCCGTGTTCAAGCGGGTACTTGAGCGTCAAGATACCGCGCTTGCTCTGCGCTTCATCCCCGACGTAGCAATCCTTTTGACCCATACCAACCATGACGCCGTGGTGTCTCGGTCTACCGACGATGGATGGGAAAACCGCCTTGGGCGCGTCGTCCCCGGCGAAACCCGCCTTGACCATACCGGAACCGTTATCGCACACGAGCGCCGAAACCTCGCCCTCGTCCGCCATGATTACAGAATTCTTTTTTCACCGCGATCGATCGCGTTCAAACCTGTCCGACCGAAACAAACCGAGAGCTCTTTTCCCGTCAGTCGCCAGTCGCGTCGATAAACCGAGCGCGCGGACAAAAAAAAACCAGATCGCGCGCGGCACCGCGTCTCGCTCCGTCTCCGTCTCCTCCCCGTCCTCCCAGCCAACGCGTCGTCTCGCTCCGTCTCCTCCTCCTTTAAATCGTTCTCCCGGTCGTCCCGAGATATCTCCCGCGTCCCATCGCCGTCACCGCGATCGATCAATCAAAATCAATCAATCACGCCACGTCTACATAATCGTTGAACCCACGAACGATGATGATGGATGACGGATGA
>Ga0255770_10004018_pt1 | contig 12541 bp, 18 predicted proteins | sample 071ome_22_FD_179968 | JGI IMG/M metagenome (GOLD analysis project Ga0255770, IMG submission 179968) | Coastal salt marsh microbial communities from the Groves Creek Marsh, Skidaway Island, Georgia - 071404AT metaG (version 2) | ecosystem: Environmental > Aquatic > Marine > Intertidal zone >... | reverse complement strand
GCGGCGGAGTAAACACACTTGCAGACAATTCATACGATATTGGTGCTAGTAATAATAGATACGCAAATGTTTACGCAGTTAGATTTGAAGGTACTGCTTCTGAAGCAGAGTTTGCTGACTTAGCAGAGAAATACCTTGCAGACACAGATTATGAAGAAGGCACAGTATTAATGTTCGGTGGCGAACAAGAAGTTACTGCTTCTAACAAAGAGGGAACTACTAAAGTTGCTGGAGTAGTTTCAACAGCACCAGGTTATACAATGAACAACAAACTTGAAGGTGATCATGTTGCAATGTTAGCACTACAAGGAAGAGTACCTTGTAAGGTTGTTGGTAGAATTGAAAAAGGTGACATGATTGTTGCAAGTTCAATTGTAGGTGTTGGTACAGCAAGTGAAGATCCAAAACTAGGATCAGTTATAGGTAAAGCACTTGAAAACTATGATAGCGATGAAGTTGGTGTCATCGAAGTTGTAGTTGGAAGGCAGTAAATATAGTATAGGAAAAGATTATGGCAGACGTAGTTAAAATTGGTAATAACGTAAACGACGGAACAGGTGATGATCTAAGAACGGCCTTCCAAAAGGTTAACACTAAGTTTGCGGAACTTGATGCTAGAGGCGGTGAAAGTAATACGGGTGTAAACCTAGGTACTGAACAGGCCGATGGTCAAGCATTTTTTGCGGGCAAGTCAGGTTTTAATTTACAATTTAAAAGAATAAGAAGTGCTGACCCAGCAAGACTTACAATTACTAGTGACGGCGAAAGTATCATATTAGACAACAGTGCTGTTGCTACTCCAGCAGTAAGAACTATACAGTTTAGTAATGACGTAAACAATGTTAATAATTCTATTACAACTAGCACAGGAAACGAAAGTGTTGGATTTGTAGGTGGATCAAATATAACATTATCACAATCAGGTAGAAATTTAGTAATCACTGGTGCATTTACTGTTGATCAAGATCCTAGTCCAGAACTAGGTGGCGACCTTGCTATGCAGGGTAATAACATTATTGGCCCTGGTGAAATTACTTCTTTAACAAATATAGAATCTGCTGATGCAACATTTACTAATGCAACTGTATCAAATCAATTTACTGTAAACGGTTTAACTACATTAACTGGCGTTGTAACTGCGGCAGGTGGTGTTACAGGTAACCTAACTGGTAATGTAACAGGTAATGTAACAGGTAATCTTATTGGCGGCCTAGGTGGCAATCTTGCAACAAACGGTTACACTATTGAAGGTGGACACAGATTTAAATTACGCAGAGGCGATCCTGCTAACAATGTACTGGCAGATGAAATTGCAGACGGTGACTTTTATGTACAATTAGATGAAACATCACCAACTGCGGCATTTAGACGTTTAGGTACTGAAAACGATCAAATTGAATCTTTCTTAACTGTAAGTAACCATACTACCCAAGCAAACGTCAACAATGGAATGGGCGTTGGTATTGATTATCTAATTGGTACATCAAGTGGTGTTGGAGAATCACTAGGACAATTAGGTGCTTATAGAAAATCAGGAAGTGTTAACGCATTTATTATTCAACCAATTGATCCATTAAACCCAATCGGTGAAACGTTTGCACCAGTAGCAGAATTCAAAAGTAACAACGAAATTATTTTAGGTGCCGGTGAAGGCCAGATCAAAATTAGTGCAGGTACTATTGAAACAGTTGGTACTTCAAACAACAATTTACAATTAAATGCAGATGGTGCTGGTTATGTAGACTTATACGGTGCGTATCAATTTCCAAGAAGCATTGGACAAGCAGGACAAGTATTAAAAGTTCCAACATCAGGTACAGTATTAGAATGGGGTATTGGTGGTGGAGGTGGAGGCGGTACGCCTAAGGCAATTACTGCTATTACACAAGCAAATCCTGGCGTTATTACAACTGCTGAAGCACACGGATTAAGTGATGGACAACCTGTAACAATTACAGATGTTGTTGGAATGACTGAACTTAATGGTAATGAATATTATGCGGATGTACTAAGTTCAACTACGTTTGCTCTTTATAGCGATGACACATTAAGCACAACAGTAGACACATCAGGATTTACTGCATACGCAAATGATGGCAGTGGGTTTGCAACAGGTGAAGCAAGTGGTAGTGGTTCAGTAGACTTTGTTGGGTTAACTGATACTCCTAGTTCGTATGCGGCCGCGGCAGGTGATGCTGATAAGATAGTACAGGTAAATGCAACAGGTGATGGAATTGAATTTACAAGTATAGATAATATTGTAAATGCAACCTACATTGAAGGCAAAGGCTTTATGCCTAAGTCAGGTGGAACATTTAGTGGTAATATCACAGTACAAGATATTATTGCAACTGCAAACACTGACATTGGTTCAAGTGGAACTCCAGCAAGAGACATTTATGCAAATAACTTTAGAGGACAACACGTTGGTGCTGTTGTAGGTAACGTTACAGGAAACTTAACAGGTAACGTAACTGGTGATGTAACTGGTAATGTAACAGGTAATGTTACTTCCACAGGTACAAGCACATTTAATAATATCACACTAACAGGTGCGTTATCAGTTAGCGGCGGTAGTATTACAGCAGATATTTCAGGTAACGTAACCGGTAATGTTACAGGTAACCTAACTGGTAATACAACAGGTATACACAACGGTAATGTAAATGCTACTAGCGGAACAAGTGTGTTTAATATTGTTAATATTGCAAGTGCAAGTGCAACAGGAAACATTACGGCAAATTCATTTACAGGTGACATTACAAGTCCAGGTAATAGTACATTTGACAGTTTAACAGTAAGCGGAACAATTTCAAACTCTTCCGGAGATATTGAATTAAATGATAACACAAACATTACTGGTACACTTACAGTAAGTGGTCTTACTACTATTAACAATAAACTAGATGTTAATGGACAAATTGATTTAGGTGACTTGCGTATTGACGCAAACAATATTGAAACACAAACATCAAACAGCAACTTAAGAATTGCCGCAAATGGTACTGGATTCTTAGAACTTGAAGGCGATGTAAGATTAAATGGTGTAGTAAGTTTAAGTGGTACAAATGAATTAATCATAGGTAGCACACAATCACCGTCTACAATTAATATGGCATCAACTGTAACATTTGTAACAGCAAATGATTGGACTAGTGCAAGTGCTGGATTAGCGTTTGCTACATTACCAGACGGTGGACAAGAAGGCCAAATGAAGATCCTTAAAATGAAAAATCGAGGACGTTATTCATTAGACGGTGTTTCATTCTTTGATAGATATGTTGAAGTTTCATTAAAAATTAACGGTGCCGCAAGTACAATAGATTTAAGTAATGGAACCAATAACGAGCATGGCGCCCTTACACTTATTTGGCACTCAGGAAGTTGGTGGCTAGTAAGTGAATACATTGAAACATAATATACAGCAAAATAAATACTTGCAAGGAGTGAATAATGTCTAAACCTACATGGATCACACAAGCAGGTAGCCTTGGTACAATTCAAGAAAAAGAAACACAAAATATTAGCCTTAGTACCTCAGGCGATAATGTAACACTGAAATTAATAAGTGGAACCCTACCGGCTGGTATGCGTTTACAAGGAACTAGTTTAATTGGTACTCCTTTTGATGTTGCAAAATCAACAAGATATGAATTTGTAATTAGAGCAAGTAATAGCGAAGGGTCAATTGATAGAACATTTACATTAACAGTAGAAGGTGAAGATCCACCAATTTGGTTAACACCTCAAGGTACATTAGATATTGGTCCTAATGGCGAATATTTTATTATGAATAAGTCACCAATTGATTATCAATTAAGTGCAAGTGATTTAGATCTAAGTGCTGGCGATGAACTAGAATTTTATCTAGATGACCTAAGTGGTAGTCTACCTCCTGGTATTGTTTTAAGTAGAGATGGAAAACTTACGGGTATTATTAATGCTCCGCTTACACTAGATTATAAAGCAACAAACGCAAATTACGACCAACAACAGTTTGATGCATTTCCTTATGATTACGGCGGTGGAACAGAAGAAGGTGATGCAGTACCAAAGTACCTTTCACGATTTTATGAATTTGAAGTTACCGTAAGTGATGGTATTACTAGGGAACGAAGAAAGTTTAGAATCTTTGTTATCAACGAACAACAGTTTAGAACAGATACTACACTTATTAGTATTGATAGTGAGACACTTTTATCAAGTGCAACATATCTAAGAGCACCTATTTGGTTAACAACAGGTAATCTTGGAATACGCAGATCAAACAATTACGTAACTATTCCATTAGAAGTGTATGATCCTAACCAATACAGTGGTGATGTAGTTTATGAAATTGTTCCTCTAGAAGATAGCACACCAAGTGCTTTACCAAATGGATTAGATATTGATAGTACCAACGGAGTTCTTTTTGGTAAAGTGCCATATCAACCGGCGGTTACAGAAACATTTACTTTTAGAGTAAGAGCAACTAGAACTGACAGTGTAAATGGTGAACAGACTTTTAGCCAAAGAACATTTATTATCAAGATACAAGGTGAAGTTGATAGTACAATCAAATTTACAAGCAACGAACTTATTGGTACACTTGTTCCTAATCAATTTAGTACACTTCAAGTTGTTGCCGAAACAACACTACCAAATGCTGATGTAAGATATAGTCTTGTAAGTGGTAACTTGCCTCCGGGCATTAAACTTGCAGGCGACGGAACACTAATTGGTAAAGTACAACAGATACCAGATACAGGACAACAAAACGGTTTAACAACTATCGATCTAAATAGTTTCGGTCTTAATAGTTTCCTACTTGATGGCGGTTCTACATCAATTGACAAAGAATACAGATTTACTGTACAGGCTAAAGATTACTATCTTGCTAGTGCAGTTACAAAAGATTTTAAAGTAAGTATTAGTGCTGATAGTTTAACACAGTACAGTAATATCTTTTTAAGACCATTGCTATCAAAAGAAAGTAGACTGTACTACTACAACTTTATTACAGATGACAAAATATTTACTCTGAACAGTTTGTACAGACCTGCTGATGAACAGTTTGGCATTCAAAAGAATTTATCTATGCTGTTACAACATGGTATAGAAACGTTGGCTATTGAAAAATATGTGCCAACACTTGCTCGTAACTTTAGCAGAAAAAATTATCGCTTCGGTGCTATCAAAAGTGCTGTTGCAAAAAATAGTAATAACGAAGTAATATATGAGATCATCTATGTGGAAATGGTAGATGAACTTGAACGTGGAGACAAATCCGTTAGTAGCAGAGTATCAATAAGCGGCGATAGCAAAACAATTGATACCAGTCAGGATAAGTTTAAAGTATCAACTAACTTGATTACAGTAGATCAACTAGTTGAAAAGTTTGTTTATCCTAACAGCACAACTGCTATGAAGGAGCGTTTTGCCCAAATGTATCCTGAAAACGACAGTACATTGATTCAGATTAATGATAGATTCCTACCACTTTGGATGCGTAGTATTCAACCTGATTCGGGTACTAGTTTAGGATATATTAAAGCAGTCCCGATTGCGTATGTTAAGCCTGGTACTAGCATAAGTATTATTAAGAATATTGAAGATAGTGAATTTGACTTCAAAAACATTAACTTTGATATAGATCGCTTAACCATAGATAGTGTTGAGGGACTAAAGGGTGATAAATACATTGCATTTCCAAAAAGGAAGGTAATTTAATATGGCAAGTAATATAGACACAAATAACATTGATGAAACGTATCCAGTCGCTGGACAGGATAATGATTCACAAGGATTCAGAGATAACTTTCAAAACATTAAAACTGCAATAGGTGTTGCAAAAAGTGAAATCACTGATTTACAAAACAATTCACCATCATTAACATCAGACAATGATTTTAATGGAGGAGTAATTAGTAATGCAGTTACTAAAGATATAACACAAAAAACAAATCAAAATATTATTAATGGTACTGATGATGTGATTGATTTTAGTGCAGGTTCGTATCAAAGACTTACACTACAAATTGAAAAAGATGATGTTAATAGTATTAACTTTAGAAACTTCGGACCAAACGATACACTTACACATGTTAGATTAGAAATTACAAGTCAAGAAGGTGGCGATGCTGGAAAAACTGCAAGAGCATTTGAAATCAACATCGGCGGTTCACCTATATACTTTAAACAAACACTACCGAATGATGAGAGTTCTGCATTGAGTTTTCCAATGGATCTAACTAAAGATGATAACTCTAGATATGTGTTTGACGTATGGACTTGGTCAACTTCAGGAGGTGTACCTGCAAACCTTTTTGTTGATTACGTAGGCAAGTACACTTATACACCATAATGCTACATCCACTACAAGAAGACGTAACACTTCTTAAAGACGATGAATTGGAAGAAAAAATTAGAGACCTCTCTAAAAAATATCTTCTAGCGAGTCGATACAGCAACCAGTCTGTGCTAGGACAAATGCAAATGCTACTAACTACTTACAAGGAAGAACAAACTAGGCGTTTGAGAAAACAGTATCAAGAAACTATTTCTCAAGCAAAAGACGAAGTTGAAACCGATTTAAACGAGTTAGTAAATGTTGACAAACAATAGCGATAAAGATTTAGTAGCAAACTTTTTTTCATGGGAAACACAATTTGATTCAATCGTTGCAATAGACGACACTGTGTATCCTAATACTTATAATGTAAAAATAAGTTTTCTACCAAAAATAACAGATATTAAATTACAAAACAATAGTTTCGAAAGAATAAAATATTTGTTTCACAAACTGTGTGAAAACAGTGTAATTTTACAACCAAAAAGTTCTTTAGAAAATGTCTTTTTCAAAATGCCTGTAAACAAAATTTTGTTACCAGGCAATCCATATGATCAATTATTGGCGATTACATTATTTCATAAATGCAAAGCAATATCAGGAAAATATATCCATTTTGGACAAATAACTCTTGACAGCAAGTTAGGAGATAATGTACAATATACAGTAGATACTGATAGTTATGAAAACAGTAGTTTGAATACAGATGAATGGAATAAAACAATTATTGAAAAGCCTTGGTGGGAAAGAAATGACACTGCAACTTTTGATCAAGTTATTGGTGAAGACAAATACTGGCAAGGTGCTAAGAGTTGGAGAGATTTAGGATATGGATCAAATGCACCTAAAAAAGAATTCAAACCAACCATCCTGGACGGCGGTAGAAGTTAATTCTAACGGCAAGACAGTCTTAGACGAAACTAATATACTTGAACTGTTATATCAAGACAAACAAGAAAATGTTCAGTCTTGTATTGTAAAAAATACAGATGATATAAAGAAGTATAAACAATTTGTTAATTTAAATAAAGACAATTTTCAAAAGTTTAATACACAAGAAGATGACGTAGATCGTGATGGATTTGATCAACGTAATAGAGAAAATTGGTTTATTCCACAAGAATATAAAGATATTGATATTGAACAGTATGTGTTAGACTTATGTAAAACGCCTGCAGAAACTGAACGTGTGCAAAAAGAATTAGAATTGTACAGATCACATGCTATGATAGATGTTTTAAAATGTTTAAAATACATTATTGATACACTTCGAAACAATAACTTAATTTGGGGTGTAGGTAGAGGAAGTTCAGTAGCAAGTTATGTATTGTATTTGATGGGTGTACATAAAGTAGACAGTATCAAATATGATCTAAATCCAGAAGAATTTTTAAGGTGATTTCTTCTACATAAGTAGTATTACAAAGGAGGCAATATGGGAAAAACACATAGATCAATGCAGGGCAGACAAATTGACATGGAAAAACTCCGTGCCCAAAATGAACTCATGCCTGCTGTAGGAAACATGAAAGTAAATGCACGTGGTGACGAACTTGGCGCAGGTGGAAAAGTTATACGTACTAGAGAGCAAATTATGGCTGAATATTACGAAGCAAATCCAAATGCGGCTCCAGATCCTAAAGCAAAAGTAAAAACAGAAACAACACAAGGTAGTGCTGTGCCGCCACCGAAAAATTTGAAAATTGAAGATACACTAGTATCAACAGTTGTAGAAGAAACTGTGGAAGAGCCTAAAACACCTGAAATGGAAAACGAAACACTTGCTAAAGTTGAAGAAAAAGTTGCTGAAAAAACAATTGAAGCAGTACAAAGAGCAAGACGTAGACGTAGTGGTATTGAAGAAGCAACAGGAGAAGAATAGATGCCAGCATCAATGACAATACATAAAGGTAATGTTAAAGCCAAAGGTGAAGATGTTCTATTAACTAACATGTACTTTGGCGAAGAAAAAACTAAAGGCGGTTTAATTATTAGTTCAGACGACGGCAAGGAACGTGGCATTAAACCTCGTTGGGGACAAGTATTTTCAATTGGTCCCGGTTACAAACATCAAGACGAAATTAAGATCGGCGACTGGGTATTATTAGAGCACGGTCGTTGGTCAAGAGGTATTCATATCGAAGACACTGATGGAGTTGAATGGATTATTAGAAAAGCAGATACAGACGCTATTTTAATGGTTACTGAAGACGAACCAGCAGAAGTTACAGAATGGATTACATTGCATAGAGAATCAACACAGTATCTCAAAGAGAAACGTGAAGCAATGGATAATGCTTCAGACGGTCCTGCAATTACAATTAGAAAAGCACCTAAACAAGTAACAGAGGAGTAAAAATGTTCACAGCAGTATTAGTGACCATAACTGGTTTGTTTATGTATGACAACTCAGCCTTTTTCGCAGAAGTTAAAAAAGAACGTGAACAAGGTTATAAGTTTGAATATGTAGGAAAACAGAAAGCCGATGAATACAAATATTCACTACCTGTAGTAAATCAGGAAACAGGTGAAAAGTTCATCTATTGGGAACATCAAAAGCCAGAGGAGAAGTAATTGGCAAACGTCGACCTAAACAAATACAAAGAATTTGTAGAACAAGTAACAAGTGAAGAAAGTAACAATGTTGCACACATGCATCATAGAATGGTTGAAATTAGCGAAAAGGTTAATCCTGCATTGCTACTAACAGGTGCAATTGGTATTGCATCAGAAGGAGGAGAGTTTAGTGAAATTGTTAAAAAATGTATCTTCCAAGGTAAACCAATGGATGATGAAACTGTCTTTCATTGCAAACGAGAACTTGGCGATATTATGTGGTATTGGATTAATAGTTGCCGGGCATTGGGTCTCGATCCTAATGAAGTCGTAGCAGAAAACGTAAACAAATTAAAAGCACGTTATCCGGGCGGAGAGTTTGACGTACACTATTCCGAGAACAGAAAAGACGGAGACTTGTAATTGAAAAAAATTCTAGTAGATGTAGACGGTGTGCTACTAGACTGGGAACCAGCGTTTGATGCATGGATGGCCGAACGTGGATTCCGTATTAAAAAGCCAGGTGTGTATAATCAATATGTGCGTTATGGCTTTCAGCGTAAAAAACAGTGTGATGAACTAGTTAAACAATTTAACGAAAGTGCATGGATGGGATTTTTAAAACCTCTCCGTGATAGTGTTGAATATGTTCAAAAACTTAAAGCAGAAGGTTATCACTTTGAAGCCATTACTAGTTTAAGTACAGATCATTGGGCTCAAGAATTACGTACAATGAATTTAGAAAGATTCTTTGGACGTGGCACATTCTTTCGTGTGCAGTGTTTAGCAACAGGCGCAGACAAGGACGAAGCACTTAAAGAATATGAACCCGGACATTGGTGGATAGAAGATAAACCAGCAAATGCAGAATCGGGACTAAATTGTGGTCACCGTTGTATATTAGTATCACACAATTGGAATCAAGATTACAAAAATCCAAATATTAAACGTGCAGACAATTGGCAAGAGATCTATAATATTATTACCCAATCATAGGTATAATAAATACCTTTACAATGCCAAAAAATGATTATTATACACAACGTGATTGGGACCGTGTTATAGGGTATGGCTATGTACCAAAGGAATATCAATATCCGCATTTACGCAACACTGACGAGTATAGAAGTCCTGAAACGGTAAAACACACAAATAAAATACTTGACAACGAAGACAAAGAATAGTATTATTATACTATGACTGAATTTCGTGTTGGTATATTCACGCTCATAAAGCGACTTGTTGGACACAGCAGTCTCGCTAGAGCAACAATCTACACAATCGGCCATATTATAATAGCAATGACCTGTAACAGATTAATTACGGGTGCAGAACTAGAACTGGCGGCAGTTGATGCTGTTATTGAACCAATCATAAATGGTGGTTGGTTTTATTTGTTAGATAAAATTTATACAGGCTCGATGAATGATAAAAGGAATAACCTTTAGTAGTTTTGATCTTTTCCATAGTGGACACGTTGCTATGCTTAAAGAAGCACGATCAAATTGCGATTACCTAATAGTAGGACTCCAAACAGATCCAACTATAGACAGACCCGAAAAGAATAAACCAATCCAAAGTGTTTTTGAAAGATATGTACAACTAGAAGGTTGCAAATACATTGACGAAATTATTCCTTACGAAACAGAAAAAGATCTAATTGATATACTGCTAACATACAATATTAACAAAAGATTTATTGGTGAAGAATATCGTCAAAACGACTTTACAGGCAAGCAACTATGTGTTGACAAAGGCATAGAAATATACTATAATAAACGACAACATTCATTTAGTACAAGTGGATTACGAAAAAGGATAGAACAAAATGGCTAAAGAACTATGGGTAGAAAAATATCGTCCTAAAGAAGTAAAGGATTATGTTTTTAGAGATCAAGCACAACGAGATCAAGTAAACGGTTGGGTAAAAGATAAAAGTATTCCACACTTGCTTTTTAGTGGTCATGCTGGTATTGGTAAGACAACACTAGCAAAAGTATTGCTAAATGAACTAGAAGTTAATGAATATGACGTATTAGAGATTAACGCATCGCGAACAAACAGCGTAGAAGATGTTCGTGATAAGATTGTAAACTTTGTGCAAATGATTCCATTTGGAGACTTCAAAGTTGTGTTACTTGATGAGGCAGATTATCTATCACCAAACGCACAAGCCGCACTACGTGGTGTAATGGAGGAATATCATACTACAAGCAGATTTATTTTAACCTGTAACTATCCTAACAGAATTATTCCTGCTATTCATAGTAGATGTCAAGGTTTTCATATTACAAACGTTGATCAAACAGAATTCACAGCACGTATTGCAACTATTTTGTTGGAAGAAGGTGTTGAACCTGATCTAGATGTACTAGATACATTTGTAAAAGCAACGTATCCGGATATGCGTAAGTGTATCAATATGTGTCAGATGAACAGTACTACAGGCAAACTGCTTCCACCACAAAAAGGTGATACAGGTGAAAGTGACTACAAAGTAGATATGGTTGAACTGTTTAAAGCAGGCAAAATTACAGAAGCACGTAAACTAATTTGCAGTCAAGCAAGGCCAGAGGAAATGGAAGATATTTTCCGTTGGATGTATGACAACTTGGAAGTGTTTACAACAGAAGAAGATAAACAGGACCAAGCAATTTTAATAATCAAACAAGGATTAGTAGATCATTCATTTGTTGCTGATCCAGAAATAAACATGAGTGCTACGTTGGTTAAACTAGCACGACTAACAAAGGAGTAGTATGCCATTCGATAATGTAAAGGATATTGTAGACCCAGAAGGTGCTAGAAAGCGCCAAGAAGAATTAGACCAAATGATAAAAGAATTTTTAGAGAAGGGTGGCAAGATCGAACGCATACCCACAGGCATGACTGGTGAACAATATCGTGAGATGAAGGCAGGAACTGCTAAAAAGAAAAAGAAAGCAAAAAGTAAAAAGTGAAAATCCGTTACTATCATAATATAGACGGCTGGCGGTGGTTGGGTTTTATCCTAGCAATGGTTAGTGCATTTTTATTAAGTGGTGGTAACCCTAACATACAGTGGCTAGGATGGAGTGTTGCCCTTGTAAGTTGTAGTATATGGATTTGGATGGGAATAAAAGATAAAGATACACCTAGAGCATTAATGGAACTTATGTATTTGTTATTAGCAATGAGAGGTGTTGTAAATTGGCTAGGAGAATAAAATGGCTCATTTAGTAAACGATAAATGTATAATGTGCAAGCACACAACTTGTGTTTCTGTGTGTCCGGTAGATTGTTTTTACGAAGGTGAAAACATGTTAGTAATCAACCCCGAAGAATGTATTGACTGTGGGGTATGTGTTCCGGAGTGTCCGGAAGAAGCAATTTATCAAACAGACGATGTAAACGACCCGTGGTATAAACACAACGAGTACTTTGCAATCAACGGTAATTGGCCTAATATTACTGAAGCCAAAGATCCTATGCCCGAGTATGAAAAGTTTAGTATGCAGTCGGACAAAACTAAACTCTTCAGTAAATTACCCTACAAGGAAATTTAATCTTCGCCGTATATATCTAGTACTTCTACTACCGCCGCATGTCGTTCTACGTCTCCTTTATCAAACTTGCAAACTCCTATATGGTTAAGATCTCTTGATTCTACTTTATTTG
>Ga0255770_10004016_pt1 | contig 12542 bp, 8 predicted proteins | sample 071ome_22_FD_179968 | JGI IMG/M metagenome (GOLD analysis project Ga0255770, IMG submission 179968) | Coastal salt marsh microbial communities from the Groves Creek Marsh, Skidaway Island, Georgia - 071404AT metaG (version 2) | ecosystem: Environmental > Aquatic > Marine > Intertidal zone > Salt... | reverse complement strand
GATTTGATAAAATGCGAAATGCAGATGGAGATACTCCTACTGCAGTATTAAGAGATAAAATGCAAAGAACTATGCAAAGTAAATGTGCAGTATTTAGAACTGATAAAACATTAAAAGAGGGTTTAAATGAGATCCAAGAACCATGGAATGGGTTATCAAATATTTCTATTAAGGACAGGTCATTAATATTTAATACTGATTTAGTAGAAGCTTTAGAGTTTGATAATTTGATAAGACAATCTCAAGTAACAGTTGCTTCTGCCGAAAATAGAAAAGAGAGTAGAGGTGCTCATTCAAGAGAAGATTTTAAGGAAAGAGATGATGAAAATTGGATGAAACATACTCTGGCTTGGCATGAGGATGGCAAGGTAAAATTAAATTATAGAGATGTTCATAATTATACTTTAACTAATGATGTGCAGTACTTTCCACCTAAAGCGAGAGTTTACTAAAAATGGTTCAATTTAATCTACCAAAAAATTCAAAAATAAAAAAAGGTAATTATTTTAAATCCAAAACTGAGTCTAAAAATATTAAAAATGTAAATGTTTATAGATGGAATCCCGAACAAAATGAAAATCCAAGAGTAGATACCTATGAAGTAGATATGGATAATTGTGGGCCAATGGTACTTGATGTATTAATTAAAATTAAAAATGAAATCGACTCATCGCTAACCTTTAGGAGGTCTTGTAGAGAGGGCATATGTGGATCCTGTGCTATGAATATAGATGGATCTAACACACTAGCATGCACAAAGTCTGCAAGAGAAATAAACAGTGATATAAATATTTTTCCTCTTCCTCATATGCCAGTGATTAAAGATCTGGTCCCAAATTTAAAACAACTTTATAAGCAATATCAGTCAGTAGAACCCTGGATGCAGTCAAGCAAGGAAACAAATGGCGCCGAGGGATTACAGTCAATAGAAGATAGATCAAAGCTTGATGGTTTGTATGAATGCATTCTATGCGCATGTTGTTCAACTTCTTGTCCAAGTTATTGGTGGAATGGAGATAAGTATTTGGGTCCAGCAGTGCTTTTACAAGCGTACAGATGGATTATAGATAGTAGAGATGAAGAAAGGCAGAAAAGATTAAAAAAAGTAGCTGATGAACTGAAATTATTTAGATGTCATACCATTATGAATTGTACAAATGCCTGTCCAAAAGGCTTAAATCCAGCAAAAGCAATTGGCTCTATAAAAAAAATGCTGGTTACCGAAAAATCCGCGTAGTAACATCTCATTAGATTATTATGAAAAATATATTTCATTACGTGGATGGAGCAATTTTTAAGAATACTAGTTCCAGAACAGCTGATGTTTTCAATCCAGCAACAGGAGAAGTTCAGGCAAAAGTTAATCTAGCTTCAAAGTCTGATGTAGGAAATGCAGTTAAATCTGCTTTAAAGGCGTTCCCAGCCTGGGCCAATACTCCCCCTATAACTAGAGCAAGAATACTTTTTAAATTTAAAGATCTTATAGAAAAAAATTCTGATGAACTAACAAAACTAATAGTTTCTGAGCATGGCAAAGTTTACGAAGATGCAAAAGGTTCTTTAACAAGAGGTTTAGAAGTTGTAGAATTTGCTTGTGGTATTCCACATTTATTAAAAGGCGAATTTACAGAAAATGTTGGAAAAGGAGTTGATAGTTGGTCGATGAGACAGCCACTCGGGGTTTGTGCAGGAATAACACCATTTAATTTTCCTGCAATGGTACCAATGTGGATGTTTCCCATGGCAATAGCTTGCGGAAATACTTTTATACTTAAACCCTCAGAAAAAGATCCAAGCTGCCCTATGATGTTGGCAGAATTGCTAAAAGAAGCAGGTTTGCCAGATGGAGTTTTTAACGTAATTAATGGAGACAAAGAATCTGTTGATGCTCTTTTAGAACATGAGGATGTGAGCGCTATTAGTTTTGTTGGTTCTACCGGGATAGCAAAATATATTTATGAAAATGCCGCAAAGTACGAAAAAAGAGTTCAAGCTTTGGGTGGAGCAAAAAATCATTGCGTTGTAATGCCAGATTCTGATCTTGATCAAGCTGTAAATGGATTAATGGGTGCCGCGTACGGCTCCGCTGGAGAAAGATGTATGGCACAATCAGTTGCAGTAGCAGTTGGCAATATAGGTGATGAACTTGTAAAAAGACTATCGCGAAAAGTAGAAGCTTTAAAGGTAGGTCCAGGCATGGATAAAGGATCTGAAATGGGCCCATTAGTTACAAAAGAGCACCTAGAAAAAGTAAGAGGCTATGTTGATCTAGGAGTAAAAGAGGGTGCAAAACTGGTAGTTGACGGGAGAAACTTAAGATTACAAGGATATGAAAATGGATTTTATATTGGAGGATGTTTATTTGATAATGTTAATGAAAAAATGAGGATTTATAAAGAGGAAATTTTTGGTCCAGTCTTGTCAGTTGTTAGAGTTAAAGATTTTAATACAGCTGTAGATTTAATAAATAATCATGAATATGGAAACGGAACATCAATATTTACGAGAGATGGAGATACCGCGAGGTCTTTTGCAAATAAAATTAAAGTTGGAATGGTTGGGGTTAATATACCAATTCCTGTTCCAATGGCCTTCCATAGCTTTGGAGGTTGGAAGAGATCCTTATTTGGGGACCAACATATGCATGGCCCAGAAGGTGTAAGGTTTTATACAAAACTTAAAACCATTACTTCTAGGTGGCCCTCAGGAATTAAGGATAATCCTGAATTTACGATGCCAACAATGAAATAAGTAATCCTTATTTATTTTACAATTAATATAAAATTGATTTATAGTTAACCAATGACAATCAAACGTGTGGGATTTGTAGGCTGGCGAGGAATGGTAGGGTCTGTTTTAATTAACAGAATGATAGAAGAACAAGATTTTAAAAATATTAGTGAAGCAGTATTTTTTACAACTTCTCAAATTGGTCATGAGGGTCCAAACATAGGAAAAGGTCAAAATATTTTGCAAGATGCTTTTAATGTTAATCATCTTAAAAATATGGATGTAATACTAACTTGTCAGGGCACAGATTATACAAAAAATATATTTAGAAAATTAAAAGATGCCGGATGGAATGGCTACTGGATTGATGCTGCCTCATGTTTACGTATGGAAAAAATGAGTACAATAGTTTTAGATCCGATAAACAAAGATTTAATTTTAAAATCACTAAAAGAAGGAAAAAAAGAATTTATTGGTGGAAATTGTACAATTAGCTGTATGCTGATGGGAATTGGTGGTTTGCTTAAAAATAACTTAGTTGAATGGATTACCTCAATGACTTATCAAGCTGCATCAGGTGGTGGGGCACAGCATATGAGGGAGTTGTTAAATCAAATGGGTGTTTTGCACAGCAGTTCTAAAAAACTACTTTCAAATTTATCCTCCGAAATTCTAGAAATTGATAAATCAGTTCATAATGAAATAAATTCCAAAAATTTTCCTAAAGAACACTTTGGAGTTCCATTGGCTGGAAGCTTAATACCTTGGATTGATTCTAAAATGGAAAACGGTCAGTCTAAAGAAGAGTGGAAAGCATTTGCTGAGACTAATAAAATTTTAGGAACTGAAAAGATGCCTATTCCAATAGACGGTACATGTGTAAGAATAGGCGCCATGAGATCTCACAGTGCAGCTCTTACAATTAAATTGAAGAAAAGTATATCTACTAAAGAAATAGAAAAAATTATTGAACAAACAAGTGAATGGACAAAGGTAATTCCAAATGAAAAAGAAACAACTATTATGGAACTAAGTCCAGCTAAAGTAAGTGGAACACTAACGATTCCAGTTGGCAGAATAAGAAAAATGAATTTAGGTGAAAACTATTTAAACGTTTTCACAGTTGGTGACCAATTACTGTGGGGTGCAGCTGAACCATTAAGAAGAATGCTGAATATTGTTTTGCATCATTAAACTTTGCTAAAAATGTTAGATCAAATTTCATATGGTTTTCACTGCTTCAATTTAGTCTTTGATTTTTTTTGTACATTAAATATATAGCGATGATGAAAAAAATATCGCTTATCGGTGCTGGACAAATCGGTGGAACTTTAGCTCATCTAATTGGCCTCAAGGAATTAGCAAAAGAAGTTGTTTTATTTGATGTTGCCGAAGGTGTAGCTAAAGGAAAAGCTTTGGATATATCTCAGTCTTCTGCCATAGATGGTTTTGATGTAAATTTTACTGGAACGAACAACTATGATGATACAAAAAATTCTGATGTTATAATTATAACTGCTGGCATTCCTAGAAAACCTGGAATGACTAGAGATGATCTCTTAGGAACAAATTTAAAAATTATCAAACAAGTTGGGGAAGGTATTGCAAAATCCTCGCCAAATGCATTTGTCATTTGTATTACTAACCCACTAGATGTGATTGTGATGGCTTTACAAAAGTATTCGGGATTACCAAAAAATAAAGTTGTTGGCATGGCAGGTGTATTAGATACTTCGCGATTTAAACTATTTTTATCTAAAGAATTAAATGTACCTATTAAAAAAATCGACTCTTTTGTTTTAGGGGGGCATGGTGATACTATGGTTCCGGTACCAAATAGAACAATGGTTGATGGAAAAAATTTAATGGATTTTGTAAAAGAAGGAAAATTATCAAAAGAGAAGTTAGATTCTATAATTGAGCGAACCAGAAAAGGTGGAGCTGAAATTGTAAAATTTTTGGGAAATGGATCCGCATTTTATGCTCCAGCAGCTTCAGCTGTAGAAATGGCAGAGTCATATTTAAAAGATCAGAAAAAAACCTTACCTTGTGCGGTATATTTAGAAAATCAATATGGCGTTAACAATCTGTATGCTGGAGTACCAGCAACCATAGGTGCAAATGGAATCGAAAAAGTTGTTGAATTGGATTTAGATGATGAGGAGAAGAAGAATTTTGATATTTCTATCGCTGCCGTTAATGAGTTATTAGATGCAGCTAAAAATATCGATCCATCTTTGAAATAAAATTGTGAATATCCACGAACATCAAGCAAAAGAAATATTAAAAAAATTTGGAGCACCTGTTCCCAATGGTTATCCTGTATTAAATTTAAATGAACTAGAAAACGTCGCAAAAAAAATAACTACAGACAAAATAGTTTTAAAAGCTCAAATTCATGCCGGAGGAAGAGGTAAGGCTGGTGGAGTCAAGGTTGTAAATAGTATTGATGAATTAAAAAAAGAGGCAAAAGAATTATTTGGAAAAATTTTAGTAACACATCAAACTGGACCTCAAGGAAGAGAAGTAAAAAGATTATATTTGGAGGATGCCTCTGAAATTGAAAAGGAATTTTATCTTTCGTGCTTAGTAGATAGAGCAACTTCAAAAATTGCATTTATTTCAAGTGCAGAAGGTGGAATGGATATTGAAGAAGTTGCAGCAAAAACTCCTGAAAAAATAATTACAACAAGAGTTGGTATTGGAGGAGAAGTAAATCATGATGATATTTTGAAAATACTCAAACCTTTTGATTTAAAAGGAGACGCATTAGAGGATGGAAAGAAAATAGTGAATGCTTTGTATAAATCTTTAATAAAAACTGACGCTAATTTAATTGAAGTAAATCCCTTAATCGTAACTAGAGATAATAAAGTTATTTGTTTAGATGCTAAAATAAACTTTGATGATAATGCATTATTTAGACATCCTGAGATTCTTGAACTCAGAGATTTAAATGAAGAAGATCCAATGGAAATCGAAGCCAGCAAGCATGATCTAGCATACATTAAGCTAGACGGACAAATTGGATGCATGGTCAATGGTGCGGGATTAGCAATGGCTACTATGGATATTATAAATTTATATGGATCAGAGCCTGCCAACTTTTTAGATGTAGGAGGAGGAGCATCTAAGGAAAAGGTTAAGGCGGCATTTAAAATTATTTTATCAGATAAAAATGTTAAAGGAATTTTGATTAATATTTTTGGGGGAATTATGAAATGTGATGTGATTGCTGAAGGTGTGATTGCAGCAGCAAAAGAAACGGAACTTAATATTCCATTAGTTGTCAGGTTAGCAGGCACAAATTTTGAAAAAGGAAAAGAAATATTAAATAAGTCAGGTTTAAAGATTATCCCAGCTGATGATTTAAATGATGCAGCAAAAAAAATTGTTGAGGCTATAAAATAAAATGTCTGTTTTGGTTAATAAAAATACAAAATTAATCTGCCAGGGTTTTACAGGAGCCAATGGTACATTTCATTCAGAGCAGGCTATCGCATATGGTACAAATTTAGTAGGAGGTGTGACGCCAAAAAAAGGTGGTCAAATTCATTTAGATAAACCGGTGTTTAATACTGTTAAGGAAGCCGTAGATGAAACAGGTGCTGATGCAACAATGATTTATGTGCCTGCAAAATTTGCGGCGTCAGCTATCATAGAAGCTATAGAATCAAAAATACCTTTAATTGTTTGCATCACGGAAGGTATTCCAATTCTTGATATGATTAAAGTTAAAGAAAGATTGCAACAATCAGATTCAAGACTGATTGGCCCAAACTGTCCTGGAATTATTACGCCAGATGAATGTAAAATTGGTATTATGCCGGGGCATATACATAAAAAGGGTACAGTTGGAATTGTATCTCGATCTGGAACACTCACATATGAAGCTGTTGCCCAAACAACAGCCGAAGGTTTGGGACAATCAACATGCATTGGGATTGGCGGTGATCCAGTAAATGGTACAAATTTTATTGATTGTTTAGATTTATTTTTAAAAGATGATGAAACTGAATCAATTATTATGATAGGAGAAATCGGTGGATCTGCAGAAGAGGAGGCAGCAGAATTTTTAAAAAATCATTCTATCAAAAAGCCAACAGTTGGTTTTATTGCTGGTATTACAGCTCCGCCAGGTAGAAGAATGGGTCACGCTGGAGCAATTATTGCTGGCGGAAAAGGTGGAGCTCAAGACAAGATCAAAACAATGCAATCGTGCGGAATCACAGTTACAAATTCTCCAGCTGATATTGGAAAAACATTGAAATCAGTGTTGAATGGTTGATATAATGCTTTTAAAAAATGTCAGCTTATAAAAATAAAATATTTCAAACAACTTCATTCCTAAGTAAATCAAACTCTTCTTATATTGAGGAGATGTATGAAAAATTCTGCAATAGCCCCGATGATGTACCTGATAGTTGGAGACAATACTTCGATGGCATTACTGATAATCATGACATAGCAAAAAAAGAGATTAGTGGAGTTTCATGGGCTCCAAAAAAAATGAAATTATCTTCTGATATTGACCCTGATGTATATGAGAAATTTATTCCACAAAATTTAACATATTCAGTTGAACAAAAAATTAAAAAAGAAAATCCTACAAGCTCAACTCTAGACATAGAAAGTAGCACTAAAGATTCTGTAAGAGCAATTATGATGATAAGAGCCTATCGTATAAGAGGTCACCTCAATGCAGATTTGGATCCATTACAATTAATTCAGAAAGAATATGCCTCTGAGCTAGATCCCAAAACGTATGGATTTAGTGAAGATGACTTTAATAAAAAAATTTTTTTAGATGAAGTTTTGGGTCTAAAGTATGCAACACTTAAAGAGATATTAGAAATTTTAAATAGAACGTACTGTTCTAATATTGGATTTGAATTTATGCATATGACCGATCCAAATGAAAAAAGTTGGATACAATCTCGTATAGAAGGAAAAGATAAAGAAATTCATTTCACTGAAAGAGGCAAAAAGGCAATTTTAAATAGATTAATTGAAGCAGAAGGATTTGAGAAGTACTTAGCTAAAAAATATGTAGGAACAAAAAGATTTGGCCTAGATGGTTGTGAATCTCTAATACCTGCAATGGAACAGATTATTAAAAGAGGAGGTGCGCTTGGTTGTAAAGAAGTAAAGATTGGAATGCCTCATAGAGGAAGATTAAATATTTTAACAAACGTAATTCAAAAACCCTTAAAAAAAATTTTCAAAGAATTTGCTGGTGATCCCGGAATAGCTAGTGGTGGGGTTTCTGGAGACGTTAAATATCACTTAGGTGCATCTGCAAATCGTGAGTTTGATGGCAATTTAGTTCATGTTAGTTTAACAGCTAATCCTTCACATTTAGAGGCAGTTAATCCAGTTGTTCTAGGTCAAACTAGAGCTAAACAAGATTATCACAAAGATAAAGAGAGAAATAAAGTTATACCAATTTTATTACACGGCGATGCAGCTTTTGCTGGCCAAGGTATTGTTGCAGAATGCTTTGCAATGTCTGGTTTGACAGGTCACAATATTGGCGGAACGATTCATATAATTGTAAATAATCAAATTGGTTTTACGACTCAGCCTGAATTTTCAAGATCTTCGCCTTATCCTTCAGAGGTAGCTAAAATGGTGCAAGCTCCAATTTTTCATGTGAATGGAGACGATCCTGAGGCAGTAACTTACTGTGCAAAGGTGGCAACAGAGTTTAGGCAAGAATTTAAAAGAGACGTAGTTATAGACATATTTTGTTATAGAAAATTTGGCCATAATGAAGGTGATGAGCCGTCATTTACTCAACCAATTATGTATAAAAAGATCAAGGATCAAGTCTCAACTTTGGAGAAATATGGAAAAAAATTAATAAAAGAGGGCACACTAACAGAGCAAGATTTTGAAGAACAAAAAAAAGATTATCAAAAAAAATTAGACGAAGAATTTGAGGCATCAAAAAATTATAAGTCGAATGAATATGATTGGTTTACTGGCGTTTGGTCTAAGTTTACTTCTGAGCTTGGTCAAGATAGACGCGGTGTTACAGGGATTGATATTGAAAAAATTAAAAGTTTAGGAAGAAAATTAAATTCGATTCCAACAAACTTTAAAGCACATAAAACTATTTCAAGAATTTTTGAAAATAGAATTAAAATGCTAGATACTGGAAAAGATTTTGATTGGGCAATGGCAGAAACTTTGGCCCTGGGGAGTATATCAGATGAAGGTTATGGAGTGAGGTTAGTGGGACAAGATTCCGTTAGGGGTACTTTTAGTCATCGACACGCAGGTATAAATGACCAAGTAACTGGTCAGAGATATTTTCCAATTAAAAATCTATCCGCAAATCAAGGTAAAGTTGAAATAATAGATAGTCTTTTGTCCGAAATGGGTGTTTTAGGATTTGAGTATGGATATTCTTTAACCGATCCAGATACCTTGGTTTTATGGGAAGCTCAATTTGGAGATTTTGCAAATGGTGCCCAAGTAATTTTTGATCAGTTTATAAGTTCTGGAGAAAAAAAATGGACAAGGGCTAGTGGATTAGTATTGCTTTTGCCACATGGTTATGAAGGTCAAGGGCCCGAACATTCATCTGCAAGAATCGAAAGATATTTACAAGCATGTGCTCAAGAAAATATTCAAGTAGTAAACTGTACAACTCCAGCAAATTACTTTCATGCTTTGAGAAGGCAAATTCATAGACCATTCCGAAAGCCATTAGTTATTTTTACACCAAAATCACTTCTAAGACACAAAAGATGTATTTCTGAGATAGAAGATTTTACTAAGGACAATTCATTTCACAGAGTCCTTTCAGATAAAGCTGAATACAAAAAATATAATATGATACCATTGGAAAAAGATGAAAAAATTGAAAGGGTAATTTTATGTTCAGGAAAAATTTATTATGATATAGTTGATGCAAGAGAAAAGCTTAAAGCTAACAAGGTTCAAATTGTTCGTATCGAACAACTATACCCGTTTCCAGCTAAAACTTTAGCTAGGCATTTAAGTAGATTTTCAAATGCAAAAAAATTTGTGTGGTGTCAGGAAGAACCACAAAATATGGGATGCTGGAATCATGTGGAAAGATATATTTCTCGTACGCTAGACTATTTAAAGGCAAAATCAAAAAAAGTAATATATACGGGTAGATCACCCTCTGCTTCACCCGCTACTGGCTATCTTAAAAAACATCTTGCCCAACAGCAAGAAATTGTTACAAAAGCGATTACTATATAATGAGTGCACCAATTCTTGTTCCATCTCTTGGAGAGTCTGTAACTGAAGCTACAGTAGCAAAATGGTTAAAAAAATCTGGCGATCAAGTAAACGAAGACGAGCCATTAGTTGAATTAGAAACTGATAAAGTCAGTGTAGAAGTTACTTCTCCATCCACAGGAGTTTTATCTGAGATTAATGTTAATGAAGGTGAGACTGTTGAGGTGGGAGCCAAACTAGGAGTTATTGGAGAATCCAAATCACAAATAAATAAAATTGAAAAAGAAGAAGCTGTAGAAAAAGAAGAAGCTGTAGAAAAAGTAACTGAGGAATTGTCGGTAAAAGAAGATGAGTCTAAAGTTGTTCAGCTTAATGTTGAAAAAAAAATTACAGATCCATCTCCTTCAGCAAAAAGAATCATAGCAGAGAATAATTTAGATATTTCTACCATTCAAGGAAGTGGAAAAAGAGGACAAATTTTAAAAAGTGATTTAATTGGTCTAATGGGCATTAATCCTGCAATCGATAAAAAATTCCAGGAAAAAGGACCCGAAGAAAGAGTAAAAATGTCCAGACTAAGAGCTACGATTGCAAAAAGATTGAAAGAAGCACAAAATACTGCAGCAATGCTAACGACTTTTAATGAAGTTGATATGTCGATGATTATGCAAATTAGAAAAGATAACAAAGAAGAATTTGAAAAGATTTATAATGTTAAACTTGGATTCATGTCATTTTTTGTAAAAGCGTGCGTCAATGGATTGCAAACTTTTCCTGCAGTGAATGCTGAAGTTCAAGATGAAGAAATTGTATACAAAAATTATTATAATATAGGTGTAGCTGTTGGCACAGATAAAGGATTAGTAGTGCCAGTTGTTCGTGGTGCTGACCAAATGTCATTCGCAGATATTGAAAAAGAAATTATTGGTTTAGGTAATAAAGCGAGAAATGGACAGTTATCGATTGAAGATCTGCAAGGTGGAACTTTTACAATAACCAATGGAGGAATATATGGATCGATGTTATCAACTCCAATATTAAACCCTCCACAATCTGGAGTTCTTGGAATGCATAACATTGTTCAAAGGCCAATCGTCATTAATGGAAAAATTGAAATTAGACCAATGATGTATTTAGCGCTATCATATGATCATAGAATAATTGATGGAAAAGAGGCTGTTTCTTTTTTAGTGAGAGTTAAAGAAATTTTAGAAGATCCAAGAAGATTATTTTTAAATTTATAATGGAAGAATTTGATATTATAGTTATTGGAGGCGGACCCGGCGGTTATGTTTGTGCGATTAGGGCAGCACAATTAGGTCATAAAACAGCGTGTATTGAGTCTCGCGGATCTCTTGGTGGAACCTGTTTAAATGTAGGATGTATACCATCAAAATCATTACTTCATTCAGCTGAAATGTATCATAAAGCAAACAAGGAATTTGAAAAAATAGGTATAAATACTGGAGAACTTTCGTTGGATATTTCCAAAATGATGAACCACAAACTTAAGACGGTAGATGGATTAACCAAAGGTATTGAGTTTTTATTTAAGAAAAACAAGGTAACTTATATTAAAGGGCATGGAAGTTTTGCATCCAACAACATTGTAGATGTTGAGAGTTCAGAAGGAAATAAAAGCCAAGTAAAAGGTAAACACATAATTATAGCTACAGGGTCATCAGTGGCAACATTGCCTAATATTGAAGTAGATGAAAAAATTATTGTATCATCAACAGGCGCGCTTTCTCTAGAAAAAGTTCCAAATAAAATGGTAGTTATAGGTGGAGGGGTTATTGGTCTCGAGCTAGGTTCTGTTTGGATGAAGCTTGGTGCAGAGGTTGAAGTTATAGAATATATGGACCATATTTTACCTGGAATGGATAAAGAAGTTTCAGATAGTTTTTATAAAATCTTAAAAAGACAAGGAATGAAATTTAATCTTTCTTCAAAAGTAAGCGGAGTTAAAAACCAGGGCAAGAATGCTCTAATACAATTTGAAAAAGATGGTTCCAATCACAATCTAACTGCTGATGTAGTTCTAGTTTGTGTTGGAAGGAAAGCAAATACCGAAGGATTAAAGTTAGAAAATGCAAATATTGAAAAAGATGAGAGAAATAGAGTTAAAATAGATAAACATTTTCAAACAAATGTTCAAAACATTTATGCGATTGGAGATGTGGTTGCTGGACCAATGTTGGCTCATAAAGCAGAAGAAGAAGGAATTGCAGTTGCAGAAATTATTTCAGGAAAGTTTGGTCATGTTAATTATAATGTTATTCCCAATGTAGTGTATACGCACCCCGAAATAGCTTCTGTTGGTAAGACAGAGGAAGAATTAAAAAAAGATTCAATTGAATATAAAGCTGGTAAATTTCCATTTATGGCTAACTCAAAAGCTAAAGTTAATGATGAAGCCGAAGGTTTTGTAAAAATTTTAGCTGACAAAACAACAGATAAAATTCTAGGTGTTCATATTGTTGGACCAGATGCAGGAAATCTAATCGCAGAATTAGCATTGGCTATGGAATTTGGCGCAAGTTCAGAGGATATAGCTAGAACGTGTCATGCTCATCCCACATTAACTGAAGCGG
>Ga0255770_10004012_pt1 | contig 12545 bp, 13 predicted proteins | sample 071ome_22_FD_179968 | JGI IMG/M metagenome (GOLD analysis project Ga0255770, IMG submission 179968) | Coastal salt marsh microbial communities from the Groves Creek Marsh, Skidaway Island, Georgia - 071404AT metaG (version 2) | ecosystem: Environmental > Aquatic > Marine > Intertidal zone >... | reverse complement strand
TCCAGGTTGCATATGCTCCTGTAAGATATGTCTTACCAACACCTCGAAAAGCCTCGATAAGTAATCGTCTGTGACCTTCTTGTAGTGTTGCCGCAATATCCCTCTGTATAGGCGTAGCCTTTGGTAATCCTATTTGCTGCCAGACGTAATCTACGTAGTCTGGAAAGCTTTTTACCAATCTCTCAATATCATTCATTAGTGAAACTCACTGTCTAATAATTCAGTCTCTTTTTCTAAGAAACTTTGTACTAAATTAGCCATAGGCTTGCTTTCAATGATGTCTGCAGTAATCTCATTGTCTTTTAAAAACTTTAAGATAGCAGATAACTCCCCAGGAGCGAGTCTTTCGCCCCCAGAGAGTAAATCATTAAAATATGCAGCCATCTGTTCGTGTAACCCATTAAGGGTTTCCAGATCTGCTTTCATATCTTCTCCTATTGTGCAAATACGTCAAATATTGTGCCTCGAAGGTCACGTTGTCCAACACCTTGCTGCTGATTGATTAATTTTAGTGTTTCAATCTGTTGTTTATATTTTTTAGTTAACCTTTCTCGATTAGCTTGAAAAAACAACTCTTTTGCTCTAGCCTTAGAATCATTATATGATTTTTCTAACGCTTTTGTTTTGCTAGGTATTAAACTAGTTTGATCGTAGTCACCAGAAACACCGTCAGGTGCTTTTTTATACATCGAGTTTTGCATTACTTTTTCCATTCTACCTTTAGCATCTACTCTTTTATCAGACATAAATTTACGTAATTCGTAATGATCTTTATAATCTAACTCAAGTTTGACACCATTAGGTAAAGTTAGGATGTTATCAGCGTGTTTAAGATTAGGTTTTAACTTCCAAATCTCACGTTCTACTTTATCTTGAGGATCAGGATTACTAGTACGCCAATATACAAAGTTACGAGTAGCTTCTGAGTTAGGTAAACCGAATAAATCTATTTTTTCTCGATCTCCATACTCTTCACCCATCATACCTACGGTTTTTCTAAACTTTTCACCTAAAGTTTTAGCTTCATATATAACTTCACTACCAAAAGCTTGCTCAATACCAGATCTTGCAGGAATAACACCAGCAATTAAGTCTTTCCAATATTGCTCAGCAGACTCACTAGTAAAATTAGTTAAAGCTCTTGTTAATCTACGTATTTGTTCCATACCAGATTTTTCTGAGAACACTTTCGCAGTGGCTGCAAAAACAGATAAAATCCATTCAGTCTTAAGTTCTCTAAGTTTTTCTAGATCTGCTTCAGCCTTAGGATTATTTACTTGTGACTCAATAAGCTGTTCTAAACGCTGTACTTCATCATAAATTGCAGAATAATCTGCTGTTAAACGTAGAAATGATCCAATAGGTTCAATCCTGTTTAGTGGAATTGAATCAAAAATAGGTAAATTAATACTAGAACCTTTTAAATTTGTTGTACTTTCAATACCATACTCTGATGGATCAGTTGAAGGTGTAATAAACCCTTCTTTGTACAACATATAACCTAAAGACATCCACGTAGTACCCATAACCATCTCAGAAATTGCTCGATCACGTGCAACACCGCCTGCAGCAATGTCAGCTCTCCAGCTTCGTAAGAATAAGTTAATACCAGGAACACGTCTTAGTGTGTCCTTAGTCATATTCATTACAGTCTTAAGATAAGGTAATTGTGTTTGTCCTAATGGATGTATGTCACGCATATTTTTAATTAGCGTAGCAATCTTAGAATCTTTAGGAATATCAGTTTGAAACAGCATTTCACGTAGATAACTTACAGCTTCATCGTGAATAGCAGGATCAATACCTACTTCATCTAGTAAAGCTTTTTCTGCGTTTGTAAATGCTACCTGAGATTCAGCTAAGTCCATAGCTTTTTGCTCTGCTTGCGTTACTTCAAAATAACTAGCATCTGGATTATCTTTATGAAACTTTTCCATTTCACGTTTAATAATTAAACGCATTGTGTTATCACGAAAACCTTTCTTTTGATAATACAAATTATATGCATTGTCATATTTATTAATAAATGCATCTAAGGCATCACCACGTAAACCTTTATCAATACCAATTCCAGCTGCTTTCATACGAATATAAGGGCCATAATACACCCTTTTCATAAGATCATCTGCTAAAGTTAGTGCTGTAAACGAACCACGAGTAATAACACCAGCTGAATCTATAAATTTGTTTATAAAACTTTTAAATACAGTATTTGGATCTTGAAAGCCTATGTAATCAGAGTTAATAGCACCTTTAGTTGTTTCGTCATCCCATTTAGTAGACCAACCATCTAAAGATTCACGTTGAATTTGTGCTTCAACACCTTCACCTGTAGTTGACTTAAACAAACGTTGAATCATTTTCCAGGTTTCAATAGTTTGTGCCCATTGACCTCTATTTAATTCCTGGATTTGTCTCCAACGTAAGTGTTTACCTTTGTCAACACCTACTATATCTAAACCTTTACCAGTAATATACTGAATGTAAGATTCACCTTTCATTGTTACACGTTTAAGACCAGTACCTACAAGTGCACCAAACTGTGTTGCAGTGTTCCATAGGTTTGCAGATGTCCATATCTCAGCGATAACACGAGAGAATTTACGAAACCTACCTTCTTTAGCATCGTGTGCAGGTAAAGATCTACGTAAAGAGTTATTATGAAACTCAGTTTCTTTAATTAACTCATCCATAGCTTTTTCAAGCTCAAGTAATTCTTCAGGCTCTATAGAATTATTGATAAAGTCATCATATTCTTTACCTTCAAGATTTCTTTCTGCAGCTTCTTGATTAGCTTTTTGAATTTTTTCATTAAATTTTTCAAAGCGTTCTGCAAGATCATCAAGAACATTTACTTTAATTTTGTATGCATTTAGTGCACGACCAATTTGAGCCGCACTCTGTTGTGCTGATTTTACAAATAGTTGTAATGACCTAAAAGCTTCTGGAAACTTAGCAAGTCTATTAGCACGTTTTCTAGGGGTGTCTGCATCTTGCCAAATTTTAGCTAGTTTATTCTCTGCATCAGAAAACAACATTCTAATAAGAACACCATTCTCAGGTAATTCTCTAACAGCTTCACTGAGATTTTCTAAAAAATCAATTACTTCTTGCTTAGTTTTAAATTTAAGAAACTTCTTACGAGCTTTATCACGCGTAGTTTGATGTAAAACAACATCCTGTTTTTCCATAAACTGATCCATAAGAGAATTAAACTCTTGTTCAGTTAGTACAGATTCAGTATATTCTTTATTTAATACTTTTTCAGGAGCTGGTTGTTCTTCATCTAAAGTTTTCTTAGATAACTCACTAGCTTGTTTCTTTTCTTCTGCAGTTAAAGGTTTTTCTTCAATAGGCTCAGGTTTTACTTCAGTTGTTTCTTCACCTTTTTTAACTTCGGGTTTTTCAGCTTTCTTAACTTTCTTTTTAGTAGGAAAACCCTCAACATCTATCTCTAGCAAACCTCCAGACTTCTTGTCTTCAACCTTTGCATAAGAATTTTTAAGTTTAGCTCTAAGAACATCACCTAAACGAAAAACGTCTTTCTCAGATAAACCTAGCTCTTTACGAGCAAACTCCATATATTCTTGTTGTCTCTTAGAAGGTCTAGTTCTATTACTAGCAATGTATACAGCTTTTTGTACATCGTTTTTAAAATTAATGTTAAAACCTTTGTATCTAGGCTTAGCACCTTTTAATTCCTTAGGTAATACATCAAAATCAATATCTTCGATCTCAGAATCTTTAACTGCAACACGTTCTTCAACAACAGGTTTTGTGTTAGGCTCATCAACTGTTTCAGTAATAGTCTCTGATTTTGCACTAATGTCGCTTTCTTCACGTACTTTAGTATCTGCGTCATCTTTAAGATTAACATCGTCTGCTGCTTTGTTTGCTGGCTTACGTAATATCTTATCTAGTGAAAAAGTAATACCACCACCAGCAAATATACCTAAGGTTGTAGCAAGAGCACTTCTACCATAATCTAATTCAGTTTCTGTCCAATCAGCAGCTTTACCTTGAGCTTGTTGTTCGATAGATTGTCTTGCAGCATCATCAGCAAAAGTATATATACCTGCTTCTGTCGCACCTAAAACTGTTTTAGCTTTAACGCTATCACGTAAATATGCTTTAATTGCAGCCTTAGTTGTTTCTTTTGCACCTGACTTACCTATAAGACCAATACCTAATGTACCAATACCAACATAAGTTGTTGGGTCGGCCATAAGTGCACCACCAATTTCTAATAACTGATCCCAAAAAGATTGAGAGCCATCACCAAAAGAATCTACTTGATCCCAGGTCTGCATCATTAACAAGTAATCTTGTTTTTCTTGCTTAGTAAGATTCTGCATTGCTACTGCATCATAACCTAAACGAGGTAAGTTCCAGTTAATCCAATGCTGCTCACCAGCCCACATTTCAATTAGTTCATCATTAGAGTAATCACCAACAAAACGTCTTTTAAGAGCACCAATAAGTTCTTTATTGTTTACTTGGTCTTCATATGTAAGACCTTTTTTTGCTTCTTTAAAACCTTCTACATCAAAATAGTAAGGATCTGCATTTTCTTGTGGATCTAACTCTGCAATCTTAGAATCTAAGGTAGTCTTTTTTGCATCTATAGATTCATCATAACGAGATAAATCAACTTCATTGTTGTCATCTAAATACCAAGGTTTAATTTGTTTAGTTTCTTCAGTATCTTCAATAACTTTTTCAGGTTGTACTAAATTTAATTCAGGAAAAAACTCATCTTCTTCTTTTTGAACTTTTTCTGTATCAACTTTATCATCTTGTAGCAAATCAGGTACAAGGTTTAATTGCTTAAATGGATCATACAGTGTTTGCGTCTGCGACATTATTATCTCCTACTCTTAATTGAGGCACAAAGTTTTTAATTGTATTACTTGCATCTTCTAATCGTTTTACAACACCATCTTTTTTACCTGATGCTTTACGATCCATATATTCTCTATGAATCAACAATTGATCTGCGGCTTCTTCATAGTTACCTTGATTAAACTGTCTAACCCAGTTGTAACCACGCTTTACATCACCACGATATGTAAGTGACATTAGTTCACCTTGTAGTTCAGGAGTAAACCTGTTGAATGACCCAAAAATATCTTCGGCTAGATCTTGATGATGCTCATATGCAGCAACAAAACCTTTATCTATCCACTCACCAGTTTGACCAACTCCGTATGTCATTACCCCTCTATCATCTTTATAAAATCCAGGTACAAAACCCTCTAGCGTAACAATACGCTTTTGAGGGGCTGTTAATTTAATACCATATATACTTTCAACTTCTTTAATGGCGGCGTTTCCATATAAAGTATGTTTAGGTACTTCACCTTTAGTCCAAGGATTTTCTTTAGTGCCTTTATTTTCCATAATCTTCCTCAGGAATTTGATTACTTAAATCACGACCTGTAAGTTGAATCATCATATTAATAAAATCATTATATGAAACATTCTTCTCATACATATCATTTAAGATCAAACGTCTATTCTCAGGTACTAACCAGGATTGATACTTAACATTTTGAGCATTACTAGGCTGATTAGGAGCTTTAATTATTTCTGTAGGACTTTCTGCACCAGCAACTGCATTAGCAGTACTAGGCATTCTTAAACTACCAGCAGAAATATTTATATCCTGATTTTCAAAACTTTCCTTATTTGCGTTAATCAAGTTCATTGTTTCTTGATCCCACTGATTAACAATATCAGAAGTTAAATTTTTCCAACCATAATTAGTTACAAACTCATTACGTCTACGAATCATCTCTTGAGTATAGTACTTAACTTTTCTTACTGATTCTGGGCCTGCCGCACCAAATATACTACCACCTCTTGCATTGCCTTTACCAACTGTAAGAAGATTTTTAAAAGTATCTTTAGCCGTAGCTACTGCAGTTGTTGTAGCAGCTTCTCCGTGTTCAATGTATGCCTTAATTACTGAATCATACTGAGTCTTTGTTAACGATGACTTCTGTGTTAACAAGTTTTGTAAAGTAAATGTACCATCACTAATACTATTTAATTGTTGAGCATATGTTGCAGCATCCCCTTCAGCCTGGTCAAACTCATTTAAGGTAGAAGCTTTAATAGCTGCTTTAGTTGAGTTATATTGTGATAGAGTATAAAACTGTTTATTTGCTTCTAAATAAGCTAAGCCTCCTACTACATCGCCCTCAGCAGCAAACGTAGTCAAGCCTCTATCAGATTCTGTTTTTTTGTTTTCATAATATTTTTTTACATCAGAGTATTGTTTATCTCTAATAGTATCTATTTGACCTTCTATTGTACGAATCATTTGTCCATACACGGGGTGTGTTTGATAGTTTACGCCAGGAGTAGGTTCAATATTAAAAGCTTGATTTATAGCTGTCTTGTAGTCAAACGTAGGATCATTTTGTACAGCCTCTAAAATGTTTTGGCCTACAATACGAACATACAACTCACCTGTTTTAGCTTTACCTAGTTGCTCACCTGTAGGAGAAACTTGCATCATTTTAACTAGGTTAACACCTTTGATTTCTCCGCCCATTTGCATAGCTTCTAGGTCAGTATTAACTAAAGAAACCAAAGCAAGTTCATTAGCAGTGTCTTGCTCTCTTTGCAGATCCTTAAGATCATTATCGTAAGCTTTGCCTAATTCGTTACCAACAACTCTTAAAGCTTGATCAAAATAATCTGCGTGTAATGCATCCGTATTATTTAATGATAATCTATAGTTTTCCATTTGCTGAAACATAAAATCTCTTCGATCAGCAATAGGTAATTTCTGAGCTTCTGAAATAATACGTTTAGCTTCAGTAAGACCAGCTACATTTCCTTTACTGCGTTGCATAACCGCTTCTCTTTGACCACGCAAATCAGCTTCGGACTTCATAATCTTAACGCCTTCTTTAGCAATTATTCCAATTCCTTCAGCTAAAGATTGCCCAGAACTCTTCAATGGAGTTATTGTAGGCATATCTACAGGTGTTGTAGCTTTATAGTCTAGTGTTCCTAGCTCTGTTCTTTCAATAGCTTGTTTATTAAGCTGTACTCTTGATTCTCTTGGCATCCTCAAACGCTCCTATTAACCTAATCCCCACGTACCTTTAAAGGAATTGTAAGATTTATTCCAGGTCATACCTGTATTGAAACCACCACCAGCACCATAGCCTTGAGCAGCTCCAGCACCAATTTGTAAGACCGCAGCCAAACCAGTAGTCTTTTTACTTTCTGCAATATTAATTGCATTCTTTGTTTTCATAAAATCGGATTGTGATTCCATACCAATTTGTACAAGATCACTCTCATTTAATGCAGTGATTGTTCCATCACTAATTGCTTTTTGTGTGTATACATTAGCTAAATTTCTAAATACTGCACCTCCAGCAACACCAGATTCTGCAGCACCTACTTTTATTCTGGATTTTTGTCGCAGAGCCTCCCTCTCATTCTGAGTGAGTTTTATTGCTGCTTCTTTTTTTGTTTCTTCCGCTTGCAGCACACGTTGTGCATTCATAATCTTTTGATTTTCAATAGCAGCAGCTTGTTGTGCTTCAGCAGCTTGATTAGCAGCCGATATTTGAGCAGCTGTTCCTATAGCACCTACGGCAGCCATAGTAATAGGATCACACATAATCTTGTCTCCTTAATTCAAATTTATAAAAAGGAACTTTTTTGTCAGCTAAAAGAACAGGTTTAGGATCTATCCTTGCTCCTAGCTTTCTTAACCATCTAACAGATGTCTTATGTTCACTACTCACATAGTTTGTAATGATAGGGAACATCTTTAATAAATGCATAAATACGCTAATAGTATATTTCGCCATATCCCATTTGTATTCATTGATACGTTCATCTGTTAATAGATAACCAATACCTTTTCCTAATTCTGCACTAGGAACAACTCCAAAGATACCTGATACAGTTCCTTCGTACATTATCAGATACATTGAGTCCTTATATGTATTAACAGTCTTTTGTAAAACTCTACGGTAAGTTAATCCTGTAGAAGCCTCAACTTCCTTCAGGTCATCTTCTTTTAACTTTAAATTAATCACTTCGTGATAATATTTTTCTTCATACAGAATTATCTCTACCTTCATACTTTCCTCTATAAACTTAATGGGTTCGCATTTCTATTATCGAACTTGTCTTCAGCCTTCATAATGTCCTTCTCAAGTCTCGAAATACTCGAATCTATGGACTTTAATCTCTCGTTAATACTAATAATCGCTCCAGAATTAGTTGTGACTCTAGCGGACATAGGAGCATCGTCATACGCTATAGTTTTTTCGTGTGCTTGTTCTTGCAACCCACTAACAGCACCTTGTAAATTTTGGTATTCTTGCCATACCAAGGTAGCAGACCAGGCAATACCTGCAACTGCAACTGCAATTGTTACGATCCACTGTGCAGACATTTTCTTACCTGCAAGTGCTTCCTTAATAAAATTGAGTATCGCCTCCATAAAATGGTGTCTCCTTATAAAAATCTTGTTTGTAATTATTTAATATACCACTATCAGCCATCTCTACTTCATCATAGAAATCAGTATCTTCATAGAACTCCATTTCTATTAACTGTAGATTATCAACTAATTGTAAGGTATCAGTTAGTGCATCATTCCCGAGGCTACTCCCAGAGAATATAGAGTTAACACTGTTAGCATCCATAGTACTATCAACGAGGGACACAATTTCAACTGCTCGCATTGTTTGTAAAGACTTTGTTTCATTTTTCTTTTTTACTTCCTTCTTACTTCCTTTCTTAGTTTCCTGTTTTTGTACCTTAGGCTGAGCCTTAGCCACTGCAACTGTAGGTTGTTGTACAGGTTGACTAACGGTTGGGGTATCCACTTTAACTTCATCTACTTTAACTACCTCTACTTTAATTTCTTCTATCTTAGGAACACCGTTGGCATCCAGATCATATTTTATGTCTGTTACCTTTGCGATGTCGTACACAGGGTCTGTAATTAAATCTAAGGGTATTTCTTGGTAATCGTAGGTTAGATAAATATCACCAATACGAATATCATCTGAACCATTCCAATCACTTGATCCTGCAATACCCATCCAAATTTCTTTGGCTAGACTCAGTTTTTCCATATCGTTATACACTCTATCGACATTGATCCACTGTCCTGTGGTAATATTGTAGTCCATAACCGAGTCATCAATCATAGTACCATTTTCATCAATAAGTGCTATTGCGATTGCTACTTCACCTGGGGCATACGAGTAATATTTATATCCGTAGTTAACCTGAGTAATCTCATACGTAAGTTTATCTAAGTTAATCTCGTGTTCTGCTACTGCACTATCTCTGTAATTGAGGCTTGCTCCTGTGTAAATGTAGGGATCATAACTACCATCTCCGTGCATATGAATATTAGGATACTCATACTTACTATCAAGAAATTGTTCATAAGGACTTGTGATTAAGTTATCAGTTGTTTCTGCACTGGTCCAAGTTCCAATTACGGTCAGGGCCACAAATAGGCTTTTCTTCATCTAACTTTTCCTTATCAATCATATTACCATCTTTGTCAATATACCCAGCATCAATCAAGATCTGTTTCTTAGCTAAGTACTCTTGGTAATCGGGGCGTAACTCTGGATACTTGTTCCACATCTCTTTTGCTTGATCACCAATAAGACCCTTGAAAGGACAAGGAGTATTACTATCGATCATTGCTTGGAATACACGAGGGTCTTGACACATAATTGCTACGCTTGCGACCTTCATTCCACCAGAACGTAGTTCACGGGCCAATTTAATGCGTTCACAATTTTCATCTACTACAGTAGTACCCATAGAAACACCTATGACTGTCCCTTGTACACCACCACTGATCGCACTAACACATACATCATTATTGTTTACAGTGATGTTTGGTGCTCCTGCTCTCTGCACTGGTTGGTTCTTATAGTCAACCGTAGAATTAGACGTAGTAGTATTATTACTTGTACTTTGAGTTGTTGTAGTAATATTTGTATCTGCTGCAAAAATAGCTACAGAGACAAACGCTAATAATACTAATAGCTTCTTCATCGTGTTTTTCCTACTTGAGACCCTACGTAAAATTCAATAATCATTGAAGCCCAACCAAATACTTCTTCATATTTCACCATACCATCTACAGGTACAAATGTAGTTTTATCACCAGTAATTTCAAATCCTAATATTGATACACCTTTCTCGACTACAGGGATTACTGTTTGTACATCAAAGATAACTGGTGCTAATACATATACAACAATTAATGCTAAGATTGTAAAGAATATAACCCTACGAGTAAATGCTGCTGCCGCAGATTCAGTCTTAGCGTATTCGCGAGCATCATTAAGTGCTTGCTCTCTTGCTCCCATAGCTTGCAACATTAACTTTTGCTGCTCGGCCTTCTGTTTCATATTTTCAGCAATAAGCTTTGATACAAAACCCATTAGTATAGGGAGCATATTTGTTAATATTGCTACCATTTATTTCTCCAATTTATCAAATAACCTTTTAAGCATTTCTTTAATTTCATCAATGTCACGCTTATAGTCCTCTTTAAGAACATACTGGTGAGGAAGATGAGACTGACACTCGTGAAGGTTTTCCTCGACCTTTCGCATATCGCTACTCAGTCGAGATAAGAAATAACCTAACATAGTTACTATAATGCCTAAGAGAAATAGAAAAATGTCATTTATTTCCATTTCTTATTCCTTTATTCAGGTTTAGGGTATGCGTCTTTAACAGCTTGAATTTCTGCTTTCCAAGCATCAATACCTTCGTGAAAGATTGTATCTAACTGTTCTTCGATACTAGGATAACGCACCGCTCGCTTTTTAAAATAATCTCTTAATTCAAAACTAAGGGCATCGTAAGCTGCTTGAGCTTCTTCTAATGTATCGTAAGCAACACCATCGATTTCTTCTTCTGATGCGACAAGACCATTCCCTTCTTCATTAGATTGTACATAATATTTCATTATATCGCTCCTACTGTGCAAGTTATAGAACCACCATATCCAGAATTAAGACCATTATCTGTATAATAGTTTACTTTTGCTCTGGCATTAATAGTTCCTGTTGCTGAATAAGTTGTCGTTGCACTGTATGAACCTCCTCGAGTTCCCGACAGGCTGTTGGTTTCTGGGAAGGATATAGTGTATTTGTCACAACACGATTCAGATTGCCCAGACATAGATATATTGATTCGTGAAAATTCACTCCAATAAGGATTACTATTTGTCAAATATCCAGAAGAATAGAAATTTACATTTTGGTTTTCAGTTATATAGGACGAGCTAGCTGATATTGATGTAGTATTCCAACCGCTTTTAGCTAAACCGCTTAAGCTAGTAAGGTCTCCTGACAGAAAACTTGAAGTTGTGCTAATCCCAAAAGACATAGATGAACCATCGCTATCCGTCAAACTACTTGATGCTAAATTTGAGTATGGGGTTTGGTATAAAACAGTGGTTTCCGTGCCATCCCAACTCTGACTTGATTTGGTAAGAGTTATCGAACCATTAATGGAGTTGGTTAAAGTTATTGTACTTGGGAGAGTAGCATTATTACTTACAGTTGCTGTAAAGGTTGCATTAGTTGACCCTGCTCTACGCCAAGTAGCGTCGTGAGTTACAGACTGAATTTGGTAATAAGTATAAAATGTTCCTAGAGCTTCTGAACTCTCTTGACCTTCTGATGACTCGGAAAGTTGCAGTGTTAATAAAACTGAATTTGCACTCATAGCAGCAACTACATCTGAAAAGGGAATTGTGCATCTATTTACATAAGTGCTTTGTTCTGTAACACTTGAGAAGTTAATAGTTGACGAACCTATCTTAAGTGATGGAGTTGTTGTTGCTGCATTTGTGTTGGTAGTAATATCTATAACTATATTATCCCCAGTCAGAACCACATCACTAACACCTGAAACATAACTCGTACTCTCTATTGTTGGTATGGTTGGATTAATTAGTGCCCTCCATTCTGAACCATTATATACATACAATTTATTTTCAGTAGTGTTGAAATACAGTTCACCATTATTTGGATTTGAAGGTGCGGAGGCTACTTTAGCAACCTTAGCATCATTTGCTAACTTAGCCGCAGCAATACTACCTTCTGCAAGGCGGTCAGCACTTAAAGTTCCTGTAGTTAATGCACTAGCGTCATTACTTGGAGGAACATTATCCAAAGCACCTGATTTAACATCACCTGTGCTGTCTAGTAAATTTGCTAAATCTCTTGCTCTACTCATTCTGCCTCCTTAGGATACTTGGCTTTAATCTCTTGGATTTTTTCTACCCAAGTATTAGTATTATTTACCTTATCGTCATACATCATTTCAAATTGATTGAGGGCGTTGTATTCTCTTTTTCTGTTTGATTCCCATTCTAATGCCATCTTCTCTTGCATAGCATCATATTCATCTTTATCCCAAAGACTTACTCTAACATTATCATCACCCAGTGTAGATTCAATATCATCTTCACTAGCAATCTCAACAGAAGTAATTAAACTTTCATCTGTTACCTC
>Ga0255770_10003983_pt1 | contig 12590 bp, 8 predicted proteins | sample 071ome_22_FD_179968 | JGI IMG/M metagenome (GOLD analysis project Ga0255770, IMG submission 179968) | Coastal salt marsh microbial communities from the Groves Creek Marsh, Skidaway Island, Georgia - 071404AT metaG (version 2) | ecosystem: Environmental > Aquatic > Marine > Intertidal zone > Salt... | reverse complement strand
CGTCTTTATTTTCTATTGACTAGAACCATGGTCCATCCAAAGGAGACGTCGGCGATACGATATCGATCATTGAGTCATAAGACGCCGCATGTGAAGCGAGCGTCTTCGGATGATCCTTATCCATCATCATTTCAACATTCATATGGACGAGATTTTTTGATCGGCGCTGCTTCGCGATAGAGTCGTTGTCTCTAACGCCGGTAGGCGGTCTCATCAAAGAATCTTCTTTGTATGGAGAAAGATCGTCATCATCGTCATCGCACTCGATTCCGTCCTCACCATCATCTTCTCTATCCTCTCCCTCGCACAACTCCTCCTCGTCTTCGTACACCATATCTTCCTCTTCCTCGTTTTTCTCTTCTTCTTCTATGCACGCGTGCTCGTATTGCGACACTTGAGATGAAAACGATGGTCCATTATTTACATTGTCGACATCCTTGCTGTTAATATTGTTATTCTTATGATTATACTGTTGTTGTTGTTGTTGTTGTTGTTGGCTTTCAGTCATGGATGAATTGTATCGTTCCAAGATATTTCGCGAAAATAGCTCGAGCTCATTCGTGGCCAACCAAGAGTCTTCCCCGACAGCCAATCTCAAATCATCCGTTAACATCGGTTCGTTATAAAGAAATCCTTCGCTCTCTAATTGTAATCTCGCGGCGCAAATGCACGCCAAGGCGAGTCGAGAAGGTTTCACTGCAGAAACTTCCGCGTCTGACACAATCGCATGGTACATCGCATAGCTAACGTCTTCAATCTTATCAGAAAGCTGCGCCCGTTCGGCGTTACCATCGTCTGGCTTTCTGGTCAGAGCCAAGATAGCCTCAATGAAATGACTCGGTCGCACGACGCCCATGGACCATTTCAACTCGACGCACACGGCCAATTCCATTTTTCGAATGATATCAACAGAATAAATATTTGAGCCGTAATATCTCAACTTGGAGAGACTTGGGACTAACTCCTCGGTCTCTTCGTACTTCGCCGCAACTTGTATGCAACACAGCGCCACCAACTGTAAGGAAGATTTTGGAACCATGACGGTTGAAAGTACGCGATCCTGTTGTTTCAAAAAGAATAGATTGAGTCAGTATTTTTGTCTTCTTTTTCTTCGCGGCCAAAGCTTTCTCCTCTCCACTTGTTTTGTCTGTGTGTTTCCTCCTTGTAAAAAAAAAACAAAAGCAGTTGAAAAAAAGGCAAAAAGAGCCCTAGATTTTTTTTTGCTGACCAAGATATTTCGACTTTTTGTGCCTTTTTGCCTTTTTTTCCTGCAAAAACTCGAAAATTTGCGTTTTTCGCGGGAGAACAAAATAAAAATAAAACGGAAAAACGGAGAGCATATACTACTGCTGCTGCTGCTGCGCGTGCACGCGATGTGCGCCGCGCAGAGAAACAGATCGCAAAGAAAGAAACTTTCGCTTACCATGTATTCCACGGCGACATCCGCCGTCGCCGGACCAAACTGCGCTTCCGCGCACACGTCTAAAATCCACTCCACCAGTGGCACCCGAAATTGCAGGTGTCTCGCGTCGTTCACGTCCAAAATGAAGCGCGCGTCGTCGTCTTCTTTCCTTCGTAAATCGAGCAGGACGTCCTCCCATACCGAGATTTGCGACTCGGTGCTAAACTCTATGATCCTTTCTATGAGATCGCGGACCGTTTTACCTCTTCTACTCGCGTCAAAGGCAACGTTATTCTTCTCGTGTTGTTGTTGTTGTTGTTGTTGTTGTTGATATTTTTTTGCCTCTTCAAGTTCTCGGTGATGGACTAGGAAATCATCGCGATCGATCTCGTCATCGCATCGATACTCCTCGTCGCTTTCCGTGTACGATTGCAGGTGGATCGTCCCAGCAACGTGCGTGTTACGAGCAACCCCGAACCCAAAACCTCCCGTATCCGCGCTCGGGTCGTCCAAACAGAATAACTCGTCTCCGCTGTGCTCCGAAGACACCGATTGGCGACTCACCATCTTTGTCGAAGAAGGTGCTGACACGGCCCCTCCGACGCCCTCGAACGCCTCTTCGCCTTCCCTTTGTCTCTCCTTGCAAAAAAGTTGATTATTTGTCGTCGGAAACGCGTGCGCGGAGGACTGTTGCGAGTAGTCTTGCGAAAACATCTTCTCGAACGATCAACTAGATAAGATTACCACTCCAAATATTCGTTCTTTCAATCTTTATCGCCTTCGATGCGCTCTCACACGACGCGCGTAAAAGTGGTCCCGTTTTGGGGAGCAAAAATTCCCGCCTACGTGACGCTTCAAAAAAAGCTGTTGCGATTTCTCAGAAACGCGGTCGACGCGGACGTAATACGAGATTACGAGCACCTAAAAACAAAGAGCGAACCGATCGTATATTATTTAACGCGATTAAGGCGTCCGAATCGAATTTTGTTCTTCGCGCGAATGAAGAAGGAGGAGGAAAAAAAAGTGAAGAAGTTTGTTGTCCCGCAGCTGATGTCGAAGAAGCCTAAAAGTCGGAATCGAAAAAATTACGCGCCAGGTGAAAGATTTTTGTTTTTCGAGAGAACTGCTTTTTTTCACTTCAAAACCTGTTCTGAAACCGCGCGAGAAGAGCACACGGATGGAAGAAACGCGAGGTAAATTTGTATTGCATCGATGCATCTGAGGTGGTTGTTCACGTTTCACTCTCTCCTTCCTTGAAAACTTCGGAAAACTTCTTCATCCGCACCGTTTTTTGAAAGTTATTTTTTATAACAAACCTTGAACGAGTTCGTAAATATCGCGTTCGACGCGTGTGCGTTTGAGCGGTACAAAATAGATGTATGCGCGCGAAAACTTTCACGCAAGTTGTTGGAGGGGATCGTACAAACTTAGTTTCCACAGTTTCGATGGGTCAAGTGGATGAACAGCTTCGAATTCGTTTTCTCCGATCGTTTTTTTAATGGTGTCTTTTTGAAAAGTTGAATTTTTGAACGCAAACGACGTCGAGCGCACAAACTCTGTCGTGGTAATACACGCGTGCAAAGCGAATATGCGTTCGCGTTTCTTACTCGAAACGCGTAACGGATGCATCTTGCATTCATTTCATGCTCTTTCGATGTTTTCTATGCGTGACTCCCCTGCGTAAACTCTCGTCGCCTTGTGGTCAGTCCGGATATTTTATTTGATGTTGTTTGCTTTTTTTCAACATCAAAAATCGTTGTGTCAATTGTCAATTTTTTTTTGGCGCGTGAAAAAAAGGTAAAAACTGAGCACCCGTGCTAAAAAAAGTGTTCACATACGAGTACTCGTACCTGTACGTAGCTGCCTTCAACACCCCTTTGGGGGCAAAAAATTTTTGTTCCTCAAAACTCGTGTGTACTTTCATCTCGCCATCTCGAGAGATATGAGACGCATCGCTGGCGTCTCGCAAGCGGACGAGAACATCGACGAGGCGAATGAGACGCTTTTGATGATGTCTTCGTCGGGGAGGAGAAGTGGACGCGCTGCCTCTTCGTCGTCTTCCACGGCTTCCGCAAGCTCCTCTTCGGGTGGGAGTAAGTCGGGTCGGGGACGCGGCAATCCGACAAAAAAGGTCGGGGCTGTGGTCCTGCCTTCCTCGCGGCAGGCGCGGAGAAAAGGATGCTGCTCGAAACAAGCCATAGCGACGCAGTCAACCATGGACGAGGTGCTGCCACACGTCGTAGAGAGAGAACCGGTGATCGTCGAAATAGATGATAAGAGTAATGAGATTGGAGAAGACGCGTCTGAAAAGGCGTTCGCATCGACGAAGGAAGAAAAAGAAGAAGACCAGATGTCTCCTTCTTCTTCTTCTGTTTTGATCGACATCGACGGAAATGATGTCGAAGCGAAAGAAAAAGAAGATGATGTTGACGATGATTCACGGTCAGTCTCGACGCTCTCCTCGACTTCCTCGGCAGAATCACTCTTGATAGCTAAATCCGTAGCAGGCGAAGAAGAAGAAAAAAAAGGCGAAGTCGCCATTGACATCGAAGTCGATGATGATGAAAATGACGTTCGAACTGATAACAGCGACGATGAAGATGATGATGACAACGACAGAGCTGAAGGAGAAGATGATATCGAATCTGGTCGTCGTCGAAGTCGCCGAAGAAAGAGTGAGTTGGCTGAAGTCTCGGACGACTCAATGTCCTCGGGATCGTTGTCATCAAAATCTTCAGCTAAGAAGAAGAGCAAAAAGGGAAAGAGCAAAGAGGAGAAGAAAAAGAGCATGAAACTGTCATCATCCTCTACCAAAATTGAGAAAGAGATGAATGAGCGTCAACCGCTGTTGAGCAAAAATAGCGAAGAAGAGAAGAAGAAGGAGGAAGAAGAAAAGAGTAAGAAGTCAACCTCCGGAGCGGGATTTGCAAAGACTTGTAAAACGATCGGTGCTTTCAGCGCGTTGACCATGACGGCGGCGGTGTGCTTCATCGGGTACCAGGTTTATCCAGTCGTGAACGATGATTTGTCTCTCGGAAACATCGCTCAACACTTAAAATCGTATTTGCTAGTTGACTTACCCAACGGGAATTTGAAGCCGGTTCTGCCAGATGAAAGCGATTTGCTACCGATTGATGCCGACGGTAACTTTATCTTACCGGGTGGAAAGAATGAAACGGCCTCATCCTCAGTGCTCCCGGTTACTTCTTCGAAGAAGACGAGCAAATCTTCCTCTTCTTCTCTGGAGCCTTCGGAAGAAGATGCGGAAGACACGCATCCGGATATTTTGGAGGAAGCTGTCATTGGTAGAAAAGAAATCGAAGAGGACGCCGATGCCGATGCCGACACCGATGGAGAAGAAGATCAATTAGAAAAGAAGAGTACGTTTGGAGGATTTCTGAGGTCGAAAGCCAAGGAAGACGAGCAAAGTAGTGCTTCCACCGTGGAGGACGCTTCTGATGATTCCGAGCAAGGAAGTAAGGAAGACCTCGATGAAAAGGCTGATGATGAGCAAGAGGAGGAGCAAGAGGGAGAGGAAAAAAACGATGATCAAACTGACAAAGAAAGCAAAGATTCCGAAGTAAGTACGGAAGAAGAGCAACAAGAAGACTCTTCGGCCAATTATTCCGGTAAAGAGCTCGAGAAAGGTTCCATCTCTTCCGGATATGCTCGATCGAAGGAGCGTTACGCAGAAGCAGTGAAGAACTTCAAGTCTGGCAAGATGAGCACCTCCGGTAAAATGTACGAGCTTGGACCATCAGAAACGCCAAAAGATGTTGAAGAAGGCGAAGGCGAAGTATCCGAAGAAGAAAAAGAAGAAGAGGAAGTCAAAGTTGATGAGGAGGAAGGTGCAAGTTCTCCAGAAGATGACAAACCTACGACGATAAGTTCAGTTATACCGAAAGTAGATGCAGTGGCTAAGATTGTAGACAAAACTAAAGATATCGTCAGCTCTGCGCTTGAAACGATCGATCACTTAGAAAAAGGAACCGAAGAAGCGCCAAAAGAGACAGAAGAAGAAGGAAAAGAAGAAGAAAATGAGAACGAAAATGAAGAGGAGACGCGCGCAAATTCGGATGATATGCCTTCGCTGGAAGGAATTTCAACCTCGAGCGTAGAGAAGCGCATTAATGAAGACCGATCGAACGCAAGCAAAGCGAGTGCGGAAGCGGATAAAATAGTTGCTGCCAAGGTTGCTGCTTCTGCTGATGATGTTACCAACACGTCTGATGCAGCTGAAACGACGACGAATCTGAGCTCACCAAAGATTATCGTCTCCAAAGCATGCGAAACATCCGAGGATGAGACCGCTTTAGGTCTTTATCGACAAGTCAATAGCCAATGCGAGTCTACTGCAGACGGAAACAAGCCAATTGGATGTATTCCACAGACGAAGAATTGCCAAGGATGCTACTTATCGGACACGCCAGCGGCATCGCAGAAAGATTCACTCACACAGTGCGCGAGTGTTGTTTGCGATTTCCACGACGTCCAAGGATGCAAATCTTAATTAAAGAACATATACATATGGATTTAGGTATTAAATATAGCGAATTGTTAGTAGAGAGGACATATTAAAATCGTTGGTCATCTGCATGATGCCTGTGTTACTACGGATGTATTTCTAATCGTACTCCGGAACATGGCCAGTCTCGAATCGTTTTAAACACCTCAATCGCTAAATCAAAAGAGTGATGTTTCAAAACTGCAGGAATTTCGTCGAAGTAATGATACGGAACCGCCTGTCCAACATCTCGCCTCTTATACGGACTAAAGCCATATAAATGCACTTCCTCGCAAATTTGGGAGGCTAAAATAACAGCGTACGCTCCAGACATCGCTTTTCCAGTTTTACTTGTGCCCATTTTTTGCGCAGTCAAGTGCGATAAGACGTCCCATGATCGCTGCGCGTGCACAACTAGTTCGGGAGACCATATTTTTAACCCCTTATTCGTTCTTTGACGCATAAGTCTGGCGTATAAGTGCTTCCTAGCGTAATTTGATGTCACTTCGAAAACCATGAGTGTAGAGTTTCTCTTGGAAGCGTGCTTCGCTCCGCGACCATTTTTCAAAATCACTTTCGGTTTCGACTCGTCCACTTCCGCAGTCTCTTCTGTTTGACTGGATACATCATTATTCGCGTCGTCTTCATCTTCCTCACTGTATTCGCCATCTCCGCGAACGAAACGTTTCGTGTGCTGCTGATTGATCAAGTCAAACGTCGTCCTATACCCAACGTCCTTTTCAAACCCATCTATCGGCGCATAGTTCACTCTCCAAACCGCATCTTTCTCATCGATTTCTTTACCGTATCCTTTTCCTAATATCGCTCCCGAGTTCCCCACAATCGCGCACGTTCCAAAGCTAAACTCCTTGTGATCCTCGTCCTCTCTCGGGAGCTGTTCGACTAAATCGCCTCTAAAATCTAAAATAATCTCCTCATCCTCTGACGTTCCGACGCGTCTGGTCATTTCATCTTGCCAGCTGTTTCCACTTCTCTTATTCATCAGCAAAGAGTTTTGTTCTGTTCCATTATCTCCGCTGTCTTCCGCGACACCGCTGCGACTACCCGGTTCCACTCTTTCGCCGTTCCTATCGATCTTCACCACTCTCACCCCCGGTTCAAACATCGATCTGTGCATGATTAAACTTCTCGTTTTCGGTTTATTTCTAGTTCTCGCCGGATCGTAATACGCACCGGTGACTCGTATGAACAGTGGATCGTCCACAGATTCCAATCGACGCCAAACTTTCCTTTCCTTCTCATCGCCTCCCGAGGATACGCACCGGCCATTCGGGCGAACTTCGCTCGTACCTTTCGGACCGACGTGCTCTAACGTAAACTCTGCTTGCTGTTGAGTTGGCCCACTCCGCCTGTTTCTTCGTCTACTACTGCTACTGCTGCTGCTACTACTCGCGATAGGCGCTGGTGGACTCGATAATCGTTTCTGCTCTCGCGCAACGTATTCCTCCGTCTCTTTATCCAAAGCTTGCCTCTTTTCTCTCTGTCGTTCCAGTTCGTTTTCGTCGTTGGCTGACGAGGAGGAGGAGGAGGAGGAGGAGGAGGAGGAGGAGGAGGACCTCTCATCGTCCTTGTCTTCTCCGTCGACAATCAACGCAGTTCTGTCTCTTCCATCGTCGCGACGATAGTGACGACGAGAAAGAGAAGAAGAGGACGAAGAGGACGCGATTAAACTTTCATCGAACGCCTCCCCGACTCGTCGGTGGCCGTGGAAGAAAGTCGCGAATACCGTCGTCGCGAAGAGAAGCGCGAGGATGGACAACAGAGTGTTTTTCTTCGTTTTTTTCCCTCCTCCTCCTCCTCCTCCTCCTCCCGCGCCTCCTCCGAGAGCAGCGACGGAGACGCCCGACGAGTGGTTCGCGCCGCTCGAGCTTCGCCGCATGTGTATCCCCTGCCCCACCTTTTTTTTTCTTTCGTTACGAGTAGAGAGAGAGGAGTGTGTGAGGACGTTCGTCTCATCTCACTTTTTGGGTCCCAAAAAAACTCATCTCACCCCCAAACAAAAACACAGAAGAGAAGAGTTGAGAAGAGCACCGCGTGATGATGGCGCACACGTCGACCGCTGAAATCGACCGCTCAATCTCACGATTCATCTCTCGAGGAAATGAAATCGCAAAACACGAACCGACGACGTCGTATTACTGCAAACTGAGAGCGACGGAGCTTTTAATGGAGACGAAGCCGCGACCGGACGATTTGATTCGGAAACTGTTGGAAGAATTGGAAGTACGTTTTTTGACGCTTTTTGGTGTTTCGTTTTTCTCTCCTTTCTCTGTCTTTTCTCCGCGGCGGCGCGCGTGGAGTAGTCTTCGAGACGATGCGAGATACGAAGACGTGCCGCCGCTCTTATTACTCCTACTGTTTTTTCCTTTCTTTCTTTCTCTCGAACGCGACGAGATGGTCGCAAAAATATCAAGGCCCCGCAGGTTGCCTTTGACTGACTAGACTCGCTGCTCTGAACTCAAAAAAAAACAGAGACAAAAGCGATCGAGGAAGATAACCTCGCATCCGTCGATTGATTTTGCGAAAGTAAAACGATTTGCACTATCTGTGTACGATAGAGCGGACCAGCGCGACCGACGAAAGATGTTTACGAAAGAGCTCGTGGACGCCTTTGATGCGTCTGCGGCGTTTTTGTATTGCCTGGAAAGTCAAATTTTCACGCCGTATAAAGAGCAAGGTTGCGATTTTAACGAGGATTTACGACAAAGAGCGGAGTACGCGGAGTGGAGAGCATACGACGTGGCGTTGGCGTTGAAGTGTGGAAAGAACCCGACGCAAGTGGCGGATGCTCTTGACGGCACCAGTGGTGATGGTTTAGGCGGAGAATTCCCAAATATTGGCGGTGTGAGTTTAGCCGCAGCCGCACCGCCTCCATTGGATCTTCCGAACGATGTACCGAAACAACCTGAGGAAAGACCAGGATGCGTTGCTCAAGAGAAGAAAGATGGGGAGCAGTCGAAGAAGGAGAAGGAGCATCAACAACGCGAACAAGAAGTCAAGCAAGAAGAAAAAGAAGACGAGGTGAAACCGAAAGAACAAGTTCAGGATGTAAAAAATACTAAAGTTGAAGAAGGAAAGAAAGAAAGTGTAAAAAACGATGACGATAAAGACGCCGATAGCGTGGTCATTTCTCGCATTGAAACCGAAAAAGTATCGTCGCCTTCTGAGCCCCCAAAACGACAAGAAACGCCGATGTTCAACGGAGTCACATCGACGCGGCATGGCAACACCGATTGGATTAAAATAGAGAGTAAAAAGACTAGTCAGAAGTTCTGGTTCAATGAAAGGACCAAAGAAAAAACGTGGGAAGAGCCTCCAAACGAGTGAGTCGATAGCTTTGCTCAGTTCTATAGAAAAAGCGCGCGTACATAACATTTGTATCATATATTTTTGCGAAATGTACCTGTACCTTGTTACTGTTTGATCTTTATATTATTTTTTTTTTCCAATAGCGAAGACCCCTCTCCCTCTCTCTCTCTCTCTCTTATCATCATCTTCTTTTTCTAATACGCTTTTTACTCATCGCACGCTCTTTGCCTTACATGTAGAAAAGTGCGAAATCGTAATGTGATGATTTACAAATAAAAATCTCTCTGTCTACTCTCGCCGCCGACTTCTTTCAACTTTTTCAAAATCTTTGAGAAGTATTCCTCCAAATATTGCTCCAAAGTTGTCGTCTCGCTTTCATCCATACCTAAAATTTCGTACGTCTCCGCCATCTTATCGCTGTTAAACTCCACGCCCGAACTCAAGACTTCCGCAAACGCCAAACGATCTGAAGCCGCCGTCGTCCATTGGAAAAATCTCGTCAACCCTCTCGTAAATTTCAACAAAAGCACCGGCACTTTGCTCACCTTGGCTTCGTTGCCGCCCAACTTTTCGCAAAGTTCGATGACTTGGTTCACCGTGTACGCCTTCGGTCCTGCTAAGGTCAACACCTTCCCGTTCGCTTCTTCTCTTCTCACCGCTGCCATGGTCATTTGTGCCACGTCTTGCGTGTCCAAATACGCCGTTTTCGTGTCGTCGTCGGTACCCCACAACGATTGCTCCTCCAACACCGGCACGGCGTAGCCGGCAATCAACGGCTGCATAAAACCGCACAATCTCAACACAACAAAATTCATCCCGCTCGCCTTCAAATACTCCTCGACCGCATACTTCATGTTCATCAACGGCACGTCTCTGTATTTTTCGCACTTGTCGATGGAATAAAAGACGTACTTTTGGATGCCCATGGCCGCGGCGATTTGAATCGTGTTCTTCTTCGCCTCCCAGTCGATGGCGTACGAGTCCTCCTCAGGTCTCGCCGTGGACGCGTCAACGATCGTGTGAATGCCCACAAACGCCGGTGGCAACGTTTCTGGTTTCGTTAAATCCGCGGAAACCGTGGTTGCCCCCCAATCTCTGAGAAAATCCGCCGGGTTCTGTCTCGGTCTCACCAAACATCTCACATCGTAGCCTTCGTCCAAAGCTCTTCGAACAACTTGGCGACCCAAAGTCCCCGTGGCACCAATGACCAACATGGACGTCTTTCTGACCGGCGTCCCAGCCGGTGCAATCGGCGTTTCAGACGGTTTCGATGATTCGCCCTCCGCGCGAACGATACTGGTGTTGTATCTCACCGCTCTCGACGATGAGGTGGATGACGTCCCACTCGATTGTCTTCGAGAGGCGTTCGTCATCTTCGTCGCGCCGGTGAAAAACACCGACTTCGCTTGCGGCGCGGTTTGCGTAAAACTCATCATTATATCTCACGTGTGTATTCTTACGTGTTCTAACGCGTGAGTGTGCGAAGGGCTAGGCGCGCGCGCGTCAAAAGTTCTGCGGTAGAGATAAAAGATTATTACCACAAAAAAGCAAGGATAAAAAAAAAACAGGTGTCACTCTTCAGCGCACTCGCTCAGAGGCCAGGGGAGGACCGCGAGGTGTCGTCGGAGCCTCAAAAAACAAAAACTCAGCGAGAGCTCTCCTCCTCTTCCTGTCTCTCTCAGGAGGGGAAAAAAAAAGAAAAAAAACACCTCAAAATCGAAAGAGTGAAGTGGACCTGTGATAACTCTTGCGCTCCCAAAGAATGTTTACTGGTACAGGTAATTATTATTATTATTATTATTATTAATATTACAGTGTAATTATTCACAGCATCAATCATCGTTTCAGATTGTGTTTTCTTTGCTTCTACTTTTGTGCGTGCTTGCGTGCGTGTTTTTCTGCGTGAAAATTTCAGTCTCTCTTCTCCTTTTCGTTTTCAGCGTCGGATAACGGGCGATCTTCAACCGTTTGCGCCGGCTCTTGAATTGGAGTAGTCGTCGCTTCTTCGTCTCCTTCTTTCTTCTCTCCTGTTTTTGCAACAACGAGTGGTCTTTCTGTCAACGCTTCCGCTGGCGTCGGTTTCTTTTCCTCTACTATATCCTGCTTTCCTCCTCCTTCTTGTTCTCCTTCGAATGGGTCGATCAAAGGCGGTTGTTTCTGACGTTGGTTCAACGCGGACAACATCTTACTCAATGCTTCGAAAGATTTTCTCTCGTTTGGTGCCTCCCCAGCGGCTCTCATTTGCACTTTAATCAAGTTTATCAGAGTTTCAGTTTGACGCTTCTGAGCGCGTTCGGCTTCCATCATCTTCTTCGTCCAAGCCGGGGTGATCGGCATAGGTGGAGGTTGGCTACTGGTGACATCGTTCGCGATACTTGTCGTCGCCGTCGATGTCGTCGCTGGCGCTGGCGCTCCATCATTCTTCACGCGCAAAAATTCCGCGACGTTCCTCTCGTAGATAGATCTGAGGTGCTTGAAAACTTCATCTTGCGCGTCGTGGCGTTTGATCGCTTTCATCACCATTTCCATATCGATAATTTTCTTGTTCGGAGCATCTGCAAATCTATCGATGTTATTCACGTGCGTATCAGAACCCAGTTTTTCGTAAGAGCTATAATCTTGAATCCCCAACTCGTGTGCGCGTTTGCAACTCACGCCAGCAAGTTCAGCCATGGCTTTCGTATACGCCACGTGTTTTGGCACCGCCGGGATATTATTTGAGACGTTTACGAACTCCTTCTTGTTATGAACACTTTGTTGAGATGGATCGAGCGGTTGGATTGTCGTTTGTGGCATCTGTGGTTGCATTTGCGGTTGAAGAATCGCTCGCCCTGGCATCTGCTGCGGCGGTATTTGTTGCTGAACTTGCGAGATCATAGACGGAAGACCCGCACGATGTTGGAGAATTTCTTGTTGAAGGCGAGCTTGCACCAACATTTCAATGCGCTGCTGTTCGTTGAGCGCACTCACGCGTGGATCTCCAGCGCTCATAGGGAGTGATTGGCCGATGGCAGGCGGAGGAAGTTTCACCTCTGGCATCGTGTCGAGAGCGAAGGGATTTGGATTCAGAATTGACGAAGATGCCACGTCAAGTCCCGTGAGTGTAGCATCACCTTTCTTAATCATCGTTTGCACGTGATCATTACCTTGCAATCGCGAGAGCTTTTGCTGCATTTGCATCTCGTGCAATTTTTGCACGTACAGCGCTGGAGGCTCTGGTCTTTTCAGCTTTTTTGGCTTCACCGATTCTTCTTTCTTTCTCAGAAAAGCGCCAGGATTTTCGCGCGCTAGCTCGAGAGCTTCTGAATATGCGCGAACAGAGTTGTTGTGCTTGTCGTCCTCGTTGAGTCGTAT
>Ga0255770_10003982_pt1 | contig 12591 bp, 11 predicted proteins | sample 071ome_22_FD_179968 | JGI IMG/M metagenome (GOLD analysis project Ga0255770, IMG submission 179968) | Coastal salt marsh microbial communities from the Groves Creek Marsh, Skidaway Island, Georgia - 071404AT metaG (version 2) | ecosystem: Environmental > Aquatic > Marine > Intertidal zone >... | reverse complement strand
ATCGGGATACGGGCTTGCTATGACGAAGGTAAGCGATGCGCTGAGACGCTGTTTTTTGATTATCACCGGCAACATGGACTTGATATCAAAGTGATTCGTATATTCAATACCTATGGACCCAAGATGCATCCCAATGACGGTCGTGTAGTGAGCAATTTCATTGTTCAGGCACTTAATGGTGAGGATATTACTGTTTATGGGAAAGGGCAGCAGACTCGCTCCTTTTGCTATGTGGACGACCTGATTCGTGGCTTTATCTCTTTGATGGCCAGCGACATCACTGGACCAGTAAACGTAGGAAATCCAACAGAGAGCACAATTTTGGAGTTGGCCGAGACAATCATTCGACTCACAGGTTCACGCAGCAAATTGATCTATCGTGATCGACCTCAAGACGACCCAATGCAGCGTAAACCGGATATTACCCTGGCTAAAAGAGAGTTGGGTTGGGAACCTCAAGTGAATTTGGAAGATGGTCTAAGAAAAACCATCGGATATTTTGAAAGAACTTTAGATCGTTCATAGTTTAGGAGAAAGCGGAGTGTCTGGACAGATTCTTATAGTAGGTGGAGCAGGTTATATTGGCTCTCATGTGAACAAATTTCTATCTAATGCGGGCTATGAAACCTTGGTATTGGATGATTTGAGTTATGGTCATCGAGACTTTGTGAAGTGGGGAAAATTCATCGAGGGTGACATGGCTGACCCGGAACTACTCGATGATGTCTTTAGCCAAAATGAAATCGAGGCTGTTTTTCACTTGAGTGCCTTCATTGCCGTCGGAGAGTCAGTCCAAAAACCCGGCATGTACTACGAAAATAACGTCTCCAAGACCATTGCTTTACTCAACAAGATGGTGGAGCACAATGTGAACTATTTTGTTTTTTCAAGTACCTGCGCCATCATGGGAGACCCCCAGTATCTGCCCCTCGATGAAGCACACCCCAGAAATCCAATCAATCCTTATGGTTGGAGTAAATATATGGTGGAAACTATCCTTGCTGATTATGAGAAGGCTTATGGTTTGAAGTCGGTGGTGTTTCGATATTTTAATGCAGCGGGGGCTGACCCAGATGCTGAAGTAGGAGAGAAACACGAACCGGAAACTCACCTGATTCCGCTCATCTTTGATGCAGTTCTCGGGATTCGAGACCATATCACGATTTTTGGGGATGACTATGACACAAGGGATGGAACCTGTGTTCGCGATTACATTCATGTGAATGATTTGGCTTTGGCCCATCAACTTGGACTGGAATGGATGAAAGAGCATCAGGAAAGTAACGATTTCAACCTGGGAAATGGTGCTGGCTTTACTGTTAAAGAAGTGATTGAGGTTGTTGAGAAAGTGACAGGGCAAAAAGTTCCCTGCAAACGAGGTCCCCGTAGAGAAGGTGATGCAACCAGCTTGATCGGCTCCAGTCAAAAGGCTCATGAAATGCTTGGGTGGAAACCACGGTTTGCAAAGCTGGAAGAGATTGTGGCAACAGCTTGGGAATGGCATCGGAGGATGCGTAGTCAAGGTTGAAATTTAGCCGGCTATGTGAGCGAGAGCCCCTTGCCTTCGTTTCTGATGCCACTTGTTGTTTGTAGGATTATCAAGGAATTTCAACAACCAGGACTTCAAGAGTGCTCTCACATTGAATCAACTTTCAGAGTTTATCACCATTAGAAGGCTTAACTGCGAGTAACTGACTTGTGCTGTATCTACTGTTGTTGAGATAAAATGTCATAACCTTGATCCTTCAATGTGGCTAATTTTCGAGCCTCTTTGAGGTCAGACTCCATCATGTCTTTTAGTAATGCCTCCAGATCATATTCAGGTTCCCATCCAAGCTGAGTCTTTGCCTTGGTTGGATCTCCCAGTAAAGTCTCCACTTCCGTTGGTCTAAAATATCTTGGATCTACGCTAACCAACGTTTTTCCCGACTCTTTACATCGTCCAATTTCATCGACTCCCTGGCCTTGCCAGTCAATCTCAATGCCAGCTTCTTTAAATGCCAATGTACAAAAATCACGAACACTTCTCTGTTGCCCGGTTGCTATGACATAGTCATCTGGTTTTGGTTGCTGGAGTGTCAGCCACATCGCCCTAACGTAGTCCTTAGCGTGTCCCCAATCTCTCTTAGAATCAAGATTTCCAATGTAAAGCCGGTCTTGCAAGCCATTTGCAATCTTGGCTGCGGCTCGGGTAATTTTTCTAGTAACGAAAGTTTCGCCTCTTAAAGGAGATTCATGATTGAACAAAATTCCGTTACAAGCATAAATACCATAAGCTTCACGATAGTTGACGGTAATCCAGTATGCATAAAGTTTTGCGACCCCATAGGGTGAGCGGGGATAGAAAGGAGTTGTTTCCTTTTGTGGTATCTCCTGTACTTTCCCATAAAGCTCTGAAGTTGATGCCTGGTAAACTCTTGTCATTTTTTCCATACCCAAAATCCGTAGGGCTTCCAGAATTCTAAGAGTTCCCACAGCATCACAGTTGGCAACATACTCGGGAGTATCAAATGATACTTTCACGTGTGACATTGCTCCCAAGTTGTATATTTCTTCAGGTCGAACTTCCTGGATTATGCGAATGAGATTGGTTGAATCCGTGAGATCACCGTAATGAAGGATAAACTTCTTGTTGTCTACATGAGGGTCTTGGTACAAGTGATCAATACGATCTGTGTTGAATAGAGAGGCTCTTCTCTTGATGCCGTGTACGATATATCCCTTTGACAATAACAATTCGGCCAAATATGCGCCGTCTTGTCCAGTTACTCCTGTAATTAGTGCGACTCTAGGCATTTAAGCTCCTTGGTTTTTCTCCAAAAACCAATCATACGATTGTTTTATCCCATCTTCGAGACTAGTTGAGGCTTCCCATCCTAGTTCACGAGCCCTGGAAACATCTAGTAATTTTCTTGGTGTCCCGTCGGGTTTCGATGTATCCCAATTGATTTTACCCTCATGGCCAACAACTTCCTGAACGAGACCAGCTAGTTCTTTAATCGTAATATCTTTACCTGTTCCTATATTTATCCATTCAGCCCCTGAATATTCTTCCATGAAATGGAGGCAGGCGTCTGCTAAATCTTCAACAAATAGAAATTCTCGTCTGGGAGTCCCAGAGCCCCAAAGAAGAACAGGTAGATGGCCGCTTTTTTTTGCATTGTGAAATTTGTGTATTAGTGCAGGCAGTACATGCGAAGACAGTAAGTCAAAATTATCATTGGGTCCATACAGATTTGTTGGCATTACTGAGATAAAGTCGCTGCCATATTGCTCTCGATAGGAGTTGCATTGCATGATGCCCGCAATTTTAGCGATCGCGTATGCATCGTTGGTTTCTTCGAGATGACCAGTCAGCAGGTATTCTTCCTTTATTGGTTGTGCAGCCATTTTAGGATAGATGCAGGAACTCCCCAGGAACAGAAGTTTGCGGACCTGAGCTTGTCTTGCGCCTTCCAAAATGTTCAGTTGAATTTGGAGGTTTTGGTAAAGAAACTCGCCTTTTTTGGTTTTGTTGGCCATGATTCCACCAACTTTTGCTGCAGCATCAAATACGAAATCAGGCTTTTCAGATCGAAAGAAGTTTAAAACCTCTGTTTGATTAGTGAGATCCAATTCCACTCTGGTCTTCGTCACCAAATTTTGAAAACCTCTGCTTTCAAGGGCTCTAACGATAGCACTTCCCACCATCCCTCGGTGGCCCGCTACATAAATCTTGTCATCTTTATTCATAGACACTCCCGAGAGTAGATGTTAGCACCGAAAAAGCTTATTACCCAGATTCTCATCGAGTAAAGTGGTGATTGTAGGTTTTCGGTCCTGTAACATATGGATTCAATCATGGCATGTTGAAACTTAACCAAATAACTGTAAATCCGATAGTTAGATATATGGGGATTATTGCTATAAGGTGGTCTGAGAAGTTATGTCTGTGAATCAACATGAAAAGCATTTAAGAGAGTTGGAAGCCCTAAGTGTTTATACGCTTCGGGAGTCGTATGCAAACTTCAAAAACCTGGCAATGCTTTGGTCAATCGGTAAAGACAGCACGGTTCTCTTGTGGCTAACACGAAAGGCTTTTTTCGGCCACGTGCCATTTCCCCTCATTCATGTAGATACAAATTTTAAAATTCCGGCGATGATTCAGTACAGGGATCAACTGGTAAAGAAGTGGAAATTGCAGATGCTGGTCGGGCAGAACCTCAATGCCCTCCAATCAAAACAAACATTTCCAGATGGGTCTATTTCCCGGCTGGATTGTTGCAAGCTTTTGAAAACCAGGGCGTTGGTTGACACGATTTCGGGAAAGGGTAACAGAGTTGTCTTTGATCATGAACAGGGGAAATATGTCCCGGATCGTTCCGGAATTGAGTATGCGGGGGTAATCGTAGGAGCCAGGGGGGATGAGGAGGGTTCGCGATCAAAAGAAAGGGTATTTTCCCCAAGAGGACAGCATTCACAATGGGAGGTTGGGCAGCAACCTCCTGAGTTTTGGGGGCAGTTCAATACGGATTTTCCAAAAGGGACTCACGTGAGAATTCACCCGATTCTGGACTGGAGTGAGCTCGATATTTGGCGTTACATACAGTTGGAGAATATCCCCATCGTTGATCTTTACTTTGATAGGGGAGAAGGGCGAAGGTATCGATCCTTAGGTTGCTATCCCTGCACAAATCCGGTCGAATCCACTGCATCTGACGTTGATTCTGTGGTAAGGGAGTTGGAGTCCGGCAAGTTGGCTAATATTGCTGAGCGTTCAGGGAGAGCGCAGGATGCTGATGATGGTGGTGGACTGGAAACTCTCCGTCGTGATGGTTACATGTAGAAAGAGGATCGGGAGTCAGAATGGATCATTTGAGACTAGTGATGGTTGGGCATGTAGATCATGGCAAGAGTACTGTTTTAGGGCGTTTGCTAGTGGAGATTGGAGCACTTCCCGATGGGAAGCTTGAAGCAGTCAGGGAGACCTGCAAGAAAAACAGTAAGCCTTTCGAGTACGCTTTTTTATTAGATGCACTGAAAGATGAACAGGCTCAAGGGATTACAATTGATGCAGCAAGAGTCTTTTTCAGAACCAAAAAGAGAAGGTACCTTTTTCTCGATGCTCCAGGGCATATTGAGTTTCTCAAAAATATGATCACAGGTGCAGCCCATGCACAAGCTGCGTTTTTGGTAATTGATGCTCAGGAAGGCGTTCAAGAAAACTCCAAAAGACATGCTCAGGTACTGTCTTTGCTGGGAGTTAGGCAGTTTAGTGTAGTCGTCAACAAGATGGATCTGGTTGATTATTCCCAAGATGTTTACAACAAGGTTAAGTCGGATATCCTGGAGTATTTAAGTGATTTGGACTTGACTCCATTGTCTGTCATCCCGGTTGCCGCTATGAAAGGTGCTAATATTGCATCCCTTGACGAGAGTATGAACTGGTATTCCAAGGCGACTGTTTTGAGCCAGTTAGAAGCCTTCAGCGTACCAGAGAGAAATGAGCAGCTGCCTTTTCGAATGTGGGTTCAGGATGTTTACAAGTTTACTGGAAATGGTGACCAGCGCAGGATTATTGCCGGGCGAGTGCATCAGGGCACCCTAAATAAGGGGGATGAGGTTTACTTCCTGCCATCGCGTAAGAAATCAGTGGTTAAGAGTATCGAAGGTTTTCCAGAGAGTTCGAATGACAGGGTTGTAGACGGGGAGTCCATAGGCTTTTGTATTGAAGATCAACTTTATTTGCGCAGGGGGGAGTTGGTTTACAAACTTCCAGTAAATAATGAAAGTTCGGAACAGGTACCAGAAGTAAGTCATGAGTTTGAAGCTACGATTTTCTGGATGGGACCTGGTGAGATTCGAGAACAGGATGAATTCAAACTCAGAATCGGGAGCAGAAGCGAGGAGGCAGTAGTCACTAAAATTCAAAAGGTGTTTGATACAGAGAGTCTTAATACTGTTCAGGATTGGACAGAAGTCTCCCCAAATCATGTCATTGAATGCAGGTTTCGCTGTAAACATCCTGTTCCCTTTGATGCCAATTCTTATTGTGAGGACAGTTCGAGATTTGTCTTGATAAGAGATCACCAGATTCAAGCAGGGGGAATTATTCAAGCGGGAGTTGGTGTGGAGAATGCCAAGCTCTCCAAAAGTTTGAATCTTAAATCTCAGAAGTGGGTCAGTGGGGATGTTAGTCAAGCCATGCGTAGTATTCGGTTTGGTCAAAAGTCACATCTCGTGATCATTACTGGAGCTGAAGATGTTGGTAAAAAGCCTTTTGCAAAGCGACTGGAAAGTGAACTTTTTCTTATGGGTCGATTGGTCTACTTTTTAAGTATGGGAAACATCCTTTACGGAGTTGATGCTGACATTGCTGCAAATCGAGACGACTCCAAAGAATTTTTACGCAGAGCAGCTGAGATTTCGCACTTGATGCTCGATGCGGGGATGATTCTCTTGATCACTGCAATCAGCTTTACCAGAGAAGATCTTGATTTGTTTCAAAATATAGTACCGCCTGACCAGATCACTACTGTTTGGATTGGCAGTAGCGATCAGTCAGATAATGACCTGAGTTGTGATCTGAATCTCTCCATGCATGAGGATGAAGAGAGGGTGAGTGAAGTACTGGATTTTCTTCAAGTCCGGGGAGTTTTGTTTTCAGGTTGACGATTAATGGCACCAGTGGACCTTTTTGGATTGAACCAGGTGTAGTACGTTTTCAAAACAGCTGCAGTTAAGCCCTGGAGTTTGCGCCTTGAGATGGTTAATCCAGTGTCCCATTGGCAAGGCTGGATTCCAGTCAAAGTTCAGAATTTGCTTCAAATCAAGATTTTCCAAGTGGCAGCTGATGCTTCTGTGAAACTTAAATGCAATGTAGCAGATTATCTTTACCAAATTTACGGACTTAAGACCTTCTTTGCCCAAGTCTTGATAAGTACATTCAAGAGCTAGTGGTTTTTGGAAGTATTCTCCCTGGATCAAAGTTTTGTCATAAAGTATGAAAAAATTGTCTCTTACGGTGAACTCAAGATGAGCAAAGCTGCGTGTCATTTGTATCAGTGCTCGCTGCAAGTCAGCTTCCTCAAGCAAGAAGTGGCGAAATCTTCGTCTGAGGTCACTTCTCTTTGCGAGAATGATGAATTGATGATTGAATAGATGGGAAAGGACAAAACACAGGCTTTCAAGATCTATTTTGTGGTAACTTGCGCTTACAAGTTGTTTTGTTGAAAAAGGTTGAAGTTCCGCTCTGATTTCGTAGATTTGTTTCATTAGATTGCTCCTGTTACTGGTTGTTGACAGGAGAATTGTAGAATTGGTCTGCCTTCAAAATAAGACATTGATTAATTTAAAGGTTTTAATAATTAAAAGTTATGGGACAGCGCCGTTTTAAAGTTGCCGTAGTTTTTGGAACTCGGCCTGAGGCTGTAAAACTGGCTCCTGTGATTCGCAAGTTAGAGGCAGACGCTTTCAGATTCGAGGTATTCAACGTTTCGACGGGTCAGCATACAGAGTTACTTGATCAAGTTTTGAGTCTTTTTCAAATTGAATTGTATGCCAATCTAAAGGTCATGAGAGCTGATTCACCGCTAAGTCAACTTTCAGCTCGAATTCTTGATGGGTTGGACGGGATATTCAAAGAAATCAAGCCCGACATTTGCATAGTCCAGGGAGATACTACTACTGCGTGCTTTGGTGGGATCAGTGCATTTTACAACCAAGTTCCAGTAGTTCACGTGGAGGCAGGTCTACGAACAGGAGATATGAAAAACCCATTTCCTGAGGAGTTGAACAGAGTTTTGCTATCGAAACTGGCTAGCATGCACTTTGCCCCAACCAGTAAAAATGAAAGAGCATTGATTGGTGAAGGGGTATCCGGAGATCAGATTTATGTCGTAGGAAATACAGTTATTGACGCTTTGAGGATGACCGTCAAAGATCTCAGGGCAAGTTCTGAGAAACGATTTAGGGTTTATGAGAGTCTACAGAAGAAAGGATTAAACTTTGTTTCCGAAGGGTGGTTTCAAGAACATGCTTTGGACCTTGTGCTTGTAACTGCCCACAGAAGGGAAAACATAGGTGAGCCGGTTCGACAGCTTGTGCGGGCGATTTTGTCGTTAGCAGAGCGGTACCCTGGGAAGAAATTTGTATTCCCGTTGCATAAGAATCCACGAGTTTTGAAATCACTTGAACTTGGTAAGAGCTTACCTGACAATCTCTATATTGCTGAGCATCTAAACTATCACGAGCTTGTAATGGTTTTATTGAAGTCTTGCAAGGTTTTGACTGATTCCGGGGGAATTCAGGAAGAGGCATGTGCATTGGGGATTCCCACTTTGGTTGCTAGAAAAGTGAGTGAGAGAATTGAAGAGAGCATGACAAACACTATAGTGTTGCAAAATTTGGCTGATAAGTCAGAGATCGAGAGCAAATTCGACTCACTGAAAGAAAAAACAGAGTTTATTGAGTTTCAAGATTGTCCCTTTGGAGATGGATATGCGGCCGATAAACTAGTTGATATTCTGAGCTCCCAACTGTTTCAGTTTGTGTAGGCAGGCAATCGTCTTCCATTGGAAGTATCAGGTCCGGTGAAGCTTTCTTTGTCAGTGAATTCAGAGATGACTCAGCTCTGACTAATTCTAGTGATATGTTTGTTTCATTTGCTCCTATATTAAAGTAAGGAGCTTTCTCTGTAGATGTGCCAAATCGCTGCTACTGTAAAGGGTGAGTTTCAGTAAAGCATTGGTGTAGTCAAGCTTCTTCATACAGTGGTTAAACCTTGTGTTGATTTATATCAAGTTTACAGTCTCCTTTAAAATTTGTTTGAGTAACTTTGGTTTGTCATTTATGCAGAGGAAATTGGTTCCAAACCTTCTAATGGCCTTGGCGATTATTAATTTTGAATCTACTTGATTTAGTCCGTATCCGTGTATGTAATCTAGACTATCCGGAGTAATCCACCAATCTTTCGGAATTTTGTTATCAATTACCCTGAGAAAGCGTGCGGCTACATTCTGAGGACTTTGGTGTGTAGAAATAAAGTCGAATGCTGCTTCTCCAATTCTCTTCCGTTTATCCTTGTTGATGCATAACAGACGTATTCCGTCGTACAAATCATCAGGATGGACATAAAGGGCTGGTGCCCTTAAATTATCAGGTAAAACTCTATCCCATGTATCTTTAGCATATCCTGATGACACTGATGGCTTAGAAAACCAAGCGGCTTCAGCTGCGAACACTCCCATGTATACATCAGAATAGACTTCATCAACAACAAAATCACACTTTGCAATCTCCTTTAAGACTTGGCTATTTGGTAGGCCTGTTAACTCAACATAGTCTACTGGGAAACCTTCTGATTTTAGCTCAGACATACATTTCTGGATAAACGCACTTCCCTTAATTTTCGGTCGTGAGGGGCAATGTAAGATCCGGATTTTATTTGTATTTTTGTTGTCTTTATCATCTGTCTCTAAATTAGGAGGTATTACTGGCACCCCAATAGGTCCGATATTCAAAAAGGGTCTCGTGTGGAAATGTCCAGTAACAGGGGAATCAATTATCACGTTTGCCAGTTTGTTAATGAGAGCAATTGTTAACTTCCTTTTGATAGTCTGCAAAAAAAGTTTCACTAAACTTGATTTTGATGCCTCGACCTTTACTCCGTTTAGATAAGGTGGTCTAGAGTCACTGCCTAGATGCAGAGTGAGGATTTCCTTCCCAAGGAGCCTGATAATCAGATAATCGAAGTAAAAACAAAAGCTACTTCCAGCCAGGAAGATAAAAACATCGTGCCTAGGTAGTGCCCAAAAAAATAGACCTAAACTGAATAAAAAGCGGAAGAATATTAAGAGTGGTCCCAAAACAGCGGGACTCTTCGAATAGACCCTGTTAAATTGTCTGTAAAATCTGTTTGCCAAGAATGAGCTTCTGGAGCTGTAGGCATATACATTTGCCTGCAAGTCGACGTACGTGGTTTCGATATTTGGAAACTTGTCAAAACCTTCCTTTAATGCGTATCCAACTCCGGCGACTTCAGTTGTTCCTATAAAAATCCGTTTTTGGTCTAAACTCACTTCAAACTCATCTTCTTTCTTTGCTCTTGTGGCAGGCTTGGAATCTGCAGGTCTTGCGGATATTTCGTTAACATATATTGGTAACTTTCCTACGAATTGAAATCTCGGATGAGAGGAGCATGTCCCCAAACTCGACAGTTAACTTGGACCGAATATCGTTAAAAATATACCAGTACAAGGTGAAAGTGGCAACAGGTTATAAACTGAACCAAAGTAGTGAGATGCCCCCTGATGTCCGACCAATTAGTTAAGTGCTTTTTTTCCTTTGTTAACTGTATTAGGTCAAATAGTAAGTAACGGGTTGAGTAAGAATAGGTTGACTGACTATCTGATATAAAGTTATGTCTTACTTGACCGTAGGATTTCGTTTTTGATAAGGTGCCACGTTATTCAAAAAGCCAACTTTAAAGAAAATTGACCTCTACAAGAGACGTACTTTCGGTGGCTGTTCGAAGGAATGAGATATGAAGAGTCCTGTTGCCCGAGACTTAAGTGGGCTTCAAATATGTAGCAGATGTATTTATGATGAAACTATCCCTAAGATTACTTTTGATGAAGAGGGGATTTGTAACTATTGCCATATGATCGAAGGGTTGCAAAAAGATTTTCAAACAGGGACTCCAGAAGGTGAGAAGAGGTTAGAGGAGATCTTTGATGAAATCCGAAAGGCTGGGAAAGGTCGTAAGTACGATTGTATTGTTGGTGTGAGTGGAGGAACAGATTCGTCTTACATGCTCCATCTTGCGTGTGAACGTGGACTAAGACCTCTAGCGGTACATTACGAAATACCTGGAACTCTGCAGTTTCCACTGAAAATATTCGTAAAGTAACGAAAGGGCTTAATGTAGACTTGATTACTCATGTAGTCGACAATCGCGAGATTGATGACATCACATTATCGTGTTTAAAAGCTAGTATCCCTGAGCTCGATGGGCCTACGGATATTGCATTTCCTCAAGTGTTGTACAGTGCAGCAGCTAAATACGGTATTAAATACACTTTGGAGGGTCATTCCTTTCTAGAGGAAGGCGTCAGTCCACTAGGATGTACTTACTCTGATGGTATGTATTACCGGGGAATTCATAAAAAGTTTGGGAAGATTCCAATGAAGACATATCCCAACATGTCCTTCTTTCGGTTCATGAAATGGACCTTGATTTATCGGATCAAGAAAATTCGACCATTATGGTATATCTCTTATACCAAAGCTGATGCCAAGAAGTTGTTGTCCGAAAAGTATGATTGGAGAGATTATGGAGGACATCATCTTGAGAATCGGCTTACAGCATTCAATCATAGCTACTATTATCCAATTAAGTTTGGTATAGATATGCGTAATAATACGTTGTCAGCCCTGGCACGCAATGGTTCTCTAAGTCGTTCTGAGGCTTTAAACCAATACGCTCAGCCACCATATCTAGAAGATCAGGCTTTAGAGTACTTTCTTAAAAGGCTTGGGTTGTCGGAAGACGAGTTTCAGAGCTTGCTGGACCTTCCCAAAAAGTACTTCAGGGACTATAAAACTTACAAGCGCCGATTTGAGGTCTTGCGTCCATTATTCTATTTGATGGCACAAGCCGAGCTTGTTCCTACAAGTTTCTACTTGAAGTACTGCTCAAAGAGCGAAATTCAAACTCACCAATGATAGTTATAGTTGATTATGGCCTTGGGAACTTGGGCTCTATAATGAACATGTTTAAGAAAATTGGTGTTCCCTCAGTTATTGGTTCCAACTCAAATCAGATTTTAGAAGCTGAAAAAATTGTACTACCCGGCGTTGGACATTTTGACCGTGCTATGGATAGTATTTCCGAGTCTGGGATTTTAGAAGCTTTAACTCAGAAGGCTCAGGTTGAGAAGGTTCCCATTTTAGGAGTTTGCCTGGGAATGCAAATCTTAACCCAAGGAAGTGAAGAGGGTGAAAGGCTTGGTTTGGGTTGGATACCTGCAAAAACTGTCCGATTCAAGCATGAAAGTAGTGACTTTAAAGTGCCCCACATGGGTTGGAACTTTGTAAGAGCGAACAAACCGCACCCCCTTCTCAAGGGTTTTGATGAGACTTTTCGATTCTACTTTGTGCATTCATATCATGTGGTTGTGGACTCAATTCAGAATTCTTTGTTGAGCACCAAGTACGGTTATTCTTTTGACTCTGCAATTTTCCACGAAAATATTTATGGAGTACAATTTCACCCAGAAAAGAGTCATCGATTCGGTATGCATCTCTTGAAGAACTTCTCGGAGCTTTAGAATGCTTCGTACACGCATTATTCCAGCTCTCCTGTTGAGAGATAATAGCCTAGTTAAGACTGTTAATTTCAAGAATCCAAAGTATATCGGAGATCCTGCAAATACATGCAGAATTTTTAATGAACTGGAAGTTGATGAGCTCTGCTTCTTAGATATAGAAGTAAGTCAAAGAGGTGATGAACCGAATTATTCTATTCTCTCAGATATTGCGAATGAGTGCTTCATGCCGCTGTCATATGGGGGAGGAATTCGGTCGCTGAAAGTTGCTGAGAGGATTTTTAAG